>Ga0209002_10000978_pt1 | contig 23015 bp, 19 predicted proteins | sample Rifsed16ft2_FD_184010 | JGI IMG/M metagenome (GOLD analysis project Ga0209002, IMG submission 184010) | Soil microbial communities from Rifle, Colorado, USA - sediment 16ft 2 (version 2) | ecosystem: Environmental > Terrestrial > Deep subsurface > Rock core/Sediment | place: Rifle, Colorado... | reverse complement strand
CTGTTTATTGTGGGCGCTGCTGTCCGCCTTCGGCGGAGAACCAGCGACCTTACATCCCAAAATGCCCGGCGAGCGTTCCTCCGCGAGCCGAGGGCATTTTGAGCCTGCCTGCCGGACAGGCAGGGATCCCGCGACCGTTTTCTGGACGGGACCTGACTGTGGGCGATGTAGGGTTCGAACCTACGACCTTACGCGTGTGAGGCGTACGCTCTGAACCAACTGAGCTAATCGCCCAAGTGAATCCACCATCCAAGGTAATCCAAATTGACTGTCGAATCAAGCGCAAGTCTTAGAAAGGAAACAGAGGAAGGAAACATCGTAACGTTAAAATCTGATCTTCAATCCTGCCGCGATGGAGAGCATTGTCAGATCGTTTGGGAAGAAAAGCATCCCGAGGTTTTCCGTTGCGACATCGAGGCTCACCGCGTAGAAATCAAGGCCGAATCCTGCAGCCCATCGGAATCGGTCGCCACCCCCCAACGACATCCCTGTTCGCAGCGGAAGGAAAGGAATGATTCGGTACTCGGCGCCAAGTGAGAACCGCGGCCGTGTCGTGTTCCCAAGCGAACTGTTCAGTCCCTGTGTGTAGTCGAATGCTATTTCGATTTCACCCGGCACGGCTTTGAGCCAGGGGATTTTCTCTCCTGATGCCGCCACGCCGAATCGGAGCACCGCCGGCATGGACGTCGAGAATTCACCTCCAGGACGATTCCTCCCGCGGACGGCCGTTTCGATTGTGTCCTGATTTGCCTGCGTGAACGGATCGTCAATTGACATGTCGTACGAGCCGTACGTCTCAACAATATTGTGTCTCCAGCGGATACTTCCGAGGTTCGTCAATGCAAGATGAAATCCTAGTCCCCTGATTTCCGCGGCCACTCCGAGATCGAATCCTATTCCAGTTCCTGCCGGACGCGGAAAAGGCGTCACACCGGCCTCATTCTTCTCGTTCATGAAGTCCACCCCCGAGCGTCTCACAAGGTAGTCCAGATTGAAATCGGCCCGATACTGATTTGTCCCTGTCAAAGCGCTGACGAGCGAGGCCCGATATCGTTCGGTTTCGGCCACACCAAAGCCCTGTGCGATCTTGACTCCAACCCCTGCAAAGAGGCGTTTGACCATTGGCACCGGCGATGTCAGCTCAAATCCTGCCGAGAAATTATACTCCCTCCACCAGCGTCCGGACACGCTTGTTCCGTCAAACGTGTAGTGAGATCCCGAGGAATCCAGTCCAAAGAAATAGAATCGAAAATAGTCGCTTGGAAGGACGATCTCAGCGCCAATATGGTCTTTGATGGAGAAGCCTGCCCCCGTCGACGTACCAATCCTCGCGGCCATGCCGAACAACATCAGTTCGAAGTCCATGCGGGTCGATCCCAATCCGCTCTTCATTTCGCTGATGATCCGGTGTTTGTCTGCGTCGGTGAGATGGCGTGCTCCTCTGCTGCCGTCCGCAAGGGGAACGCCCGTGAAGTATTCCTGGTATATTTCATAAGGAATAAGATCCGAGCTGATCTGCACTGCGAACGGAAGGAATGCAATTGTCCCATTTCCTCTGTCCGGCAAAGCAAGGTTGGCCGGATTCACGCCAATCGCATCGATTCCCCTTGAAATGCCGTTGACCGTACGGGCCATGCCAATGCCGCGCACAGCGGATCGGTCCCCGGTTTGGGCCGAGAGAACGGCTGCCGAGAGGACAAGCACACCTGTGACCGTCAGTCCCTTGTTCATTGCCTGTTTACCGTATAGACGAGGTTGGCCGAGGCCTTCACGCGAACCGAATCGCCGCTTCGTATCTTCACCGGCTTTTGTCCGTCTGCAGTTTCGATGTACAAAGTATACTTCATGAGATTTGCGGCGTTGAATCTTTCCATCTCGGCTCCCGTGAGCGACACCGCAAACGTCGTGACCAAGGGAGTTACAACGAATCCGTCAGGCCCCACAACAGGCGGGCCAATCATTTGCGGTCCCAGGCCGGGAATGCGCAAGAGTGTGTCTCTTCCCGCGCCCGTCGATCCGATCAGCATGGCGCGAAATGAGAGTGAGAGCGGAAGACCGTTGGTCACCTCAAAGTACATCGTTCCGCTCCGGGCTGATTCAGCAAAGTCCTTTGGGAATTTCTGTTCATCACCCAAATCCACCGTATCCGTCAGCTCTCCCCCCGTGATCGCAATCGAAAGCGGAAAGGCAGTCTCAACCGATCCATACACATGCGTTGTATCATAAACGGTCTGAAAGCCTGCAGGGGTGGAGAAGAGATCGGATGGATTGATCGTCGCCGAGCCGCGTATGATAAACGTATCGGGGAGGGAAGGGAAGAACTTGGAAAGAAATGAATTGATCGTGCTGGTGCTGCCGAGAGGTATGAAAACCGCATTGGATGCACCGGGAAGAATCCGCTTCATTGCGGACCCCAGTGGCGGAGGAATTTCGAGAGAATCGGTCTTGGCAGGAATGCTCTTACGATTCATGGCCACCAGACGCAGATCGTAGTCGAGTGGAAATCCCGTGGGAACCGAGAGATGAAGACCTACCTTTAACGAGTCAAAAGCAATCGTTCCCTTGAATTTTGTCGAGATGTCGCCAAGTTCGCTGCCGGATGCACCCGAAGAAATTGAGAATGCCGTCGGCTGGATCCTCCCTGTCAATCGCTCGATTCTCAGGGGCTCTCCGGCAACCATTTGCACCTCAAGGTAGTCCGTGCTTCGAACGGTTCGAAAGCCTGTGGAGGCGATTGCCGCGGCATCGATGGTGAACGTGAGTGATGTCCCAGGGCCCGTTCCGGGAGTCTGAAGGACGGACTGACTCGCATCGAAGGCAACGGTGGTGCTGCTCAGCCCGTTGATTCGAACATTGCGCGTATAGCTCAGGCCCGTGGATTTCCAGATCAGCTCTTTGACCGTGACGGTTGCGTCGACATCCACAGCGGCGGCATTGTGAAGCACCAGGTCAAACGATCCGCTTCGAAACGACGCCTCGGAGATCATTGTCGAATCCGAAACGCTGAAGACCGAATCCTGGAAACTTATGAGCGTTTGTGCCGGGATCATGGCGCTGGCGGAATCGGCCGAAATACCCGAGAAGGCAAATTCCACCGCTATCCCGTCATTCGCCCCCACAGTGACGGAAGTCCCGCCCGTTCCGGGTGTGCTCATAACAGTCGCAGGAAAGCGCACACTACCGCGCATCAACACTCCGGCTAGAGATGCACTGACGGCAGTATCCTGTCCCGCCGCGAGAACCACGCCTCCCAGTTCAAACCGCGCCACCTCGTTGATATCCTGGGGGTTGGTCAGAATGTTATTCTGGACGACAAAGGGATCGACAAACTGAATCGGGAACTGCAGGTTATTGGCAACGTGAAGCGTAACATTCCCTGAGCTGAAGGCGATGAAATCAAGGTTCGAGAGCGGTCCGAACTGAGCTCCGGGGAGAGAAAGACTCCCGGGAGGTATGGGAACCGCAACGGGAGGCGGCCGCGACCCGGTCAGATCCTGGTATGTGAATGCGACCGAGAGCGGAGCGGGAGGATCGACTGTGAATTCTCCGATTTCTTGCCTCTTCGCGCCCGCTTGCAGGTCAAGCGAAAAAGTATCGATACTGATCGGCTCGAACGAATCACGCACCTGAAAAAGATAGCTTCCGTCAGCCTGCTCACGAAGTGCCGTATCTTTTGCCGCAAAATCGTAGACGTACTTGACCCTGTTGACCAGCGGAATACTGAGCTGAACGTCGGACGTTGGGAGTACAGGCTCAAGCGGAGCTTCAACGCAGCTCAGCGACAGTATGGCAAGCAGAAACGACAGGAAACAACGACTCATGAATAGAACTCTCGAGATATGACCTATCAGCACAATCCAACGAACGGAAAGAACGGTTTTGGCGGGAGGTATCTCAGGATACAGAAGAAAGAGGGATCAATCAATGACAAAGGTCACTGTGAGCCCGGGTCATCGACAAAGTATTCCTTGATTCTGCCAGCCACGACCGCCCCGACAATTTCTGCGAGTTGCTCTTCCGATGCAAATTTCACGCCCTGAACGGAACCAAACGCCTCGAGCAGCTCCTTCGCACGAGCCTTGCCGACCCCTTTGACCAGATCAAGCTCCGTGTGAAGAATTCGTTGACTCCGCAACGTGCGATGGAAGGTAATGGCGAACCGGTGGGCCTCGTTACGTATCTGCTGAAGGAGTTTCAGCCCGGCGGAGGTCTTTGGAATCGAAAGCGGATCACTCTGCGCAGGGACGTAAACCTCTTCCAGTCGCTTCGCAAGCCCGATGATCGGCTGTCGCTCCAATCCCAATTTCCGAAGAATCTCCCGAGCGCTCGAGAGCTGGCCCTTTCCGCCGTCGACCATGATCAGGTCCGGCATCGGTGTCCCCTCTTCGAGAATCCGTGTATACCTTCTCTGGACTACTTCCTGCATGCTCGCGAAATCGTCAGCTCCTTCGACGGTCTTGATCTTGAATTTCCTGTACTCGCTCTTCTTCGGCTTTCCGTCCACGAAGACGACAAGAGAGGCCACAGAGTCTGTCCCCTGCGTGTTGGAAATATCGAAGCATTCGATCCGCCTGGGTGGCGACTCTATGCGAAGGTCCTTTTGAAGCGCACCGACTGCATGCGGAAATGTTTCGCCTCTTTTCAGCCGCTGCACCTCAAGGTCGTCGAGAAGGTACTGTGCGTTGTTCCTTACCATTGCGATGAGCTTTGCCTTGTCCCCCGCCTTCGGCACATCCATGGAGACTTCGAAACCGGCCCTTGCGGCGAGCCACGACCGGATCAATGACTCCGATTCGACGACTGCCGGAAGCAAGATCTGCGGAGGGATATCGTCCGACTCGAGGTAGTAGCGCTCCATCAGCGCTTCCAGGAGCTCCTCTTCCTTCTTGTCTTCGGCATTGTTGAGGTAGAAGTGTCTGCTCCCCAGAACCTTCCCTTCCCGCACCTTGAAAATAACAGCGGCGGCATCGTCACCCCTGGCCGCAATCGCAATGATGTCCCTGTCTTCAGCCTTCGCGTCGACCACCTTCTGCCGCTCGTTGTAGACTTCGATCGCTTTCAGGCGGTCCCGGATACGCGCCGCGTCCTCAAACCGAAGCCCTTCTGAACTCTTCTCCATCTCGGATCTGAGCGACCTCATACCCTCCTCGGTTTTTCCCCTGAGGATCTTCGCAACCTGGTCAATCATCGACCGATAATGCTCGCGGGTCACGAGCCCTTCGCACGGCCCCTCGCACTTCTTGATATGATAGTCGAGACAAACCTTGTATTTCTTCTTTGAGACCGTCTCATCCGTGAGATCGTAGTTGCAGCTGCGAATCATAAAGATGTCGCGCACGGTCTTGAGCGCATGACGCATGGTTTTGACATCGGCATACGGCCCGAAATACTTCGACCCATCCTTGAAGATTCTCCGGGTGACAAAGACCCGCGGAAACGGCTCATCGGTGATTACAATGTAGGGATAGCTCTTGTCGTCTTTGAGAAGGACGTTGTAGCGGGGCTTCAGCTTCTTGATGAGATTTGCTTCAAGGATGAGTGCCTCGACCTCGGAATCGGTGACAATCAGATCGAGATCCCTGATCTTCGGCACCAACGCGTCAAGGCGTGAATCGGCTGAGCGGGACTTCTGAAAATACTGGCGGACACGGGAGCGGAGGTTCTGGGCCTTTCCGACGTAGAGGACCTTTCCCTCTGCATTCTTGAACTGATAGACTCCCGGTTTCTGGGGAAGCGATTCGAGCTTTTCCTGAAGTGACAGGCTGGACCCGCTTTGAAATTCCTGGCCCACAGTTTCTCCCACTCAACGCTTTTGGCTGAGTTCGATCAGAACTCCATTTGTGGATTTTGGGTGGAGGAAGGCGACAAGGCAGTTATCCGCCCCCGGACGGGGGTGCTCATCGATCAGCTGGAAACCGGCCTGTTTCAGCCGGCGCAGCTCTGCGACAATATCGTCCACAGCAAACGAGATATGATGGATTCCCTCACCCCGCTTGCCGACGAATTTCGAAATTGCCGATTCGGGCGCGGTGCCTTCCAGGAGCTCAATTCCTGCCTCCCCCATCCTGAACATTGCGCTGTTCACCTTTTGATCGGCGACCGACTCCTCATGCTCGGGACGAGCCCCGAACAGCCGCTCAAACAGCTTTTTTGATTCTCCAAGGTCGCGGACCGCAATCCCGATATGTGCCACGGACTTGAACATGATCAATCCCACAGCACGGCTCGTCCGCGTTTGATGAGCACAGCCAGGTCGGCGGAATTTGCCACAACGATGCCGATCAGAACGAGGAACGATCCTGCGAGCATTTGCATGGTGAATAATTCATCAAAGACGATCACGCCGGCTATGACAGCGATGATGGGAGTGACGAACGCCGTCAATGAGAGCAGGACAACCTCGACATGTTTGAGCAGCCAGAAGTAAGTGACAAATGTGACAACCGAGCCGAAGATTGCAAGGTAGACCAGTGACAGGATTGCCTCCTGATTGAAGACGAGGCCCGCGTGATTCTCCAGGAGGAAACTCGTCGCGGCAAGTATGACGCCGGCTATTACCATTCCGACATAGTTGAGACTTACCGGATTATAGGGACCGCCGTACTTCTTCACGCTCACCAGCGCAAAGGCCTGGAGAACGGAACTTGCCATGATCGCAATCATCCCCTCGACTCCGAATGGACTCTGAAACATGTACTCGCTGGAAAAAATGACATAGACGCCGATGAACCCGAGAACAATGCCGGAGATCTTGGCCCTGCTCAGTTTTTCCTCCCGGAGCATGATATAGGAACAAAGGGCAACGGCAAACGGATAGGTGGCAAAAAGGATCGAGGCAAGTCCCGTAGGAATGAACTGGGTGCCCCAATAGACGAGCGCAAGAGGAATGCCGAATGAACTGAGCCCCATCAGGAGGCCAAGCTTCCAGAAAACCATGCTTCTGGGGAAAGAGATCTTCCGCCATTCGATGAGACCCAGAAGAAACAGCGAGGCAATCAGAAACCTCAGCGAAGCGCCAAGCATGGGGGGAATGGAGCGAAGCCCGATCTTGATGGCAAGCCACGTTGTCCCCCAGATCAGACACACCACGGCGATGCCGAGGATGACTTTTAGCCGTGTGCTCACTTGTTTCCTCTTCCGGAGCCCTCGTCGTCCATAACGTTCATGACGAGACCGGAGACAAGTTTTGGATAGAAATATGTGGACTTCTGAGGCATCGTGAATCCCGCCCGGGCAACCGAGCGTACTTGGTGAATTTTTGTAGCATTCATTACAAATGCAAGCTGTGCATGACCTTTCAGGACGCTCTGATATGCCTCCTGTGCGTCGCGGACATAGTTCAAATTGCGCTTCTGCTCCTGCGCTTCCATCGATATTCCCAGAAGATCTTTCAGGATAAGGCTATGAAGGATCGTCACATCCAGCTCCTTGACCTCCGGCGGGAGAGGATCACGAACGATCTCCGTCGGCAGGGTGGTGGGTTTGAGCGACAGGAGATAGACCGTCGAATCGCCCCCCATGAGAAGCCCAAAGGATGGAACCGAACTCGACGCAAGGGCAATCATGATTGCCTCTTCATCCTTATATTCCCGCACGATGAAGAACCGCTCCACACTTTCAAGGAACTTGCCGCGATCGAACAAGGGAAGCGAATGTATAAGCCGGTGGGTCGGATAGATGACGAGACCTTCGTCATCGACATTAGTAAAGAACATCATGACGTAGTTGTAGGGTTCTCTCCCCGTGTGATGCGCGGCATTGGAGCGCATCCAATCACGATATGCGAGGGCGGTTTCGTACCGATGATGTCCGTCGGCAATCAAAACCTGTTTCTCCGCAATGGCGGCGCGGATGTTTTGTATCACCTCATTATCAGTCACCGTCCACACACTGTTCCGAACGTCATCGTAACTCACATCGATCGCGGGCTTCGTCTTCGCCACCCCGTTGAGCATCCGGTCGATCTTCTTTTCAGGATCGGAATAGAACGAGAAGATCTGACTGAAATTGCTGTTCGTCGCCTTGAAAAGCTTGAACCGGTCCTCCTTTGGCTTTGCGAGAGTCTTCTCGTGAGGAAGCACGATCTTCTTTTCGAATTCCTCCAGCCTGCACAGCGCAACAAAACCTTTGCGTGTAACGGTCTTTCCGTCATCTCCTTCGAACTCCTGGTGGAGAACGTAGAAGGCGGGATTGGGATCTCTCATGAGAATCGCTTCAGAGATCCATTGTTTGAGCGTCGCCGCCGAAGACGCATAGCGATCTGCTTCACGGCCGAGAATCAGCCGGACAACGTTGTAGGGGCTTCGATCATAGAGCCTCTCCTGCTGTTCCGGCGGAATAATGTCGTACGGCGGCGCAACAACATCATGAATGTCGACCTTCGACTGGTTATACCGAAAACCGCGGAAGGGAATTATTTCCGGCATAGCTCCTCATTGTTGGTAGGCTACTCATGACTTCTGACTCCCGTCCTCTGTTTACCCAGTCGGAATATCATTCCGACCTACAAAGCCCGTTGGCTTCTGACTTCTGATGCTTCGACTTCGCTCAGCGACTCGACTGAGCGGCTCGTCTGAGCTCGCCGAAGACTCGCCGAAGTCATCAGTCCTGAGCCGAAGGACTGATCTCTGATCTCTGACTTCTGGATTCTGGATTCTGACTTTTACCTCCTCGCTTCTTGCTCATCATTCGAATCCCAACCTCTTCATCCAGGACTCCTTACTCCTCCACCCTTCCCCGACTTTGACATGAAGATCAAGGAACACAGGTCTCTGAATGAATTGCTCAATACGGATCCGGGCTGTCTGGCCGATCCTCTTGAGTGCAGCGCCCTTCTTCCCGATAAGGATTCCTTTTTGAGAATCCCGTTCAACGACAATGTCGGCATTGATGTAAGTCTTCCCCTCCTCCCGCTCCTTGAACTCGCGTATCTCAACGGCCGTTGAATAGGGGATCTCTTCCTGAAACTGCTCGAAGATCGCTTCCCGGATCAGTTCCGACGCAAAGAATCGTTCAGGCTGCTCGCTGACGAACTCTTCAGGATAGAAGGGGGCATGTTCGGGAAGAGATTTCTTGAGGACCTGTCGAAGTGTCGCCAGATTTTCTCCCTTCAGGGCGGAGATGGGAACGATATCGCGGAAATGCTTCATGCCGGAGAAGTGTTCGATCAGCGGAAGAAGCGTCTCGCGAGCCACCGTGTCGGCTTTGTTGATTCCAAGGACAAGGGGTTTCGACCATTGTTTCGAAAGGACCTGGGCCTTCACCTGATCGGGGAGCTCCATTCCTTGCGAAGGCTCGGTAAGGATGAGAAGGACGTCGGCATCCTCGAGCGCGCGCCGCGCCACGAGGAGCATTTTTTCATGAAGGAGATACCGCGGTTCGAGGAGCCCCGGAGTGTCGAGAAAGATCATCTGACTCTCTTCGTCGGTGGCGATTCCGAGCACCCGCTGTCGCGTTGTTTGCGGTTTTCTTGTAACGATGGAAATCTTCTGCTCCAGGAGGGCATTCATGAGTGTTGATTTGCCGACGTTGGGTTCACCGACAATGGCTACGTAGCCGGCTTTGAACGGAAGGAACCCGGTCATAAAGGAAAAACGTTCCGAGGTTCAAAACAAGGAGCAACACGGAACGCCTTTTCGGAAAGAGGATATGATGGGAAGAGAGTCAATGCGTTTTTCAGAGAGCGCCTTCTCCGGATTCCTCGGTACGGACACGAATGACATCCTCGACGGGATACACAAAGATCTTTCCGTCACCCACTTGTCCGGTCTTGGCCGCCTTGATGATCGCGGCCACAACGGCGTCGACCATCTCGTCATTGGCGATGATCTCAAGTTTGATTTTTGGCAGGAAGTCGATCTTGTACTCAGAACCGCGGTACAGTTCGGTGTGACCTTTTTGACGGCCGTAGCCTTTGACTTCCGTCAGAGTCATTCCCCTCACACCGATTTCCGAGAGCGCTTCCCTCACGTCGTCGAGCTTAAAGGGGCGGATGATTGCTTCGATCTTCTTCATTGGAATCTCTGAGTGATAGGTGATACGTGATTGGTGATAGGTTGTGAGGCCAATTTCACTTATCACCTATCACCTATTACCTATTACTTATTACGGCTTTATCCCCCATGGCAATTCTTGTACTTCTTCCCGCTTCCGCATGGGCACGGGTCGTTGCGGCCGACCTTTTCGCCGACGCGGATTGGCTGAATCTTCGGAGCGCGCCCTCCCGCCTGCATTGGCTGGCCGTTGCCGCCTCCGGGAACCGGCTCTTTGTTCGCCACAAGTCCCGCACCCGTGGCCGATTCATGCGTCATCACCATGTCTTCCCGCCGCAGCGGCCGCCGGGTCCTTTGAGCGGGGACCTGCTCGATGCGCTCGGGGAAGTACTTGAATACGATATTCAATGCCTCATTCGATATCAGCCCCATCAATTCCATGAACATCTTGAATGCTTCGCCCTTGTATTCCACCAACGGGTCTTTCTGACCGTATCCGCGCAAATGAATACCTTCCTTCAAGTCGTCCATCTCCCGCAGATGGTCGCGCCATTTCGCATCGATCACCTGCAACATCGCCATCTTCTCCAGTGTCGACATCAATTCCGGACTGAGCTTCTCTTCCTTCCTCCGATAGAAGTCCTCGGCAGCTTTGACGATCTCGTCGGCCACACCCTGCTCTCCCAGGGACTGGAACTTGTCGGGAGCCATTTGAAGATCCGCCAGAAAGCGTGATCGGACTTCGTTCTTCAGGCCTTCAAGATCCCCCTCAGGATGGAATTGTTGGGATATCTCAGCGGCTGTTTCGCGCACCATATCCATGATATCATCGCGCAGCCGCTCCCCGAGCAGCGCATGACGGCGACGCGAATAAATGACCTCGCGCTGCTGGTTCATCACGTTGTCGTATTCCAGCAGGCGCTTTCGGATTCCGTAGTTGTTCTCTTCGACTTTTCGCTGCGCCCGTTCGACAGAACGCGAGATCATAGGGTGCTCTATCGACTCCCCCTCTTTCATCCCCAGCCTCTCCATGACGCGTGAAATCCGCTCGCTCCCGAACAGCCGCATGAGATCGTCTTCCAGAGAAATGAAGAACCTTGACGAACCGGGATCTCCCTGGCGGCCCGCCCGGCCTCTCAACTGCCGGTCGATACGTCGCGACTCGTGACGCTCGGTCCCCACGATATGGAGTCCGCCTGCATCTGCAACGCCCGGCCCGAGCTTGATGTCGGTTCCGCGCCCTGCCATGTTGGTTGCAATAGTGACGCCTCCCGGCAGTCCCGCATGAGCCACAACTTCTGCTTCCCGCTGGTGCTGTTTGGCGTTCAGGACGTTGTGCGGGACGCCGAGGCGCTTCAACATGCGGCTGATCGTCTCCGAAACCTCGACACTGGTTGTTCCCACAAGAACGGGGCGATTCAGCTTTCGCATGTTCTCTATTTCGGTGATGACCGCGTTATATTTCTCGCGCCTCGTCTTGTATACCTGGTCATCCGCGTCGTCGCGGACCATCGGCTTGTTGGTCGGGACGACGACCACGTCAAGCTTGTAGATGTCGAAAAACTCCGGGGCTTCGGTTTCGGCGGTTCCGGTCATGCCGGAGAGCTTCTTGTACATCCGAAAGTAGTTCTGCAGCGTGATCGTGGCAAGAGTTTGGGTATCCCGTTCCACCTTGACGCCTTCTTTTGCTTCGATGGCCTGGTGGAGCCCCTCGGAATACCTGCGTCCCTGCAGCAGGCGTCCCGTGAACTCGTCAACGATCATCACCTTTCCGTCCTCGCTCACGACATATTCGTCATCCTTCTCATACAGGCAGTAGGCCTTCAGCAACTGGTGAATAGTGTGAATCCTGTCGCTCCGATCGGCGTAGTGCTTGTTGATTTCGTCTTTCTTGAGCTGTCTTTGTTCGGCATTCAGAGCGGCGTCATTTTCCACCACGCTGTACTCGGCCCCGATGTCGGGAATAACAAAGAGGTCCTTATCGTGGGCCGGGTACACCTGGGCAAGGGTTTCCCGTCCCTTTTCCGTAAGATCGATGACGTGCGACTTCTCATCAATGGCGAAGTACAGTTCATCGTCAATTTCGTGCATGCGGGCAGATTGATCCCGAAGATAGACCTTCTCGGTATCCTGTACGAGACTCTTGTGGGCGGGTTCTGAAAAGATCTTGAGAAGCTGTTTATTCTTCGGGAGCCCGCGCTGAGCGCGCAGCAGTAACACCCCTGCCTCCTCGTTCTTTCCCTCCGTGAGAAGCTGCTGGGCTTCGGTCGTGATCTTTGCAACCAGATTCTTCTGGGCGTTGACCAGCCGCTCGACGTACGGCTTCATTTCATTGAACTTATGATCGTCTACATCAACAGGGCCGCTGATGATGAGGGGTGTCCGTGCTTCATCGATCAGGACGGAATCAACTTCGTCCACAATGGCAAAGTTGTGCTGCGTCTGAACGAGCTCTTCCGGGGAGACCACCATGTTGTCGCGCAGGTAGTCGAACCCGAACTCATTGTTCGTCCCGTAGGTGATATCCGCGGCATATTGCACTCGTCTCTGGGCAGAGTCCATATGCTGCAGAATCACCCCCACCTTCAGGCCGAGATACTCGAAGACCCTTCCCATCCACTGGCTGTCGCGCAGCGCCAGATAATCATTGACCGTGACAATGTGAACGCCCCTGCCGGGCAGGGCATTCAGATAGGCGGGCATCGTGGCAACAAGCGTTTTTCCTTCGCCCGTGGCCATTTCCGAGATTCTCCCCTGGTGCAGGACCATTCCTCCAAGCAACTGAACATCGAAGGGAACCATGTCCCACTTTACTTTGCTCCCTGCGGCCTCCCACATCTCTCCCACGAGTCTCCGGCAGGCATCCTTCACAACGGCGAAGACCTCCGGGAGCAATTCGTCAAGAATCTGATCGATCCGTTCGTCAAGCTGTTTGTTCAGCTCGTCGATCTCGTTGTAGAGCTGCTCTCTTTCGTCAAAGGGAAGGTCCTTTTCCTTCAGCAACTCCTTCTTCTCGGCAATAGAATCTTCAAGTTCCTTCGTTCCCTCTTTGATCCTGGCTCGAAACTCAACGGTTTTGTTTTTGAGTTGTTCCTCGGAGAGGTCACGCAACTGCTCATAGTGACGGTTGACTTCGGTCACCCGGGGATAAAGGGGCCTGATGTCGCGCTCGTGTTTGGAACCGAAGAGTTTCTTGAAAAACTGAAGCATGCGAGCTTAAACCTCTCTCTTGTGGATAAAGATATTAGGAATATACCCCATTTTTGACAGGCAGTCAAGAAAACGACGCTCAATCGGTGATCCTTGGTGTTCTTTGTGCCTTTGTGGTTTCAAACAGCACTAACCACGAAGACACGAAGATCACAAAGGTGATTCGTTTGCATCTTTGGACATTTCACTCCACATTGACCGCCGATGAATTTCCGCGTTCCCACCAGGATCCTCCCGTTCTTCATCCTCTTCGCTGGATGTGCAGGCACAGGCATCGCGACCCGACCCGATACTCCTCTCGAGGCCCTTCGGTACGACATTGACCGCGTCCTTGCAGATTCCGTGTTCACGCCAACGCGCGCGTCCGTCATGATCGTGTCGCTTGATCGGGGCGATACGCTCTACGAGCGCGACAGCAAGATCCTGATGAGGCCGGCGTCGAACATGAAGCTCCTCACAACTTCGACGGCGCTGAAGATTCTTGGGACCGGCTACGTGTTTCACACCTCTGTCTTCGCCGACAGTCTCACGCCGGACGGGACAGTGAACGGCAACCTCTACCTCAAGGGAATGGGTGATCCTGACCTGACGATCTATGATCTCGACACCCTGAGCCGGCAAATGAAGTCAATCGGGATCAAGAAGGTTACCGGGAATATTGTCGCCGATGCATCATACTTCGACGACCTCTCCTGGGGTGAGGGTTGGATGTGGGATGACGAGCCTTATTCGTTTCAAGCCTCGATTTCAGCGCTTTCCGTCAATAAGAACTGCGTGAAAGTAACGGTCATTCCGGGCTTTTTGCCCGGGGATCCTGTTCAGGCAAGCTTCGAGCCGCAAACGAGTTATGTCACCCTTCTCAACACGGCACGAACAGTGGCGGACACTGCTATAGAACCGCTCAAGGTCACAAGGCTCTTCAAGGACCGGCTCAACGTGATTCTGGTTCAGGGTGAAATTGTGGCAAAACCGGACACAGTAGAGGAACTCGTCACAGTCTGGCGGCCCGAACTCTATGCTGCCACCCTTTTCCGCGAAATCCTGAGCAGGGACAGCATTCTTGTCGGCGGCCAACCGACCATCGGGATCACTCCTCCTTCGACAATCGAGCTGGCGATCCATCGGTGGCCGATTGACACGATGATGGTGAACTTGAACAAGGAGAGCGACAATCTTTCGGCCGAAAATACTCTCAAATTGATATCCGTTGCCCGCGGCGGCATCCCCGGCTCGGCGCGGCATGGGCTGACTCAGGTTAAGGAGATATTGTCGACGTTCGGAATCGACACGACCTCGTTCTACGCGGTGGACGGCTCAGGCGTCTCCCATTACAACCTTATCACAGCAGATCTCCTTGTCAAGCTTCTTCGCGGCATGTCACAGCAGCCGGAGCTTTTCCCGCTGTTCTATCAGTCGCTGCCCATTGCAGGTGTTGACGGTACGCTGAAAACCCGGATGAGAAATTCTCCGGCGACAGGGAACCTGAGAGCAAAGACCGGATCCATTGGCGGTGTTTCATCGCTTTCGGGCTATGTGACCACCCGCGACGGCGAGCGCCTTGCCTTCTCCATGTTGATGCAGAATTTCATCCTCCCCAGCCGCCACTATCGAAATGCACAGGATGCGATCGGAATCCTCCTCGCCAACTTCAGCCGCAGGGGTTCCGCCACAGCGTCACGCTAGCCGGTCCTCAGCACATTCATAGATTCAAAACGCAGAGACGCGGAGAACGCAGAGGATCGCGGAGACTTGCCTCATATCAAATTGTTCTCAGCGTTATCTCCGCGTCCTCTGCGACTCTGCGATTTGAACACAGAGTAGCACTTGGAGTCTCCGGTTGATTTTCCCTGAACTTTTCTCTACGTTTGATGTCACGCATGAAACCTTTCTCGGGCTTTGCTCTCCCTTTCCTGCTGTTTCTCGGATGTAACTCGACTCCGCGACAGGATCCTGTGCCGTCGCAGAAACTTCTTCCCGCTCAGGTCCGGATCCCGCAATTCTCGGCCGAACGCGCGTTTGATGATCTGGTTCGCCAGACCTCCTTCGGACCGCGTAGCCCCGGTTCGCAAGGCTACCAGAAGTGCCTTGCGTTCTTTCAATCGGCCCTTGCCCCCCTGGCAGACACGGTGATCGTGCAGCGGTTTTCCTACAGGAGCTACAAAGGGGATCCATATCTTGGCAACAACGTCATTGCTCGATTCAATCTCTTCCAGAAGGAGAGAATCCTGCTGACCGCACATTGGGACACCCGCCCGTGGGCCGATGCTGACGAAAACTCCGCCAACCACACAAAAGCCATCCTTGGTGCAAATGACGGAGCAAGCGGGGTTGCGGTTCTTCTGGAGCTCGCCCGAATCTTCGAATCCAGCCCCGTCCCCATCGGAGTCGATGTTGTCCTGTTCGACGGGGAAGACGTCGGTCAGACAGGCAACAGTGAAAGCTACTGTCAGGGCTCGCAATATTTCGCCAAGAACCTGCCGCAGGGATCATTCAGATACGCCATTAATCTCGACATGGTCGGCGATAAGAACCTTGAGATCAAGCGTGAGTCAAACTCCGATTCCTATGCTTCTTCGCTTATGGACAGGATCTTCTCCACTGCCCGTGCTCTTGGAATCACCCAGTTCGTTGACGAACGAATCGGGGGAATCTATGACGATCATATGCCCCTGAACAAGGTGAATATTCCGGCGGTTGACCTGATCGATTTTGACTATCCGGACGCAACAAACAAGTATTGGCACACCATCGAGGACACAGTCGACAAATGCAGTCCGGAGAGCCTCGAGGCTGTCGGAACGGTTCTTCTCAACATCATCTATGGGCAAAGAGCAGGCTTCTAAGACGACAATCATCAACCAGAACTTCTCCCCTGTTTTCGGGAGATACGAGGCATTCCGGATCCTCATTCCCGGGTTCTATTTTGCCCTTCTCCTCCTGTGTTACTACTGGTCGTTTCTCTCCCGCTTTGTTCCCGAGGGGCTCTCACCGCTCACACTTCTCGCGCTTTTCGCCGGGGCGACCATTGTTGCCGGATTGACCATGTACGCGAAAGAAACGCCGAAGCGCCGCCGGGCGTTTCAGGAGAATCAACCGAGCCAATACTTGAGCGCCAGGGCACGCACGATGAAAGAGATGCCGCTTCTCGACGATGCCGAGGCGAGCCGGCTGTACTTCTATCTGCTCAACAACTACATTCCGCCGATTTTTCATGAGAAGATCTTCTTTTTCGGAATGATCTATTCCATCATGATCCAGGTTCGCCGCACCTCGTTCTGGTTCGGTCTCGCCGGCCTCGCATCGGTGCTCGTGCAGCTCTCCCTGAATCTCTCGCTGGCAGAGCAGCAGCCCCTTGTTGTTTTTACGGTCGTTGTTTGGATGGTCTATGTCTTGAACATTCGCTACAACAAGGCCGACAGGAAGATGCAGGAGAATTACCGGGACCAGATTTTCTGGATGGAGATGAACGGCCCTCTGATCGAAAGCATTCTCCGAAAACGCCAATCGATTCCCCCTCAACAGTAGCATGCACCAACGTCTCTGGCACCAGATTACCCTCCTCCTGCCGCTCCGATATCACGATCTCATCACAGGACAGCTTGCACTTCTCGGCTTTGAAGGATTTCAGCAGGAAGACCATGCCCTCCAGTGCTATGCAAGAAACAGTAAGTGGGGAGAGCAAATGGAACGGCGGCTTCGGGATTTCCTTACCCGTTTCAAGAAAGAGTTCCCCTCGTGTGACGTAACATACTCGAGGAAGACGATCAAAGAGCAGAATTGGAACGCCCGCTGGGAACGTTCGATGGGGATTGTCGAGGTGACCCCCAGGATGATCATCAAGCCGAGCTGGAAGAAGTTGAGGAAGAAGGATCGGGGAAAGGTTGTGCTTCAGATCGATCCCAAAATGTCGTTCGGCACCGGGCACCACGAATCGACCCGCCTTTGTCTGTTTCTGCTGGAAGAACATCTTCGCAGCGGCAGCAAGATCCTCGACGTCGGCTGCGGGACCGGCGTTCTTTCGATTGCAGCCGCTAAGCTCGGTGCAAAAGCGGCTCTTGGAATCGACAATGACGACTGGTCGGTGGTCAATGCGAAGGAGAATGTGAAGAACAATCGTGTCGGAAACAGAGTGAAGATTGCCAAGGGCGATGTTCGGCGCCTCCCAAAAGGCCGGTTCGACCTGATCATGAGCAACATCGACCTTCACACCAATCTGCGGTCAATTCCATCATATGGAAAAAAGCTCGCACGGGGCGGCGTGGTGATTCTTTCGGGCCTTCTTACCGCCGATCTCCCTGCAATCCTCAAGGCCCTCCCGCCCGTGAAACTTGTTCCGGTCGAGCTGCTGGAAGAAAACGAATGGGTAGCCCTGGCCCTTGCAGGAAGCGATGCGCCTCAGCGTCATTGATATCGGAACCAACACGATCCTCCTGCTGATTGCGGACATCGATCCCCGGGGAGGACTCACACCCGTCTATCATGGACACGAAATTCCCCGATTGGGGATGGGTGTTGATGAACACCGCGAGATTCACACCGAGGCGCTCGAACGGGCGATAACCATCATTCAAGCTTTTGTTGCCGCCTCAAAACGCTTCAGCGCTGACAGGATCATCGCCTGCGGCACAAGCGCCCTGAGAGATGCTGCAAACCGCGATGAAGTACTCTCCCGAATCAAGCGTGACACGGGAGTCGATGTTGAGGTCATATCAGGCAAGGGAGAGGCCGATCTGACATATCTTGGGGCGGTCGGCGAGTTCATGAGACTGGGGGAATATCAGAAGTTTGCCGTTCTCGATATCGGGGGAGGAAGCACGGAGATTACATCAGGAAGCGGGCTGAAGGTTCACGACAAGCGGAGCCACGACATCGGATGTGTTCGGCTCACGGAACGTTTTCTTAGGAGCTCTCCTCCTACATTCGCCGAGATCAATCAGGCGAAGGAATCGATCGACGAGCACACGGGGTCCCTTCGGCCACTGGACAAAACCGCCCGTCTCATCGGAGTTGCCGGGACACTCACGACACTCGCAGCAATTGACCTGGATCTCCCGGCCTACGACCCACTCAGAGTCAGCGGACACCGCCTAAGCCGCAAAACGATCGAATCGATTTTCGACCGGTTGAAGACGAAAACTGTCCAACAATTGAAGGAGATACCTCAGATTCTCCCCGGCCGGGCCGATATCCTCCTTGCGGGAATCTTGATCTTGCTGGAAGTGCTGGATGGATTGAAAAGCGATGAAATTGTTGTGAGCGATCGGGGATTGCGGTACGGCCTAGCAATGAGGCATGCTCTTCGGTAGTGGTTCGTTTCTTCAATTCTTTGCGCTCTCTGCGCCTCCTTCGCGTTCTTTGCGGTTTGCTTTTTTCTTAACCGCAAAGGTCGCCAAGAAGGCGCAAAGGACGCAGAGAAAAAGAGAACCACGTACCCCCAGGTTTCTTCAGCCCGATGCACCCATTGTCTTCAACACCTCCTTTAAGGACGTCACCGCTTGATCAACGTCGTCCTCAGTCGTCGACCTCCCCATCGAGAATCGTATCGTTGCCCTCGCTGTCTTCTCGTCCCTCCCCATAGCCATCAGCACATGTGATGGCTCGAGCGTTCCCGACGTGCATGCGGACCCGCTTGTAACGGCAATCCCCCTCAGGTCCATCCCCATAATGAGGGCCTCTCCGTCAATCTTCACCTTTGAGGAATCAAACGAGACACTCAGAACGTTGGGAAGGACGTCATTCTGGTCACCGTTAAAGAGAATTCCCTGAAAACTCTTCAGCCGTTCCGTCAGATGCTTTCTGAGGGACATGAGCCGGGCCCTCTCGGTTTCCATCATCCATGAGGCTATTTCGAACGCTTTGGCAAATCCTGCAGCGAGTGGGACATTCTCAGTACCGGCCCGTCTGTTCTGTTCCTGCCCACCCCCTTCCAGGAACGGCGCTATGACCGTCCCTTTCCGAATGTAGAGCGCACCGATTCCCTTCGGCCCGTACATCTTGTGGGCGGAGACAGAGAGCAGATCGACCCCAAGCTCATTCACGCTGACAGGAATTTTTCCTGCAGATTGCACGGCATCGGAATGTACGACGCACCCGTGTTTGTGCGCACGATCTGCAATTTCCCGAATCGGCTCAATGGTTCCTGTTTCGTTATTGGCATGCATCACCGAAACGAGGCCTGTAGACGATGCGAGCAGTCCGTCAAGAGCGTCCAGATCGACAACACCGTCGGGTTTCACCGGAAGAAGGTCCACACGCAGGCCCCATTTGCGCAAGGCGAGCGCCGGATGGAGTACGGCATGATGCTCGACCGCGCTGACGATCAATTGCTTGCGACCTGAAACCTGCATCGACGTCGCCACACCCTTCACGGCATGATTGTCCGATTCAGTCCCGCCGCTCGTGAAGAACACTTCATCGGGCCTCGAAGAGAGCTGTGCGGCGATCGAATCGCGGCTCTCTTCAAGGACGGCCCTTGCCTTCCGCCCAAAGCCATGGACAGAGGAGGCATTGCCGTACGTATTCTGAAAATGCGGCGCCATTGCCTCGATGACTTCGGGTGCGATGGGAGTCGTGGCGCTATGATCCAGGTAAATGAGCTTCATGGGTGCAATATATTCCGAATTCGTCCGCGTATCAACAAAAAAGCCGATGCGAGAATTCCCGCATCGGCTTCCCCGGTTCTGTTCCCGCTCAACGCGGAGGACCGCCCCTCATCCTCTGCCCCTGCATTTCACGCATGATTTCCCGCACATTCCTGTAGAAGTTGCGTTCGAACACAAGGTAGTCCGCCATCTGTTTCGTCGTGAGGATTTTTGCAATGTCATCGAAGAACCGTCCGCGCGCTTCGACGGCTGGGTCGGCCATGTTCCGCAGATCATCGATCACCTTCTGGAAATCCTTGTCAGAGGCATTCTCACGCCGAAGCCTGGCAAGATCATCGAGGAGTCCGTCTCGTTTCTTGTTGAGATCCGCAAGCTCTCCCCTGTGTTTGTTGTAGCGGGTAAAGAATCTCAGCGAGGTCTCCTCGTCAAGCTTCAGGACCTCCATCATCCGCAGCTTCTTGTACTGTTCCAGCCGCTCGGCTGCCCTTGGGGGCATCGGCATTTGGTCCTGGGCTGCCGCTACTCCCACAACCGCGGCGAGAAGCACCGACAGAAGGATATACCTCATAGGATTTTCCTTTCTCCCATCCGTTCAAGAATGACCTTGACTTCGTCGTCGGTCAGTTCGGTCATCGACAAGAGGGCCTCATCATCGTTATCAGTAAGAATCGTCACGGCAAGCTTCTGGCTTATGGCCCCATCGGGAAGAGCAGAGGCAAGAGATTCGGTCGATGGTATAAGATACAGCGATTGATACTCCGGCTGTTCGATTGCCACTTCGGCCAACTCATCTGATTCGAGCCCGTCAAGAACTGCCCGTAAATCGGCGTCCTTCTTCAACGGGACCTGCAGGAGCACAGCGATGATGATCGCCAGTGCCCCGAGCGGGGCAAGAAATCGGGCGATAAGGGGGTCTTCTTTGCGGTCAACCTTTCCCGCAATCCTTTCACGAAGGCGCGGAAGAACAGTGTTGAAATAGTGAGTCGGGGGATCTGCAGGGCGAACTCCCCGCAGCATGACTGCAAGATCCTTGAGCTCATCAAGACTGCGGGCACATTCGTCGCACGATGCCAGATGAGCCGCGAGCTCCTCCCGCTGGTCTCCATCAAGCTTGCCGGTCACAAAGTCCGGAAGCAGGAGCCGATAATATTTATGATTGGTGCGCACGGCGCACATATTCCTCTATTTTGTGAAGTGCATGAAAATAATTCGCTTTCAACCCGCCGATGGACGTTTTGAGGATGGCGGCAATTTCCTCATAGGACAGATCGTCCTGATACCTCATGACGAAGACTGCTTTCTGCTTCTCCGGCAACCGCTGAATTGCCTCTTCAATCAACCTCTTGTCCTCATCCTGTTCCGCCGCCTGATCGGGTCGGTGTCCGCGTGTGTCCTCGTGCTCGAGGAGACTGTCCACCTGAAAGAATTCTCTGACCTTCTGCCGCCTGAGGGCATTGAGCGATGCGTTCACCGCAATTCGATATAACCATGTGTAGAGTCCGGATTCGCTGCGGAATTCCCGAATCCGTTCATAGACTTTGATGAAGACTTCCTGAACAATGTCGTCTGCATCCGCATGGCTGGAGAGAAACCTCCGGACAACCCAATAGACTTTCTCCTGATACCGGAGAACGATTTCGTTGAACGCCGATTCTTCGCCTTGCCGGAACGCTTCTATGAGTTCAAGGTCGCTGCGTTCTGTCATTCCGAAATCATCTTTTCATGAATTTGACAGTTTTCTGCGGAAAAAGTTTAATAGGTCGCCAAAAACGGGCTGATTCCTGCGGATTTCGGCAGCAAATCGAGAAGACTAACTGCTCGTCCGCCTGGCGAGCATGAGGGTGAGGTCATCTGACTGCGGTTCCGAGCCGACGAAATGCTGGATGTCCTTGACGATGTTCTCGCGCATTTCGTTGATGGTCCGGCTGACGTTGGCAAGGATCGCTTCTCTGAATCTGTTCTCTCCGTATTCCTCGAACTTCTTGTCCATCGCTTCGGTGACTCCATCACTGTAGAAGACGAGCAGGTCGTTCGGCTGAATGTCGATCGTCTCAGACTGGTAATCCGCATGTTCGAACATCCCGAGAGGCAATCCGCCCGCGGTCAATCGCACAAAGTCCTGCTGACCCTTGACGACCTTGTACGGGAAGTTGTGGCCGGCATTGACATACATCAGCTGGTTTCGGCGCGTATTCAGCATAGCGATGAAAAACGTGATATAACGCTCCGAAGGTGTGTTCTTGTACACGATTGTATTCAGCTTTTGGACAAGATCGGTGAGGGAAATGGTCGTTTGAATATAGGCGTGAAGAGCTGCATTCAACGTGGAGACAAGGAGGGCTGCCGGAATTCCTTTCCCCGAAACGTCCGCGACGACAAGGACATAACTCTCGTCATCGATCGGCACGACATCGTAGTAATCTCCGCCAATCGTCTTGCATGGAACGGCAACCGCATCCATTTGATAACCGACCATGGGGGGAAGCTCCTTCGGGAGGAGCTTGTTCTGAATCTCAGCGGCAATCTGAATTTCCTTTTCAACACGCTCTTGTTCGACCCTGGCCTGAAGGAGATAGGCATTCTCGATGGCAAGTGCCACATGATCGGAAAATGCGCGGAGGAACTGTTCATCTTCACGGTCGAACACTCCCCCCTTCTTGTTGATCATCTGGAACACACCGACGATCTTGTTCTCCCTGTTCCGCATCGGCATGCAGAGCATGGTCTTCGTCACATATCCCGTCCGCACGTCGAATCCGGAAAAGAATCGCTTGTCTTTCCAGGCGTCTTCCAGGTTGACGGTCTTTCCCGTCTCTGCAACGTGCCCCGCGATCCCAGTCCCGAGGGGGAGCCGGATTTCCACAAGCTCTTTCCCTTTCAACACTTTGGACCAGAGCTCCTTCTTCTCGTCGTCCAGCAAATAGATGGTCCCCCGGTCTGCCCCGAGGTTCTTCAGCGCCAGATCGAGGATGACCTTCAACAGTTCATCCAGGTCGAGCGTTGTATTCAGGGTTTTGGATGCTTCAATCAGCGATTCGAGCCGGTGGACGTACTGAATCGTCTTATCCGGTTTCGATCTCTTTCTTACCTTGGCTGACATGGTCCAATGATAGTAGAAAATAGGGTATCAAGCAAAAGCGGACAGCATTGGGGTTTGGCTCAGTTAATTGTTCATTTACACATTGATTTTCCGAAGGGATCCCTTCGGGAC
>Ga0209002_10000974_pt1 | contig 23045 bp, 26 predicted proteins | sample Rifsed16ft2_FD_184010 | JGI IMG/M metagenome (GOLD analysis project Ga0209002, IMG submission 184010) | Soil microbial communities from Rifle, Colorado, USA - sediment 16ft 2 (version 2) | ecosystem: Environmental > Terrestrial > Deep subsurface > Rock core/Sediment | place: Rifle, Colorado... | reverse complement strand
TCCTATCGGGCCTTCCGGGCCCGCAACAAGGAGGCCACCTTGCTCTTAATTGCAGCCACTATCCTGATGTTAGGCCGAGTTCCTTTAGGAGAGTACTTGAGCGGCTGGCTGCCTTCTGGGTGGAGATTGGCGGACCTATCTGATTGGATCATGGATTTCCCCCAGACCGCCGGGCAAAGGGCGATTATGATGGGAATTGCCCTGGGTATAATTTCGACCTCCTTAAGGATTATTCTGGGAATAGAAAGAACTTATTTGGGCGGCGACTAAATGAACTTCTGGCAGAAACTGTTAGCGGTTGATCGACGAGTCATCTTCGCCTTAGTGGCAGTGGCCGTTATCATACCGTTCTTTCTGAGCTTCCCGATCAAGATTACGGTCTCTCCTCCAGTGCAGGCAGTCTATGACTATATAGAAAAGCTCCCTCCCGGTTCTCTGGTGATGATTTCTTGTGACTACGACCCTCCCTCGGCTCCTGAGCTTCAGCCCATGACCGAGACCATGCTGAAACACTTCTTTCTGAAAGATCTTAAGGTCATAATCCTGGGTCTGTGGCCCCAGGGGTCAGTACAGGCCAATATTGCCTTAGAAGTTGTAATGCGGGATCCAATTCTCAAAGCCAAGAATCTGAAGTATGGGGTTGACTATGTTAATTTAGGTTTTACGGCCGGCAACGAGTTTGTGATAATCCGGATGGGGACCGATATTCATGCCGCCTTCCCGGTAGACTTCAACGGCACCAAGATAGCCGAGCTCCCTTTGATGCAAAATGTCAGAAATTTTGACAACATTGCCTTCGTGTTCAATGTCTCAGCCGGCTATCCGGGAACTTATGAATGGGTCATTTTCGGAGTAGACCGCTACAGATTCAAATTGGGGGCCGGTAATACCGCGGTCCAGGCCCCGCTGGTCTCACCCTATGTCCAGTCCGGCCAGCTAATCGGCCTCTTGGGAGGCATGCGAGGAGGGGCTGAATATGAAGAGGTATCTCATTATTTCGGCAAAGCCACCGGCTTTATGCGCTCCCAGACCTTCTCCCATGCGGTGGTCATCTTTTTCATCATCGTGGGGAACCTGGCTTACTTTATGACCCGGGGAAAGAGGACTTAGATTATGGATGCGAATTCTTTTTTCAATATCGGCAATCTCATTGCCGGAATCTTGACCATCGGGATTGTCTCCTTTCTCTACAAAGACAACCCGCTCTACAAATTCTGTGAAGCGCTGTTTGTGGGGATTTCTGCCGGTTACTGGTTTGTGACCATCATTTTCACCGTGATTCTGCCTAAACTGTACGACAAATTGATCTCCCAGGAGTATGTCTACCTAGTAGGAGGAGCCTTTGGAGTCTTGATGTTGCTGCGTTTGGTTCCCAAGATTAGCTGGCTCTCTAATTGGGCTCTGGCTTTTGTAGTAGGAAGCACAGCCGGAGTGAACCTGATTGGCTACCTGCAGTCCAACGGAATGAACCAGGTCAAAAATACAATCTTGCCTTTGTGGACCGGAGCCTGGGGCAGTTCCATCGGCAACCTCATCATCGTTGTGGGAACTTTCTGCGGGCTGGTCTACTTCTTCTTTTCTAAAGAGCACAAGGGAGTCTTTGGCGGATTAGCCAAAACAGGAATTCTGTTCTTGATGGTTACATTTGGGGCGGCCTTCGGCTACACGGTGATGTCCCGTATGTCGCTTCTTATCGGCAGAATGGACTTTGTCTTCGGAACCTGGATGGGGCTGATCAGATAATCATAGCGGAGGGACCGGCTAAGATAACATCTCAAATTTATTTTTAATATCTGCCTGACGCACATAGCTGGTTTTATTTCATCTCTTGAATCACCAAAAACGTGAGAACTTTGAGTAAAACGAAAATTTGGTCTTTAGTCTGCATTTTGGTGCTGATCAGCCTAGGCTTGGCAATAGCCCAAGAGCCGGCTCCGGCACAGACCCAATCAACTTCAGACAGCCGCTGGTTCGACGATAACCGCTGGAATGTCTTTTTGACCTTGGTCATAATTTTTTTTCTAATCATTTATTTCATTGAGAAAGCTAAGAAGGGGAAGAATCTCTTTGTACGCCGAATCGCCGGCCTGGATGCGATTGAAGAAGCGGTGGGACGGGCAACAGAGATGGGGAAACCGATTTTATACGTGCCAGGGATCGATGATATGAACAATATTCAAACCGTGGCCAGCATGATTATCTTAGGCAATGTGGCCAGGACGGTAGCCCAATATGATACCCCTCTGATTGTTCCCATCCGACTCCCCTTTGTCCTGCCAGTGGCAGAAGAGTCGGTCAAGCAGGGATATATGGCGGCTGGAAGGCCAGAGGCCTTTCAAAAGGATAACATAAGATTTATCTCAGATGAGCAGTTTGCCTATGCGGCCGGAATCAACGGCATAATGCTTAGGGAAAGGCCGGCCGCGAATTTGTTTTTAGGTTCATTTTTTGCTGAATCTCTGGTCTTGGCTGAGACCGGATTTTCGACTGGAGCGATTCAGGTTGCCGGAACAGCTAATATTCATCAGCTCCCCTTTTTTGTGGTAGCCTGTGATTACACCCTAATCGGAGAGGAGCTATTTGCTGCCAGCGCCTATCTGTCCCGGGAGCCGAAACTTTTGGGGGCCTTGAAAGGCTCGGATTATGCCAAGGGGATTATTCTGGCAGCCCTGATATTAGGTGCAATTCTGATTAGTTTTAATGTGGAGTGGTTTAAGGATTGGTTTTTTGTGGAGTGAGAAGAAACGAGCAAGGGTCGGTCATACTTAAGTAAATCTAATAATGCGTAAAGAAGTCCCCTTAATCATCACTTTTTTGGCCGGCGCTTTCTTCATCGCCGATTATTTTGTTCCCCATACTGGTTTTTCGCACATAGCCGAGACCATAAACGGCTGGACTATCATTGTGATAACCTTTGCCTACGTCTTAGGCGTAGCCAACGTGACCCGGGTCAATCTGGACTACATCCAGAGAAAAGGGAAAGATACTCCTTATAAGATTATTCTTTTAATCTGCTTGCTCTTTATGATGACGGTCGGAATCGTCTGGGGTATCGCCGAGGGGACAATCTTCGATTGGTTTTTCATCAACATCTATGTCCCCATGCAGTCGATGATGTTTGCCTTGTTAGCCTTCTATATCGCCTCAGCCGCATTCCGGGCTTTCAGGATTCGCTCAACCCAGGCGGCGCTCTTAGCTATCACCGCGGTCTTAGTCATGATAGGCCGGGTGCCCATCGGGGAAGCCATCTGGAAGGATTTTTCTAATTTTGCGGAATGGATAATGAACGTCCCTCAGTTAGCCGGGAAGAGGGCCATTCTAATCGGTGCAGCTTTGGGGGCAATCTCCACAGGACTGAAAGTAATCGTAGGTTTGGAGCGGACTCACTTAGGTGCGGATTAAATGAAGAAACTATTAGAATTCATCAACAACTTAGACCGGCGCTGGATTTTTCTCTTCATCGGGCTGGCGGTCAGCCTGCCCCTGTTCTTCCCCTTGGGCATAGACTTCACGGTCTCCCATCCGGTCCAAGGTTTTTATGACACGATAGAGAAAGTCCCCAACGGGAGCAAGATTTTAATGTCCTGTGACTACGACCCCGGCTCTCTGCCAGAGCTTTATCCTATGACTGTGGCGGCTCTGGAGCAGATGTTTAGAAAGGACTTAAAGGTCATCGTCACCTGCCTATGGCCAGCCGGGCCACCAGTAGTGGAGAGGGCCTTAAATCATATGGCCTTTGAGTACAAAAAAGAGAAAGGGATCGACTTCGTCAATCTGGGATTCAAAGAGGGTCGGGAAGTGGTAATGGTTTCCATGGGGGCTTCCATTCCCAATACATTTCCGACTGATTACAATGGCACTCCGGTCACCCAGATTCAAATTATGCAAGGGGTGACTAACTTTAAAGACCTAGCCATGATTGTTAACATCTCAGCCGGCTATCCGGGGACCAAAGAGTGGGTGCAGCAGGTGCAGGCGCGCTATAATATCGACTTGGTCTCCGGCTGTACCGCAGTCTCTGCCCCAGAGTTTTATCCTTACTATCAAACCGGTCAGTTAAAGGGATTATTAGGAGGGATGAAAGGGGCGGCTGAATATGAGAAGTTAGTCGGCGTGATGGGCCTAGGCACCAGAGGGATGGATGCCCAATCGGTCTCCCATCTGACGGTATTTTTCTTCATCTTGATAGGAAACCTAGCTTACTTTGTCCTTAGAGCTCTGAAAGGGAAGGAGGTCAAATGACTGCAGAAGCCTTAGGAGTCTGGTTGGGCGCAGGTTTCACTCTTTGTATTCTTTCCTTTTTGTACAAGGACAATCCTTTCTACAAATTCGCCGAGCATGTCTTCGTGGGTATCTCAGCCGGCTATGGGGTAGCTCTGCAGTTTCACAATGTTTTTCTCCCCAACCTGTGGCGCCCCTTAATAGCCGGCAACCTGGTTATGATTGTGCCCCTGATCTTGGGAATGTTTTTGTTTGCCCGATTTTCCGCCAGGGTCTCCTGGCTTTCCCGCTGGTCGATCGGACTCTTGATAGGAATCTACTCTGGCATAGCCATCATCGGCTTCGGGTCGGGTGACTTAGTGGCCCAGATCCACGGCAACTTGTTGCCCTTATGGGGGGGTGATTATCTGACTTCTTTTAATAATTGGATCTTGTGCCTGGGATTGATTGCCTGTCTGGTTTATTTCTTTTTCTCCCGGGAGCATAAAGGCTCCTTTGGATTCGTAGCCAGAGTCGGAATCTACTTCCTGATGATCTCATTCGGAGCTTCTTTCGGGTATACGGTGATGTCCCGTATGTCCCTTTTGATTGGCCGATTTTACTATCTGTACGGCGACTGGCTGCACATTCTCCCTCAGTAGCTTGCCCTAGTTTTTCTCTCTAACTCTAAGTAACTCATTTAGCAGAAAAGAGTAACTGCTTTATTAGCAGGCAGACTAAAAGACAGACCCCAAAAGTGACTACAATGGTCGCCCCGGTAGGAAGATCAATTAAAAATGACATCGCCACTCCGACCACGCTCACCAGAGTCCCTAAAATCCAGCCTAAGGTCAGGCGAGCGGAGGTCTTTTCAGCAAAGAGCATGGCGCAGACCGAGGGGACTACCAAATAGGAGAAAACCAGGAGCACTCCGGCGATGGCCACGGAAGAGGTAACCACGAAGCCAAAGGTCACGTAGAAAAAAAGATCCCACCAGCGCAGATGCGCGTGTTGGACCCGGGCTTTTTCTGGCTGAAGAGAAATTAGCAAAAGCTGTTTTCTGAAAAACCAATGCAGGAATCCAATCACGGCGTAAAGCATGGCAGTTTTTCCAACTTCCCACCAGGTAACAGTTAAAATATTTCCCACTAGCATGTGGCGTAAATGTTCAGTCCCCTGGGGGGCTTTGCTCATTATCAGAATGGCTAAGGCGGCGCTGACAATGTATACTATGCCGATGAAAGCCTCCTGCGGAATGCGGGAGTCTTTAGTCCTGGTCCAAGTTAAAACCACTGCGGCCAAGAGAGTAAAGCCCAGGGACCACCAGTAGGCGGAGGAACTGTGCCAATCGAGGCCGAAAAGAATCCCCACGGTGGCCCCTAAAGCCGCTACCTGAGCCATGGCCAGATCGACAAAGATTACTCCACGCTCTACGACATGCAGTCCTAAATAGGCGTGAATGCCTGTGAGTACGAGACTGGCCGCAAAAGGAGGTGCTAAAAAGGCTAGGACTTCCATTCCTTGCTTTAAAGATTCTGCCTCAGGAGGTTAAGATTGTAATCAAACAGCTGAAAATAATCTTCCACTCCTTTAACCCCACCCACCGAACTTGGCAGAACCAAGACTTTAGCCCCGGTTTTTAGGGCAATGGACTCCGGGGTCTTGAGGTCATAGAAAGGCTCTGCCAGAATGACTCTTATCTTATCTGCTTTGATTCGGTTGATAATCTCCAGAGTATGAGAGGGAGTAGGAGGAATCCCCGGCTTGGGCTCTATTTCCCCGGCAACCTCTAAACCAAAACGGCGGGCGAAATAGCCCCGGGTGCGGTGGTAGGTAATTACTTCTGCCCCCCGGAAAGGCTCGAATAGCTTCTGCCACTCCTGAAGTTTCTCATCGATTCGGTGCTCAAAATCATCTAAGTTCTTCTGATAGAATTCTGAGTTAGCCGGGTCGAGCTGGCTAACCTTATCAGCAATGTTTTGGGCAATGACTTTTCCGTTTTCAGGGTCTAACCAATAATGGGGATTGCCAAAAGGGTGGACGTCTCCTTCGGCTCGGCTAACTTGTCCAACTGGCTTTTCAATCACTTCTATTGCTTCTGAGGCATCCAGATACCCTTTACCAGAGATGATTTTAGAATTTCGACTATCTTTGACTAAAGCCGGAAGCCAGCCTACTTCTAACTCCAATCCCACTGCGACCAAGAGATCAGCCCGGCGCAGTTTCAAAAGATAGCTGGGCTTGGGGTCCACAAAATGTGGGTCTTGGTAGCCTTTGGCAATGTAATCTAACTCAATGCGATCTTTGCCGATGAATCTTGCGATAGAAGCCAAATCCTGGGTGGTTGTTACAACTCTCAGTTTAGCAAAACTAAGATTAAATGCTATTAAAATCAGAATCAGAACTAAAAAAGCCTTTTTCATTTTCTTTTCTCCAAAATTTTAGAAGGGATGAGCTCCGTGCGGTCCGATGTTGAAAGTTAATTTGACAAAACCGGCTGTCTCTTCTGTGCCATCTGCTCGTTTCACATATCTTCCTTGCAGGCTGACTAAACTGAACTCAGAAGGAGTAAACGTTATATAACCCAACCCTCCTTTTTCGTTCAAATTTTCAACTTCAGTAAATTCGGAGTAGTCAAATCGTCCCCCCAGGTGCCATCTTTTTGAAAATTGCCAGTCCAAAAGCGAGAAACCACCCCAGGTCCTGACGTTTTTCCCACCGGCCGGAATTTCTCGGTCATTGTACAACACCTCGGTGCGCCAGGTCAGGGAATGGTAGACAGCTCTTCTCGGGTTTTTCCAACGAAAGGTTAAATCTGCTCCCCAGAGTCGGGTCCAGATTTGTTCATCTGGATGATTGATAGAAGTGGCAAATCTTCCTCCCCAGGTTAGGTTCATTGCCTCTGATAGGTCCAAGTAAGTCTCCAGTCGTCCTAAATAACCTAAATCTTCTTTTTCCTCAGAAGCAGCCAATTCCTCAGCACCAGTGCTATCTGTCTCTAAGGTGCTGAAGGCTGGCGCTTTATCCCAGAGAGTGGTTACTTCTCCGATAAGTTTCAGGTAAAGATCTGGAATGGGCAGCAGCCAGCTTAAGGATAAACCGGTTGAGGAAAGCCCTTCTTCTCCTAAAAAATTGAGAGCAGACAAAGGACGGTCAGCCAGACCGGTTTCAGGCGGATGAATAAGGTTAAACTTGCCAAAATTGGAGCGGAATTTGCCAATTTTGGCCTGTAAACCCAGTGGCGTAGTCAGCCAGGTAAAGTAAGCCTCTTCGATTTCTACGGCTTCCTCGGCGGGGTGGTAGCCTATAAAGATATCTGCTCTCCAGTACGGGTCGACCACAGATTGAAATCCTACTTCTGCCTCATTCAAGTTGAAAGCCTGATCTGGAAGGGTAGGATCGCTGCCGAAAGCGCCAAGTATATCAGTAACTACGCTGATATTGGGATTAAAGACACTGGAAGCCTGCTGGGGGGCTCCAGTAGAAGTCTGGGCAAAGGTGTTCAGAAGAAAACTTAGAATAAAGACCAAAGCAGAAATAAACATTCTGCGCATGAATTCTCCTCCTAAAATTAAGCTGTTAAAAAGTAGTTACTTTTTAGTTTAGCTTAAAAAGGAGGAGAGCGGGAAAAATGAGTTGGAGAGGAAAGCTCGGGGGTTAAAGGATAATCTGAAAGATTAAGTCTATTGTTCTGAAGGCAAACGAGGGTTAAAAATACTGCGGGAAGAATGATCGCCAAATTGGAGAGCCAGTGGCAGATGGCGCAAGAAGAGTCGTGATTAGAGTGCTCATATTGGTGGGCGAAAGCTAAGGCAAAGAATACCAGAACTGCAACGGCTACGCTAAATAATAAAAATTTCTTGGCTTGGCTCATTTGCTCTTAATGAACTCTATTAAGTCGGCTATGTCAACCGGAATACGGGATTGGAATTCTAAATATTGGCCGGTGCGGGGATGGACAAATCCTATTTTGCGGGCGTGCAGAGCCTGACGTTTGATCCTCTCCAGGATTTCTTCTGCCAAGTCTTTTTGTTTGCTTTTTTTAAGAGTGTCTATCCATTTACTTCTGCCTCCGTATTCCGGGTCTCCTACTACCGGATGTCCCAGGTAAGAAAGGTGGACTCGAATCTGATGGGTCCGGCCGGTCTGGAGTCTGATTTGCAACAGCTCACAGGTAAGAAGGCTCTCTTTGACCTCATATTCGGTGGCCGCCTCTCTGCTTTTCACTGAGGTAACCCCCATTCTTTTCCTGTCAGTAACCAGCCGACCAATGGGGGCGGAAATCAGGCCCTTCTTCTGGGGCATTTTGCCCCAAACCAGGGCTAAGTACTCTCGAAACAGGGTCTTCTCCTTTAGCTGCCCGGATAGACTAAGATGGGCAAAGTCATTTTTGGCTACGACTAATAGGCCAGAAGTATCTTTATCTAAACGATGCACAATTCCAGGTCTTTGGACTCCCCCTAGGCCGGAGAGGTCTTTACAGTGAAAAAGCAACGCATTGACCAGAGTCCCAGAATAATTTCCACTGGCAGGATGGGTTACCATGCCGGCTGGTTTATTGACGACTAATAGGTCTTGGTCCTGGTAGACTATGTCTAAGGGAATATTCTCTGGCAGAACCTCGGTCTTTCGGAGCGGAGGTATTTCTATCTCTATCAGTTCTCCAGATTTCACTCTATGGCTAGGTTTAGTAGCTCTACCATTGACTTTGACCTTACCCTGGTCGATTAAGCCCTGGATACGGCTCCTGGTGAGCTCCAGCTCTCTTGACGCCAAATAGGCATCCAGACGCTGGTTGGAATCTTGGGGATTGACGGTTACTTCAATCCTCTGGGTGGAGTCCTTGAGATTCAACTTTGATGACCCTTTTCTCCCGGTGTCTTACGATATGAAACACGATCAACAAGGCGCCCACGGTAATGGCCGTATCCGCCAGATTGAAAATGGGCCAGCGCTCCAAGGAAAAGCCGGCCCAGCCAAAGATTCCCCAATCCAGTGAGGGAATATGTATATCCGGGAAGTCAAAATCCAAAAAATCTATCACCTGTCCGAAGCGGAATCTATCAGTCAGGTTACCCAAAGCTCCTCCCAATACTAAAGCCAGGCCGATTTTGACCAGAAGCTTCTGGGGGTGAGTTTTCACAAAGAAGACTATGGTAAACATAATCGCGATCAAGGACACAATTAAATAGAAGGATGAGCCACCGATTTGGGTGCCAAAGGCCCCGCCTGGGTTTAGAATATAAGTGATTCTGAAAAAATCCCCCAAGACCGGGAGGGATTGCCCCAGAAACAAAAGGTGGAAGATAAGAGTTTTGGAAAGCTGGTCTAAGAAAAGGACGGTAAAAGCCAGCCAGACGAAGAGAATGTAGGAGCGTGACACAGTGACATTCTTGCCCTAGGCCAGCTCGCTGGCTTTCTTTTTCTCCTCTTTTTCCTTGCAGTCAATGCAGAGCCGGGCATGGGGAACCGCTTCCAGGCGAGCTATAGAGATCTCTTCCCCGCATTCTTGGCACTTGCCATAGGTTTTGTCCTTGATTCTCCTTAGGGCTTCGTCGATGTGATACAGAAGCCGACCACTCTTGGAAGCCAACAGAAAGGCTTTCTCCCTTTCTTCGGCATCGGTCCCCTGGTCAGCCATATGATAGGAATAACTAGAGAGATCCCCGGAGGCATCTCTTTGGGTTGTGTCAGCCACATTCTTTTTCCACAGTCCCAATTCCTGCATAATCTCTTTTCTTTTTTCTAAAAGAAGTTTTTCGAATCTTTCCAGGTCTTTCTTTTTCATCCTTCCTCCGTTACTTCAGCTTATCCACCGTTAAATAAAGCGGGTGTCCGCTGATCTCCTGTTCGGCCGACAAACTACCTTGACCGGATTTGAAAATCAAGTCCAAACAGAGAGTTTCTTTCTGAATATAGTCGGCGAATTTGGAGATGGCTTGCTTGAGTCTATCGTCAGCTTCGATGAATAACTTAATCCGGTCGGTTACCTCAAAACCAGCTTCCTTGCGCATATTCTGGATGCGGTTGACCAGTTCCCGGGCCAGGCCTTCGTCCTCCAGCTCCGGGGTTAAACGCAAATTCAGAGCTACCTGAAAGCCAGCCTCCGTCTCTACGCCATATCCCTCCTGGGCCTGCTCCATAATCTCCACATCTTGGTCAGTCAATTGCACTGCCTGACCATTGAACTGTAGGTTGAGACTACCCTGGTTCTTTAATTCCAAAATCTCTTTCTCGGTCAGACTCTTAATTTTCTCCGCCACCATTTGTAGCTTATTCCCCAGCTTGGGACCCAGGCTGGCAAATTTTGGTTTGACCGAATAATTTACCAGGCGCTCTCCTGGGTTTACGAATCTGACCGCCTTGACATTCAGCTCTTCTGCGATTAAGTACTCCATCCCTCTAAGAGAATGGCTGAGGCTCTCATTGGGCAGGACTACCAGCATTTCCGAGAGAGGCTGCCGGACTTTAATTTTGGACTTGTTGCGGGCGGCCCGAGCCAGACTGACAATCTTAATCAAAGCCTCCATTTTCTCTTCCAGCTTGGAATCGATTCTGTTTTCATCTGCCTGCGGAAAGCTCTCCAAATGGACAGAAATTTTAGATTGCTGGCTTTTTCCTGCCAGCAACCCTTGATAAAGTTCTTCAGCCATAAAAGGAACAAAGGGGGCAATCAGTTTGGAGAGGGTGGCCAGAGTCTCCCACAAGGTCTGATAGGCGGAAAGTTTATCCTTATCCTCGGCTTCCTTCCAGAAGCGGCGCCGGTTGCGGCGGATGTACCAGTTAGAAAGTTCATCCATCACGAAATCGGAAATAGCCCTAGCGGTGCGGGTCAAATCGTAATTATCCAGAGCCTGATTGGTCTTCAAGATCAGAGAATTGGTTCGGGAAACCAGCCAGCGGTCGATTTCCGGCCGTTTTTCATCTGGAATCTTCTCTGAATTAGGGTCAAATTTGTCAATATTGGCATACAGGGCAAAGAAGGAGTAGCTGTTCAACAGAGTCCCCAAAAATTTAGAGACCACTTCCTTTACCCCCAGAATATCAAATTTAGTCGTAATCCAGGGCTGAGAGACCGAGACCAGGTACCACCTCAAGGCATCCGCACCATACTGATTCAACACCTCCCCGGGGTCTACCACATTGCCTTTGCTCTTGGACATCTTCTGCCCAGATTTGTCCTGGATGAACTCAATCACGATGATGTTTTTGAAAGCGGGCTGGTCAAATAGGAGGGTAGAAATTGCCAAGAGTGAATAGAACCAGCCTCTGGTTTGGTCTACTGCTTCGGAGATAAAGTCGGCCGGAAACTGAGCCTTGAAATTCTCTTGGTTTTCAAAGGGGTAATGCCACTGGGCATAGGGCATGGCTCCGGAATCAAACCAGACGTCAATCACCTCCGGGGTGCGATACATCTTGCCCCCGCAGGAGCACTCAAAATAGACTTGGTCCATATAGGGCTTGTGCAGATCCAGAGGATCCGGCAGGTTCTTTCCCTGGCTTAGTTCGGCCAGCGAGCTTACGCATTTTTCCTTCTGGCATTTTTCGCAAATCCAAATATTCAAGGGGGTCCCCCAGAATCTCTCTCGAGACAGAGACCAATCCACATTATTTTCCAGCCACTCACCGAACCGGCCCAGGCCGATATCCTCCGGATACCACTTAATCTTCTTATTGTTAACCACTAATCTGTCTTTTCTGGCGGTGGTGCGGATGTACCAGGACTTACGGGCATAGTAGATTAAGGGGGTATCGCATCTCCAGCAGAATGGGTAAGAATGTAGATATTTCCCCTGTTTGTACAGTAACTTTCTTTCTTTTAGGTCCGCAATAATCTGGGGGTCAGCCTCCTTGATGAATAGACCCTTCCAGGGTGTAACCTCATCTGTGAATTTACCGGATTCATCCACTGGCTGGGGCATAGGGAGGTTATACTTCTGTCCCAGATTGTAGTCGTCTGCTCCAAAAGCCGGGGCGATGTGGACAATGCCAGTCCCCTCCTTTAGGGTTACAAAATCAGCCGGGGTGACATAATAAGCCTGGCTTTGATCGACTTTAACAAATGCAAAGAGTGGCAGGTATCTGGTTTTCTCTAAAGCCTTGCCGGAAAACTGTTCCAGGATTCTGTACTCTCCCTCCAGAACCCGATCTAATAACTCCTTGGCCAAAATCAGCTTCTGGCCTTTATGTTCAACCAAGGCATAAGTGGCCTCCGGAGAGACTGCCAAAGAGACATTGGAAATTAAAGTCCAGGGGGTGGTAGTCCACACCAAAAAGTAGGTATCCGGTTTTTCCCTTAATTGCACCTTGACGAAAACCGAAGGATCTTCTACCTGGTCATACCCCTGGGAGACCTCGTGAGAAGAAAGCCCGGTCCCGCATCTGGGGCAATAGGGGATGATCTTATGCCCTTTATAGATTAAGCCCTGCTGGTAGAACTGAGCTAAAATCCACCAGACCGACTCGATATATTGATTGTCGCAGGTGATATAAAAATCCTCTAAATCCAGCCAGTAGCCAATCCGCTCGGTTAAAAGGTCCCAGTCCTTCTTGTACTTGAAGACCGACTCTTTACATTTGGCATTAAATTTGTCTACCCCATACTCTAAAATTTTCGGTTTAGTGTCTATCCCCAGTTCCTTTTCCACTTCAATCTCCACTGGCAGGCCGTGGGTATCCCAGCCCGCTTTTCTGTCCACCCGAAACCCCTGCATGGTTTTATACCGACAGACCAAATCTTTTATGGTTCTGGAGATGACGTGATGGATTCCAGGTTTGCCATTGGCAGTCGGAGGACCTTCGTAGAAGACAAAACGGGGTTGTCCCTGTCGGCTTGCAATTGATTTTTCAAACACTTTATTCTCCTTCCAGAATTTTAAGATTCTTTCTTCTGTCTCTGGAAAGGAGAAATTCTTGGAGGGTTCCGGAAAACGACTCATGGCTTCATTTTTTCAACCACCGCCTCAATCAGTTTTCGCAGCAATGGCTCTGACCGGTTAGCGATGGCTATGATTTCTTCTAAGGAAGTAGGTTTCAAGGCATCCGGCAATCCCATATCAGTGACAATCGAAAACCCTACAACTTTAGTCCCCTGGTGGCGGGCCGCAATCACTTCCGGTACGGTCGACATTCCCACCACGTCTGCTCCGATGAAGCGCAAGAATCTATATTCAGCAGCGGTCTCCAGATTAGGTCCGGGCACCGAGACATAGACCCCTTTCTGCAACTTGATCCCCAATTCCAGGGCAGTCCTTTCGGCCAACTCCACCAGTTCTTTGTCATAACAATTGTACATATCCGGGAAGCGAGGACCTAAAGTTTCATCGTTTTTGCCGATCAAGGGATTGGCTCCCTGCAGATTGACGTGATCAGAGATGACCATCAAATCTCCGGCTTTATACTGAGGGTTTAACCCCCCGCAGGCATTAGAGACTATTAAGACCTCAATTCCCAGAGCCTTCATCACCCTGACCGGAAATGTGACCTGCTGCATAGAGTACCCTTCGTAGTAATGGAAGCGGCCTTGCAGTGCAACCACTTTTTTACCTTTCAACTCACCTAACCAGAGCCGGCCGGCATGGCTTTCCACGGTGGAGACCGGAAAGTGGGGGATGGTTTCATAGCCAATTTTTGATTCAACTTTGATTCCGTCAGCTAAAGAGCCCAAGCCAGTTCCCAAGATTATCCCTATCTGGGGCTCAAGTTTAGTTTGCTTCCGAATAAAACCGGCAGCTTGATCTATCATCTGTTTCAAATCAGTTGGCATATTTTCCTCTATTAGTTTCTGGGTCCAAAAAGAGCGGTCCCGATTCTGATCATGTTCGCACCCTCTAGAATGGCGATTTCAAAGTCCGAGCTCATCCCCATGGAAAGATATTGCATCTGGCAGTTGGGCAGGCTGAGCCGGCTGGCCTCCTCAAACAACCTTCTCAGAGTCCTAAAAGATTCTCTGATTTTGGTTTGATCATCTGTTAAGGGGCCGATGGTCATCAAGCCTTGCACGGCAATATTTTTAAGACCAGCCAAAGATTCCAAGAACTGACAGGTCTGCTCAAAAGCGAGGCCTGATTTGGTCTGCTCGTCAGAAGTATTTACTTCCACCAACACCGGCATAGCTCTTTCGACGGAATATTTATCAATTTCTTGCGCCAGCTTGAGGCTCTCCAGAGACTGAACCATATCAAACATCTTCACCGCTTTTTTAACTTTGTTGGTCTGCAAGTGTCCGACCAGGTGCTTCCTTATTTCCTTGGGAACCAGATCAAACTTTTTTTCTGCCTCTTGAACTCGATTTTCTCCAATTTCCTTGACACCGCACTGCACCGCCTCCATAATCCGGTCAACTGATATTTGCTTAGTTACAGCCACCAGGGTAATCTCTTTGGCCTGGCGACCGGAGCGCTGGGCCGTCTTCGTGATGGCTTCCCAGAGCCGCTCCAGATTATTCTGAATCGAAACCATTAAAATGCATAAGAAAATAAAGCTTTCAAAGAGAAATGCAACGGTTTTTTGATTTGCTGGCCAGGCTAGGCCAGTAAAGACTACTTTAGTGAGGCTTGGGCTGGATTAAATCCTTCAGTATCTTCTCAATCTGCTCCACGGTGAAAGGTTTGTTCAGAAAACCGTCGGCCTGCTTGCTTATGATGAGATTCTGAGTATTGCCCGGGCCAAACCCGGATACCACTACCACCGGCAGCTGGGGCTGAACCTTTTTGATGAGTTTCAATAACTCAGTCCCGCTCATCTTGGGCATTCTCAAGTCAGTAATGACCAGGTCGTATTTATCCTCTCTCAGGCATCTTAAAGCCTCTTCTCCGTCTTTGGCCTGCTGGGCTTGGTAGTCAAAAAGCTCTAAGATATCGGCCAAGAGAGATGACATCTGGTCGTTGTCATCCACGATCAGAACTTTGCCGGTCTTTGACTCAGACATATTCCGCCTTTCTAATACTAATATCGGCAGGATGTGGCGCTAGAATTAAGTAAATCTGAACCAGTCAACCGGCCGGGGCATTAACTGGCCCCATTCCAGCGACTTTTCACAGTCTGTAAGATCTGCTGCAGAGAGGAATTCACTTCCGCCAAAACCTTGGAATACCTCTTCAGAAGCTCACTGTACTGCCAGCGTACCGAGAAGGCCTGCTGAGGGAAGCCCAGAATGTCCAAGAGAGTCCTTTTGTAGATTTCATCCAGATAGCGGAAGACATCATAGGGAAAATCAGGCAGATTGGAGTCAGTGGCCTCTCCCCGAATCAATCTGGCTTTGTAGATTTCCATCTTTTCCAAGACCACGGTTCCAAAACACCAGGGGGTCATGATGACTCCCAGATTGGCGGAATCAGAATAAAAAGAGCAGACATTTTTCAAAAGCTGTTCGACAATGATCCTCCGGGCCTTATAATATGAGATAGTCTCCTGGTGATCCGAAGTGGTGCGGTTAAATTTGAAATTTAGCACCCCCAATTCTACCAAGCAGCTCTTCTCGCTCTCTTCTAAGAATTGATAGAATTCCTCAAAGTAGACTTTGGCGTTTTCACTGATAGAGTAGATGAAGTGCCCCTGCTGGTCTTTATGAATCCTCGGCTCAGGCACGGTAGAGAGCCATTTCTCAGGGAAGCCTCTTTCTATGCCGTTGCTAAGCATGACCACTTTTCACCACAGATATATTTGAGCAAAGAGAGTGCCTTTTAAGGCTGCCACAGATTCTAACCTCAGCACTCCGGGTGGTAACCCAATCTGCTTGAGAAACAAGCGGTTAGAACTTTGTAATGAAGCCCGAAAGATTGCCAGAGTTCAGAAACTGAACAGGGGCTGTGCAGGAAAATTCAAACATCTTGCAAGAGGATGTTTTGGAAAGTTTTAGATGATTGATTGCCTGGTCAACTGGCTTCGGCCCAGTTCTCTATGCCGAAACTGTTTTTGTAAAGCCAACTCGAAAGAATTGCTTAAGTTTCCGATACATCTCTTTTCCAGGAGTGGTGTGTTTGACAATTAAAGCTGGAAACTTAAATTGGTTTGTATGGGAAGAATTTTAGGAGTCGATTTCGGAGAAGCCAGAACTGGATTGGCTTTATCTGATGAGACCGAGACCATTGCCAGGGCGCTTCCCGCCTGGGAAAGAAAAGGGGGGGTCAGATTGGCAGAGCATTTGCAGAACTTGGTCCAGGAAAATGGAGTGGTAAAAATAGTTTTAGGATTCCCCCGGAAAATGGATGGGAGCTTGGGCCAAGTTGCGGAAGAGGTCTTGAACTTAAAGGAGGAATTGAGCAAAAGTTTAGATGTGCCGATTTTTCTATGGGATGAGAGATTTAGCTCGGTTTCAGCCCGGCGGCTCCTAAAGGATCATCAGGTGCGGACCAAAAAGGATAAAAAAATTATCGATACTATTTCAGCCGTTCTCATTCTCCAGAGCTACTTGGATAGCCAAAGGAAATGAAACTTCAACTTAATAGAATCTGGCACTGGTTGGTTTTGCTCGGATCTGGGTTGGCTCTAATTCTAATATCTCCGGTTGTGGTATTGCTGAAGCTACTGGAGAAACTGAAAGGCTACCCGGAAAAACCTAGACCGGTTCCAGGATTACGGCCAATAGCGGTTGGCAGTGCGGCATTGATTGTACTGGTTGGCCTGCTTTTTCATTTCGGCTTTTTCCCCTCTTTTACATCTTCAGGCCAGATGGTTCCTGTGGTCATCAGCCAGGGAGAAAGTCTGGCCCAGATAACCAGCCGCCTGGATGAGCTTGGCCTAATCAGCTCACCTCTTCTCTTCAAATGGTCCGCCAAAATTCTAAACCTAGATAGAAAAATCCATGCCGGCAAGTATGAATTTCAAACCGGCCAAAGCATGTTTTCCATTCTAGGCAGATTATCCCGGGGTGGTGCGACTGCCATTGACGTCACTATCCCTCCCGGGTTGACCATCAAACAGATAGCAAAAATATTTCAAGATAAAATCGGAGCAGACTCTCTGTGCTTCGTTCAGCTGACCCGAGACCAAAAGTTCATCCACAGCCTGGAGCTGTCCGCCAGGAATCTGGAGGGATATCTCTTTCCGGAAACCTACAACTTTTATTGGAAGACCAAGGAGGAAGAAATAATCAGAACCATGGTAGCGCAGTTTAAGAAAATAGTGGCAGAGGAGTTGCATTATCCCCCTTCCGGTATCCTGAAGAACGAATTACAGAATCTAGTCAGCCTGGCTTCCCTCATAGAAAGGGAAGGTTCTAAGGTGGAGGAATACCCCTTGATTTCGGCTGTGTTTCACAACCGTTTAAGAATAGACATGCCCCTGCAGTGTGATCCCACTGTGCTTTATGTCTTGCCCCCTCTAAATCGTCCGCTTCTGCCGGAAGACCTGGAAATAGACTCTCCCTACAATACCTATAAACATTACGGCTTACCCCCCGGCCCTATCTGTAACCCAGGAAAAGAAGCTCTGGAAGCTGCCTTAGTGCCTGCGGATGTGAAATATCTCTATTTTGTCCACCGCGGAGATGGCACCCACATATTCTCCAACAGCTTAGAGGAACACAACCGAGCCGTTTGGCGTATGAAAAAGAACAAGAATAGTTAATGCTGCCTTCATTCCTCCAGCAAGAAAATTACCGTATCTTGTAGAAGCTTCAGCCCGGCTAAGACTTGACCGAGTTGACCAGCTCGTCTAACCCCGCTGATAGTTTGCCCTATAAATTTTTGCTTGTCAATTCCCCCAATTAAGCGTATATTAAAATATATTCGGAGGATTTAGTGAAAGAAGGCATACACCCCAAATATTACGAGACCACCATTACCTGCGCCTGCGGGAATGTGATTAAGACCAGGTCCACCGTCAAAAACATCCACGTGGAGATTTGCTCCAGCTGCCACCCTTTCTTTACCGGCAAACAGAAGCTGGTTGATACCGCCGGTCGAGTGGAAAAGTTTAAAGCCAAGTATAGCCAGAAAAAAGAGAAAACTGAGATTTCCTCTTAGCCTTTTCATTGTAGCATTCCCCTTTAGGTCTAAAGGTCTTAAAGGGGATGCTATTTTATTTTAGGACGGAGAAAGATTTGTCCCAATTTCACATCGGCGGCCAGGCCGTAATCGAAGGGGTCTTGATCCGGGCTCCGGAGAGATACTCGACCGCGGTGCGCCGGCTCTCCGGCCAAATAGTGGTCAAGTCCTGTGAGTACATACCTCTAGCCAAGAGAAGGAAACTCTACAATCTCCCTCTGCTTAGAGGAGTAATCGGATTATTTGAAATGCTATACATAGGCATAAAGTCTTTGAATTTTTCGGCTGACCAGCAGATGGCAGAAGAAACCAGTAAGAAGAAAAAGCCCGACAAGTCAAATCGGCTCCGGCAGTCCTTGGGCTTGGCCCTCTCTTTTGGATTGGCATTTGGCATAGCGTTTTTGGTCTTTTTTTATTTTCCCTTGTGGTTGGCCGATGCCTTAGATTTGCAGAAGACCACCTGGCAATTCAATCTTTTAACCGGGGCAATCAGAGTTGTGTTTTTCTTGAGTTATGTTTGGTTCTTATCTTTTTTCAAAGACTTAAGGAGGATATTTCAATATCACGGGGCCGAGCATATGTCGATCTATGCCTTTGAAGCCGGAGAGGAGTTGACTCTGGACAATATCCGCAAACACACTACCCTGCATCCTCGCTGCGGGACCAGCTTCATCTTTCTGGTTGTAATCTTGGCCATAACGGTCTACTCCCTCTCCGATGTCCTGTTCTATCTTTTGACCGGCTTTACTCCCAAACTGGGGGAACGGGTTCTGCTGCATCTGGTGCTTTTGCCGCTGGTGGCCGGAGTGGCCTACGAGGCCTTAAAGTTATCCGACAAGACCAAAAACAGTCTCTTGACCCGGATTTTTATTGCTCCGGGGCTGTGGCTGCAGAAAATAACCACCCAGAGGCCTTCGGATGACCAAATCGAGGTTGCGGTCGCTGCTATTCAAGGGGCTCTCAATACAACCTTAGGCCCCGGCATCCAAGTTCAGAAATAATCTATGTTAGAGCTTATCAAAAAAATAAGAGAGAGACATCAGGAGCTCTCACTTTTGCTGGCTGATCCTAAAATTTTATCTGACGGCCAACGATACAAAACCGTCTCCAAAGAGTTTAATGACCTATCCGAGATCATACATCTGGCTGGGCAATATGAGAAAGTTTTGCAAGCCCTAGTTGAAGATGAAAAGATTAAAAGAGAATCCCAGGATAAAGACTTAATCGAAATGGCCAAACAGGAATTGGCTGAATTGGAAAGTAAAAAAGAGAATCTAGAGCAGAGACTTAAATTTCTGCTCCTCCCCAAAGACCCCAATGAAGGGAGAAACGTAATCGTGGAGATTCGGGCCGGAAGCGGGGGAGAAGAGGCGGCCTTATTCGTAGCCAATTTGTATCGGATGTACAGCCGATTCGCGGAGAGCAAAGGTTGGAAGCTGGAATTATTGAACTCCAATCCCACCGGAATAGGAGGATTCAAGGAGATCATTTTCGCCTTGGACGGTCTGGACTGCTTTAGTCTGATGAAATTTGAAGGAGGAGTCCACCGGGTGCAGAGGGTCCCGGTTACCGAGGCCTCCGGCCGAATTCATACCTCAGCCGCTTCAGTAGCGGTACTGCCAGAGGCAGATGAAGTGGAGGTCCAGATAAAACCGGAGGAGATAAGAATTGACGTGTTTCGCTCTTCTGGTCCGGGAGGACAGTCGGTAAATACCACTGACTCGGCCGTTAGAATCACACATTTGCCCACCGGCCTGGTGGTCAGCTGTCAGGATGAAAAATCACAGATTAAAAACAGAAACAAAGCCTTAAAGGTTTTGAGGGCCAGGCTGTTGGATAAGGCTCAACAGGAGCAGCAGGCAAAAATCTCCCAAGAGCGGAGGAGTATGGTGGGGACCGGAGATCGCTCCGAGAAGATCAGGACCTACAATTTTCCCCAGAATAGAGTCACTGACCACCGGATTGGTCTGACCCTGCACCGGCTGCAGGATATCTTGGATGGAAAGCTGGACGAAATCACGGAAGCCTTAAGACAAAAAGAGCAGGAACAAAGATTACAAAATCTGCAACTGGGGAAGGTTTCCTAGGGCCGGGAATAACATGAGGGCTGGTAAAATACTTCTGGCACTTTTTCTGACCCTGGTTCTGCTATTTGTAGCGCGCAGGCTGGCCATGGTTCAACCCCGTCTATTTGAGGTAGCCAGGGACGAAATTAGTATGATGCATAATAATCCGGGCAAGACACTGGAAAACCAACCGGTGACTCTACGGGTGGCGGTCAGACCAATTAGCTCAGAACGAAAAGTAATGTTGCATTACAAGTCAGGCAGCCAAAGTTCTTCTTGGGAAGCTGTTCAGATGCTGCCAGAAAACTTAGATTCTCAGACTCTGTCTGTAACTCTTCCGGGAAAACCCAAAGGGGAAAAATTACTTTATTATTTTGAAGTCCAGGATAACTCCGGACTGGGGTTAGCGAATCTGGGCAGGCCAGAAAAGGCGATGCAGCTTAGATTCGAGGGAAAAGTACCGGGGTATTTGATTGGACCGCATATTTTCTGTATGTTTGCAGGAGTCTTCTTCTCGTTTCTAGCTCTCTTCGGGTTATTTCCGCTCTTGAAAGGCAAAGGGGAGGTAGACTCTTTGGCTAAAAATGTAGCTCGGGCAACTCTATTCATGTTCATAGGAGGCATTCCCTTAGGAATACTGGTTGCTAAAGCGGCTCTAGGAGGGACTGGCTGGGGAGGATTTCCATTCGGAAAAGATATCACAGACAATAAAACGCTTTTGATCCTTCTCTTTTGGCTGGCTCTGGTTATCTTGGGCAGGGGAAGTATCTTTCAAAAGCAGGCTGAAAAAAATTTAGTCAAGCCTGGTACTTATGGAAAGCTGACTCTGCTCGGGTTTATCCTGGTTCTAGGCCTCTATTTAATTCCTCACAGCATCTGAGACTGGTCAGGCTTGGGCCAAAAGCTGCTTGAACTTCTGGGCATTTCTCAAGGCCGCTCCCAGGTGGCAGTTATTAAAAAAAGTTGTCAAAAGAGTTACCTTGCCGGCTAATTCTTTGGCGAAGCGAACAAAATAGTCCAGCTCCTGGTCGCTATACTCGTAATTGTATCTCTCTGATACCGAACTCGATTTAAACCAATCCGGGTTGCGGCCATGAAAGCGGAAATATCCAGTCGGGGAGGTTGCCACAGGATTGAAAGGGAGGAGTCCATTCAATTTGGGCTGGTCGACCGCACAGTAACCTAACTGTTGCTTCTTTAAGAAATCGTAGTATTGATCTTTGTGCCAGGCAATGTTTCTAAATTCGATCACTAGATTTTCGGCAAAACTATCCCGCAACAAACCCAGATAGTCCAGGCTTTCCTGGCTGGGCCTAAAACTATAGGGAAACTGGAGCAGGACTGCTATCAACCTGTCACCTTTGGCCAAAGGTTCGATGGTGAAGCGGAAGTTCTCAATATCTTTCTGGATTTCAGCTTGGCTTTTTTTGCCGAACTGGTGAGTTATCCCCTGATAAGCCTTGACAGCGAATTTGAACCGGGGAGAGACTCTCTTCACCATATTTTCAATAGTCTTTTGGCGAATCAAGGCGTAATAAGTTGAGTTGATTTCGACTGCTTCCATTCCCAGGTTTTGGTGGTAATAGGTTAGCATCTCCTCTCTTTTGATATCTGGCGGATAGACCGTACCCACCCAGTCCGGAAAGGAGAAGCCGCTTGTGCCAACTAGGATGTTTTCGTTTTTCACAATAAACTAAGATAGTATATTGCAGCCGGTAAATAAATCCTCTCAGCCAATGCCAAATAGAGCAGTGACCATAAGAGAAGCCCTGGGTCAGGGAATCGAGAGGCTGCGTCAGCACGGAGTCGAAAGCCCGGAAGTAGCCTGCGAGATTTTGCTGGTGCAGGTTCTCAAGTGTCAGAGGGTTGACCTGTATCTGAATTTAAATCAGACCATCCCAAAGTCGCAGTGGGAAATTCTCAACAGTTGGCTTGAACAGAGGATTAAGGGTAAGCCAGTTCAATATATCACCAATTCGGCCAATTTCTTCGGCCTAGACTTTTACGTGGATGAAAATGTCCTAATCCCCCGGCCTGAGACTGAAATCTTGGTAGAAAAAGTCCTAGAAAGGCTTTCGCTCTTAAATCAGCCTGCCACCATCATAGATTGGGGGAGTGGTTCTGGTAATATTGCCATTGCTCTGGCGTCTCACCTAGAGTGTAATGTCTATGCAGTCGAAATCTCGGAAAAGGCTCTCTCTGTGGCAGAGCGGAACATTCTGACGCATAACTTAGAAGAGAAAATCAAATTGATTTTAGGTGACAGTTTTACGGCTCTGCCCAAAGAGTTAAAAGGAAAAGTTGATGCCGTAGTCTCTAATCCCCCTTATGTAAAACCGGAGGAGGAAGGCTCTCTTCCCAGAGAAGTGAGAGAGTATGAGCCGAAACAGGCTTTGTTAGACAAAGAAGATGGCCTCTATTTTTCCAGAGAGATTATAAGGGGGGCAAAACACTTTATAAAACCAGGCGGACTGCTGGCCTTAGAGGTAGCGCTGGGTCAGGCAGAAAGAGTCTGCGAAATCATTCAAAACAGGAAGAGCTACTACAAGGTCGAGACAGTTTTAGATCTTGCTGGAGTAAAAAGAGTGGTACTGGCCCAGAAAAAGTAAGTAGAGGCTCTAGGGATACTTTCCCTTAACAAAGATTACATAAGTCACCAGGGCTTTGGCGCACAGAGCTCCCTTTCTGTCCTTGACCGCAACCTCGATTACAACGGTCCGCCTCCCTTTGTGAATGACGCCAGCAGTAGCTTGAATGTCGGTTTGGGCGGGATTGATGTAATTGATCTTCA
>Ga0209002_10000972_pt1 | contig 23093 bp, 19 predicted proteins | sample Rifsed16ft2_FD_184010 | JGI IMG/M metagenome (GOLD analysis project Ga0209002, IMG submission 184010) | Soil microbial communities from Rifle, Colorado, USA - sediment 16ft 2 (version 2) | ecosystem: Environmental > Terrestrial > Deep subsurface > Rock core/Sediment | place: Rifle, Colorado... | reverse complement strand
ATCCGCTTTCTATGATTTGGGAATTTTCATTGCTATCCACATCGACCGGAGAGAGAACGGAATAACAATGGCTTTCCTTTTGAAATGGATTGGCCGCAACTATAACTAAGCTGACCACCATTCCAGTCAAAATGAGGAACTTTGTAAATCGTTTACTTAACATTTCTATTCTCCTGTTTCTTTAGTCTACCCGATCAGGACATTTTTTGTGTCCACTTTTTCGCGCATTCCCAATGGCACAAGATAGGATTAGCATTGGGTTTTATTCTTCAATTACTGGATCTAGATTTTGGGGGTCATACGGTATCGCTTCTACGCTCTCCAACATTGTCAAAAAATCATCTACCAAACCGTCCTTTTGGAGACGTTCTAAGTTTGCATAGGATCCAGAGGCGATTAAGCTTAATCCGAGCGGCTGATTTTGATTGATTAGGAGCGCCACAATTTCCAAATTGGTCGACGCGGGAATCCCGAGTAAATAGACCTTCCCTTGGGGAGGTGTGTTTAGCAAAGTGAACCGGATGCCAATATTGCTCCATGATTTTTCAACGTTTTTGGCCCAGCCTTCCAGGGAGGAATCCTCCTCGAAGAGCGCGTATTGGACAACAATTCCATCTTTTATTTGCTGAGCAGTCACCTGGTAATTAATCACCGTCAGCTCCAATTTATCTTCCGCCGAGCTATGTAACGAAAAGGAACGGCATTCTTGCCGGGAGGGTTCCCATTCTTCTGGTCTCAGCATACGATAACCGCAAACGCCATCGGTTTGCAGGACAAAACTGACGATTCCCTCACTAGCCGGAGTTGGGGCGGCGTCCTTAACCGCATCGCTCGTCGCCATGGCATCATCCGCTGAGCACCCCATAAGCACAAGCAGCAGGATAAGAAACGCAAATTCCCATCTTCCCAATTTCACCATTTATCTGCTCCCATTGTGTTGATTAGCATCATTCGAATGCTCTACCGTTCGGGTAAGCATGATCCCTGGAACTGTTGACGTGCTCTATCGCAATAATTATTAATGAGTAAAGGGGAAATACCACTGGCAGTTGACAAACAATGGATCTCCAAATATCACCATATGAGTCGTTGTTGAATTTAAGTGTGCGACAACTTCATTAGGTGTATAGGCATCCGAAATGGTATTAGTTGGACGCGTAGCCACTTTTTCAATCACATGCCAGAGCAAATATGAGTTTCTATAGACACAAGTAGTTTCCGGGTAATCTGTGACACTAGTGGAGTAAAGCCATGTGTCGTGGTAAGGATCACCACCATAATGCATATATTCATATAACCAATAAACGCGAGGTGGAGCTTGATAATAATCGGTCTGAAGTCGATAAGTATAGACGCCAATTGTCCTGTACCCGCTATCGCTATGCCATGGACCAGATTCTACCAAGTAAGTTTGGGTTGTCTCGTTTATCTCGAGTAATGGCTCTACAATACGCCTTGGATAAGCTCTCGCACTTGATACCATTGTTTCAAAGTCAGCCAACAATCCGATCTTTTTAAGGTTCTCTAGATCGTTGAATGAACCATGACCTATCAAACCAATAGCGAGTGGTTGACCTTGACTTACTACATAAGCAATGAGATGTAACTGATTTGGACTTGGCCTTATCGCAAAAACCATGGCGTCCGTCAATTCTATTATTTTACGGTATTGTATGCCATAACTTTTCCATAACGCTTCTGTCTTGTGCATCCAAGGTATGATGAAAGGATCTTTTATAAACAACTCGTAATTGAGAAGTAAACCATTATTCCCAATTAGAGTCTCAGATACTACCTGCAGGTTCGTGATCTCTAGCGTGATCCGATTCATTTGATCGCCCGAACCGGAATATGTAAATTCCCGTCGGTCACCCAGATCAGAAGCAATCCAAGAAGCTGGCCGTAATATCTGGTAACCATAAGTTCTATCCATTTCCAGGATAAAATTATCGATGAGCCCACTCGTTGGAAAAGACATCGCAGCGTCAACCGTTGAAGCCGGGGTAAAACTTACAGATATGCTTAGGATCAGCAGCACAGAAATCAGAAAGCGCTGTGAACCGAAGTGTTTCATGGTAACCTCCCCATCTACCCTAACCTTTTCCATCTTTTTCATAGTATAGCCATTAGGATGTTAAATCCTTGTAAAGTTTTAATGATTCGAAGCAGTTGACCAAATATTAAGAAAGGTCAAATCTTTATAAAGATTTAACACGGCACAAGGTATGATAGAGAATGAAACAACACCAAACAAGGAGGAACTAAGCGATCTATCTTCCTTAAGAAACATTAAATATATCCAATTAATAAGAACGATACTGGATTGGCATGAAATTACTTGTCGTTGAAGATGAAAAAGATGTGGCCAGCGCTCTTTGCCGGGGACTGACCAGGAATGGGTATGCAATTGATATTGCAGAAAATGGGAATAAAGCACTTGATTTGCTAGAGACCAATAATTATGACTTAATGGTCCTGGATTTAATCCTGCCAGACGTGGATGGATTAGATATTTGTCGTTTGGCACATATTAAACAGCCGTTATTACTTATTCTCATTTTATCTGCCCGAGGAAAACAGAAGGATATCATCACGGGTCTGGATAATGGCGCGGATGATTATTTAATTAAACCCTTCCATTTACAGGAATTACTCGCAAGAATCCGCGCGTTACTGCGCCGAGACATGCGTGCCAGAGAGCAGATATTGAAAATTCGGGATATCTCACTTGATTCAGTTGAGAAGGTCATTTGGAAAGCTGATCATAGGATTCGACTCACCCGAAAAGAGTTCGGGATCCTCGAGTATTTAATGAGGCATCCCAATGAAGTGATCAGCCAGGAAGAACTACTAGAGCATGTTTGGGGTTCTTCAACAAACATCTTTTCAAACACCATACGAGTGCATATTCAATCACTACGAGAAAAATTGGATGACAATTCTGAAAATTCAAAATATATTGCGACGATTATTGGAGCCGGATATAGCTTCATTCGTTCAGATGAGGTTCTACTCGTGAATGAAGAGAATTAGCCGGCTTTCGATGCGTAATCAGTGGAAAAAATTAACGTTGCGACAGCGCATAACCTGGTCGACCAGCGGGGTGGTGTTTGTATTCGGCATAATTCTCACTGTTTTTATCAATTCGATCGCTCCTATCTTTATTACTCGCGAAGTTGGGTCTCCTGATGCTTTAGCATTAATTCAAACAGTAGATACAGAAGGAAATCCACTAACGCTTATGGTCGAAACCCCTGGCCCGGAAGGGTATACTATTGCTCGCGATCCGGGGATTACCAGGGCCGATCCTTATATCAGCGTCAGGCTTCTTTCCGGAATTGGATTAATAGCGTTTAGTGGACTAGGATTCTTGGCCGCAAAGTGGGTTGCGCAAAAATCATTACAACCCATAAACGCAATAAGCGAAACCGCTCAACAAATTAGCGCCCATAATTTGGATCAAAGATTAAATTATCAGGGAGCAATGGATGAGGTAAAAATTCTGGCTGATGCCTTCGACACAATGTTACAGAGGCTTAAGCTAAATTTTGATAATCAAAGTGAATTCAATGCAAATTTAGCGCATGAACTACGAACTCCATTAACCTCCCTGCGCATGAACCTGGAAGTTCTGAAAACTGCTCCTCAGGCAACACTAGAAGAATATCAAGATTTTTTGTCAATTGCAGAAAGAGCAATTACCCGCCTCCAGCGCTTAGTGGAAGATATGCTTTTACTCGCCAAAGCAGACAAAGAGATTGATTATCATCGAATTGTCTTAGGGGTTATGTTTGAAGAGGTTCTCGAAGAATTGGAGCCAATTGCGAATCAACACGATATCCTGTTAAATATGGGCGGTGATCTGGAACTTGAAGTGTGGGGAGATCCAGTATTATTGCCTCGTGCTTTTGCAAACCTTGTCGAAAACAGTATTCATTACAACCATCCGGGCGGTTTTGTCAAACTCTCATTAAGGAAAAAAAACAATCTGGTGATCATCGAGATTCAAGACAATGGCATTGGCATTTCAGAGCAACAGCAGGCCCATATATTTGAGCGATTCTATCGGGGTAAAGAAGCCGCGAGCAATAACCATAAAGGTAAAGGGATGGGATTAGCAATTACAGCTCACATCATTGGTTTACATAATGGAAGGATTGAATTAGAGAGCATTAAAGAAATAGGAAGCACTTTTCGCATTTTTCTGCCGGAACTGCGTGCAAATCAGGCACAGCATCAGTAAACCGGTCATGGTGTCAATGTACTATCAACAGTAATGCAAACAATTTAACTTACCTTCCTCACCATATTAATATTCGTTATCTCATAACCCATCTTATCGTATAGCGCTCGCGCTGCTGTATTGTGACCGAACACGTGCAGTTCGATCGACTGAATCCCCTCCGCCAATGCCCGCTCCTCCAGCGCCGTCAGCACCTGGGATGCGTACCCGCGCCGGCGCTGCTCTGGATCGATGGAAAAATCAAAAATGAACCAATTCGGCCGGGTTGATTCAGGGAATAGTGCATACCAGATCATGCCAACCCCCGCCCCGCTCGCCGGATCGACCAGCGTGCACAGGGTATTGTGTGGGGAGTCCAGACCTTGCGGCAGGTATTTCTCAAATTCCTTGGCAGAACGTTCCAGCGCCCCTTCAGCAGGCCAGTTGCCCGCCTTCACTTTATCCTCTGCATATTCCGCCACTGCCCGTGACAGATAGATTTCGTATTCTGCCTGCGTCATCGGCCGCATTTCAATCATGGTTTTCCCTCTTTCCTTCCCGGAATATTGTTGTATAATATATTAGAACACATTTTCTATTATCAACTTTGTGGATTGCACTGCTGGATGAAGTATGAAAAAATGGTCGCATCCTTTATACTGGAATCTTCCCCCGCTTTCATTGTAACGCCCCTGCGTGATTGACCTCATGGACCATCGCATTAATGGATTGTCAATTGTAGCACTCGCCCTGATCGTACTGGGCGTTTTTACCGTGTTGGCTGACCGCAGTGTTCCCACCAGTACCTATGCCGCTGCCGTCGAACCGGCTGTTCCGCAATATACCGCCACCAACACCCCTTTTCAGCCGCTGCCCACCGGGGAGCCTGAACCGATTGCCATAACCGAACCAACCGTTGCCGAGGTTGCTGCCGTCGAACCGCTGCCTGTCGTTGACGAAGATCCGCCAGATCGGCCGGAGGATATTCGTCTGCCTTACGACAGCTATGTTCTGACCCAGGGCACTCATGGCTCAGCCTATGGCGACGCCGCCATTGATCTGGCCGGCGGTCGGGGCGTGGACATTCTTTCGCCGATCAACGGGCAGGTCATCCTCAACAGTTACGACATCTACGGCAATTCCATCTTGATCATAGAAAACGAAGTCTGGACGGTCAAGCTGCTGCACGGCGAATACTACCCGGCCGAAGGTGAGTGGGTCGGCATCGGCAAATTGGTCGGTTCAGAAAGCAACATTGGCTACACCGTTGATATCTACGGCAAATCCTGCCGCGGTCGCAGATGCGGCTACCACACCCACATGAATGTGGTTGACCGCCGTACCGGCAAAAATGCCAATCTAATTAAATTGCTGCACCCCTAATGGGCCGCGGAATTTTCCAAAAGACCTAGTTGGGCGGTGACCTGCTCCAAATAGCCGTTCGCTCCCATCTGCTTGAAAGCGGCAGCCGCATCGATTAATTTCTCGCGCGCATTCACCAAGTCACCTGGTTGAGCTCGCTGCAGCAACACATTAGCCCAATCGATCTCCAGCCGTGCCCGCATCCAGGCCAGACCTTTGTCGCTGGCCAATGTTGTGATATCCCGGTAAATTTCCAGAGCCTCGTCAAACTGATTTTCGGCTGCCAGCAGTTTCGCCACCGCCCAGCGGTATCGGGTTTGATGAGAAACTGCCCCGTTCACCGCCAGGGATTGTCCGACCTGGTCTAAAACCTTGTGAGCTTCGGCTAAATTATCCTTACGGATGTAGATTTCTGCCTGCAGGCACATAGCCAGCGGCGAATCGGTTAACGCTTCGTCCGTCGCAGACAGCCCGGCCTCATGCAGTAATTCGGACGCCCGGTTCAATTCCCGTTCCGCCACCAGTAATTCAGCCATCGTATTAAGGGTGTCTTCCTTAATGTCGCCGAATTGGTTGGTTTGAATCTCCTCCAGCAGCCCGTCAAACGCAGCGAGGGCTTCCTTGTGGAATCCCTGAAACACCATCATTCGTGTCTGTACGACTTTCCGGATCAGCGAATAATATTCGCGGTTGACGATTTGCGGTTCCATCAGACTCATGGTTTTCAAGGCATTTTCAGCCACTGCAAAATCACCGAGAATCAGCGAATAATTGGCGATATGCCCCAGTTGCGAGAATTCCCAATCGGTCATGCCCATTTTCTGGGTCAGCTCTCGCCCGCGAATCTGGTGAGCGCGCCCGGCGGAGTAATCGCTGTCAAGAATCAGCAATTCACTCAGATTGTTATGCGCCCGTACGGCAGCTGCCAGTAATCCCGCGCCTTCCGCCAATTTGATCGCTTTGCGCAGCGATTGCCGCGCCTCTTCCGGTGGGATGTTGGGTAGAATGCCAAGGGTTGCCAGCGCCTCAGCCTGCACCTCCACCAGCCCAAGCTTTTCAGCCAGTTCCAATGATTTTCTCAACAAAGGCAGCGCTTCGTCATACTGATTATCGAAGCGATAATCGCGGGCAGCTTCATGCAGCAGGTAAGCCATGCCAGGCGTCTCAAGATCAGCCGGATCGCTGACCATCGTCTTGATCTGTTCCAATGTTCGAATGCAGAGCTCCAACGCTTTCGACCCGTATTCCGTAAACCATTCCGCCCGGGCAGCTCGAGCGGTGATACGTGCGCCGTTATCATGGTCATTGTTTGCCAGGTAGCGTTTAGCCGCTTCCGTCCAGCGGACGGCGGCATCCTCGTAGCGTCCCAGCCGGTACTGTCCCTCGCCCAATCCATCCAGAACGTGGGTGCGTTCCGAATCGATCAGGGTCATTTCCAGCGCTTCTTTGTAATAGCGCACCGCTTCGCGATTGGCGAACAAACCCAGCGCCCGGTCAGCGGCTTGAATGGTGTATTTGCGCGCCAGTTCCTGGTCTCCAGCCTGCCTGGCATGGAAAGCAATCCGGTCAAAATCATCCGGACGCAATTCCTGAATGGCAGCGATCACCCGGCGGTGCAGCCGGTGCAGCCGCAGGGTGGATAAATCCTCCCGCAGCGAGATCGGAATGAGGCCGTGCGCAAAGGAGAAAGCTTCCTCGCCCTCCGGACAGCAAGCGGCCGAATCGTTTTCATGGATCAACTGCGCCCGTTCAGCTTTTTCCAACCGGGCGATCAGTTCATCCTCATCCTGCCCGCTGGCTTTCTTTAAAGTTGCGAAATCAAATTCCTTGCCAATGACTGCCGCTACGCGCAGCAATTCCCGCGTTGGTTCATCCAGCTTGGTGATGCGCGACTGAATGGTCAGGTGGATGCTTTGCGGCAGTTGAATCTCTTTTACATCCGGCTTTAGGCGCCAAAGTTTCTCGTCCCGGTATATAGCCCCTTCTTCGATCAATGACTTGCAGACTTCTTCAATAAATAAGGAATTACCCTCGGTGGCTATATATACCAGGTTGGTAAATTCAGGGTTGACAGTCTGCTGGAACATCGATTCGAGGATTTCTTGCGTCTGCTCGCGGCTGAAGCGGGGCAAAAGGATGTGCTGTGCCAGATTCTCGATGTTGAGGTCGGTCAGCACTTCACCCAGTCCATACCCCAAATCCAAATCGGAATCCCGGTAGGTGAGGATGAACCAGATCGGCGGTACCGGTCGTAGTCCGCGAATGCGGCGTGCCAGGTAACGCACCATTGCCAGAGAACCCCCGTCGGCCCATTGAGTGTCTTCAAATTCAATTACCAGCGGTGCTTTAGCCGCCAGCGATTGGCACAGCAACAGCATATTTTCGAACAATTGCTGTTGCTCAGACATCGGGTCGATGGGTGGCGCGTAGGCTTTCCCGGTCTGCAGGGCAAATTCCGGCACCAGATTGCGCAGGCTGGTGCTGACAGGGCCTGGCAGCGATGATTCCACCAGCGGCAGGGCTTCACGCAGAACATGCACCACCGGTGTATATGGGGCGCTGTCCTGTAGGTAACAATGACCGGAAAACACCTTGGCGCCAGACACTTCCACCATGGCGTTAATTTCCCGCAGCAATGGAGTCTTCCCAACCCCTGCTTCGCCGCTGATCAGCAGGATCGGCTGGCGCTGTGCGCCTGTCAAGACTTGCTTCCACTCCTTGCGGGCAGTTGCGATCTGTTCCTCCCGCCCGATCAATCGCCCGCGCGTCAACCGGTCCAATGGCGAGGACTTATCGACTCCCGGGGCTAGAGCCTTCTTTTCAAGAATATCAACCAACGCCGCCTGTACCTCGGCTGCTGACCCTGGGCGGTCCTCCGGGCGTTTGTTCATTAATCGCAAGACAAGGTCGTCCAATGCCTGAGGGATGAGCGGGTTATAGGTGCTGGGCGGTACCGCCGGCGCATGAATATGCTGTGATATCACCGCCAATGGGTCGTCACTGTTGAACGGCAGCCGCCCGGCTGCCAACTCGTACAACATCACGCCCAGCGCGTACAGATCAGTGCGGGCATCCACAGTTTTTCCCAGCGCAGCTTCCGGCGCGATGTAAAACACCGTCCCGGCAAACATCCCCTCCTGTGAAAGCCGCGTGGATAACGAACGCGCCAGCCCAAAGTCGGAAAGTTTGACCAATCCATCTGGTGTTCGCAGCACATTTTCAGGTTTAAGGTCCCGGTGGATAATGCCGTGCTCATGAGCAGCCTGCAGCGCCATGCACACCTGCTTGAGTACGAGGATCGTTTCCTCCAGCGTGGCAGGTTTCTGATCATGGAGTGACTCGCCTTCGACCAGTTCCATTACGATGAATGACAAATCCACGCCGGGGTTAAGTTCCGGATCGGTGCGTCCGGCATCGAAAATACTGACAATATTGGGGTGATTCAAGCGGGCAGCCGCCCTCGCTTCTGCCAGCAGGCGCGCCTGACCCTGAGAACCCAGCCCAGAATCCGCATTCAACAGCTTAACAGCCACAGGCCGCTCGAGCAGCGAATCAAGGGCTTCGTAAATGGTGCCCAGCCCGCCATGACCGATTTCGCGATCCAGGCGGTAGCGCTGATTGAGGAAACTTCCAATCATTCGTTCGTCCCCGCTGACATCCCGTCCCTGCGCAACAGTACCACCAGTGTCAAATCATCCGAAGGATGGTCCCGTTCGCTAAATTGTTTCACGCTGTCCACGATATGATCGACCAGCTCGGCGGCATTCGGGTGCTTATGCTCAAGCAATAGGTCCTCGAGCCGCTTCTCGCCGAATGCCTGGTTGCTAAGGTTAAATGCTTCGGTGACCCCGTCGGTATACAACAAAATAAAATCATCCGGCGCCATCTTGATGGAGTGCTGCACAAATTGCGCTGTTTCGTCCACCCCCAGTGCCATGCCCGTACGCGTCAAACGGGTTAACTTACCAGTTGCCGCGCTGAAATGCACCGGTGGGTTATGTCCGGCATTGACGTAGGTGAAATTTCCAGTCGCGGGGTTGAGCTGACCATAAAATACCGTCACAAACATACCGTAATGCGAATCCTGACAGATTAACTGATTGGCCTGGCGAATTCCTTCGGATAAACTACTGGCTTGCAGTACCGATGCCCGGATGATCGTCCGGGAGATGGCCATATATAGTGCGGCTGCCATTCCCTTGTCGCTCACGTCGGCAATCACCGCGCACACCTTATCCTTATCGGTCTGCTGGAGGTCATAAAAATCACCGGCGACCTCATAAGCCGGATCCCACCTGGCAGCAAATTCCCAGCCGGCATATTGCGGGAGTTCCACCGGCAGCAGGTTGATTTGCACCTCATGCGCCAGTTGCAGTTCCCGCTCCAGACGGCCTTTGTCGATCGCCAACTGGTATAAACGCGCATTCTCAATAGCCACCGCGGCAGAAGAGGCGATCGAGTTGAGAAGATCCAGATCGTCCGATGTGAAAATGCCGGATTGAACGCGGTTGTCCACGTAAATGATCCCGCTGGTCGTCTCTTTATGGCGCAGTGGCACACACAAGACCGAACGCAAGCCCAGCATCATCACGCTTTTTCGTTCACTTAACCAATCTTCGCTTTGCGCATTACTCGTTAAAAGCGGGCGTCCCTCGCGCAATACCCGGTCGATCACCCCGCGCGATACCTGGCTGCGTGGATCGTCGATGGGCGTTTGCTCTTGTCCGCGAGCCGCCCGAAAAGTTTGCACTTCCCCGTCGGTCATCACTAAAAACGCGCGCTCGGCTCGGGTCGCGGCAATAACTTCGTCCAGCACAGTCTTTAATACCTCATCGAGATCGAGCGATGAGTTGATGGTCTGTGAAATTCGGTATAGAAGTGAAAGCCGTTCTGTCTCGCGTGAAATACCCTGCCGCAACACCATTGATGATCCTCCCGCAACGTACCGCGTGCTTTCAGCATTCCCTATTATAACAATCTGCGGTCAACAATAGAACAATTTTACCGTTAATGGAACACAATTTGTCGGTTTGGTTGACGTTTCGCGACTTTTGTTTTCATAAAAACCAGATGGCTGCGATAACGCTTCATGCTGGTGTTCGACCATCAACCCTTCTGCTGGGCGAAGCCCGATGCGTTTCTTTGAGCAAATCCAAACCAAGGACGATTAATATCCTTGACAATATAGAACATTTATCCTATAATATTACCGTCACGAACATTAACAATTCACGTAATAAAGGTTGCCTGCAGGGCATTCGTTTTACAACTTCTTCCGAGCATTATTGACGTGGGAGAGATTCGTACCCATTCGTTTTACTCCATTTTTTGAGCCTTAAATCCCCCACCGCTGCGGCATCGCATAGGTGTCGCCCCCCACATTTCGTGTTTTTTCCGGAAATCGAGGCATTCGTTTCTGGAATATTTATTTACGAAACGAATACCATCCACCTCCCGCTATGTGGTGAAATCCTCCCAAAAACGCGGATCCTTTGCCGCCAACCGCAGCCTGCTATCGACGCTGCGCTAACGGTTCATTCCAGCTTGATAGCCAATGATTGACGTCCTCAATCATCAAACCGTATAATCTGAGTGCTGAACATCAACGCTGAACCTTTCCGGGAGGATCAATCCCAATGAAAAGCCCCACAAAGCCAATCTTCCTTGCTGCAGTTTTGCTGGTACTCCTGACTGCCGCCTGTAAACCGACACCTACACCCTTGCCGCCCACCAGGACACCCGAGCCCGTTCAAGTCACCTACACACCCGTGCCGCCAAGCCCAATGCCGGTGACGGACACTCCTGCTGCCCCGCCAAAGGGAACCCCTACGGAGCCGCCTCCCTTCACAGGATTGGCTTTCGTCTACCTCGACATGTTGACCGAATCCACTGGCTGGGCTTTGACCACTACTTCGGTTGTCCGCACTACCGACGGCGGGGAAACCTGGACTGACGTCTCTCCCGATGATTGGTCGCCAGACATGTTGCCGAGTTCGGCCTTTTTCCGCAACGAATTGCACGCCTGGGTCATCCAGACGGATCCGGTGGACTTCGAGCGCGGCACCTTCTACCACACCAGCGACAGCGGCGTCTCCTGGCTGAAATACGATGTGCCCTTTGGCGCGGGCATGATGAGCTTTTACGACAACCGCAATGGCTGGATCATGGTCGGGTTAGGCGCAGGCGCCGGCTCGCAGGCGATTGCCATCTTCGTCACCCACGATGGCGGCGTCAGCTGGTCCGAGACCTACCGCCGCGATACCGGCGAACCCGAGCCGGAAGGTGAAATTCCGCTGGTTGGCTCCAAACAGGGCATAACCTTTCGCGATTCATCGCACGGCTACGTCACCGGCAGCATTCCAATGGACAATTTCAGCTACCTGTATTCTTCCAATGATGGCGGTTTCCACTTTCAACAGCAGAACATTCCCCTGCCGGACGCAATAGACACCGCCATGTTGTCGCTGGAAGCCCCCATTTTCTTCACCGGCCAGGAGGGTATCTTGCCAGTTTATCTTTACACCCCTGATGCTGCTTACACCGTCTTCTATACCACTTCGGATGGCGGCACCCATTGGACTCCTACGGCACTCCTGCCCGTCCTCGGGCGATTTTCTGCTCCGGAATTGGATAATTGGTTTGTCTGGGATGGCAATACCCTGTACCACAGCACGGATATCGGCGAAACCTGGGATGAGGTTAACCCCAATATCAATCTGGATAGCATGATTTCCACACTGGATTTTGTTGACGGTCAAAATGGCTGGGTCACCTGGGTCGACGCCGACGGTGTCACCGGATTATCCTTCACCGCGGACGGCGGCGCCACCTGGACCGCCCTGCAGCCCTGACCTGTCAAAATTCATTTATACGGAACAAAAGGGTTATCCGAAAAGAACGATAATATTGAAAAATACACCATATCTTGGGGTCGACACATGGGTTGACCCCTAACCGTTGGGGCGGACCCGTGTGTCCGCCCTCTTCTCGGATAACCCTACATATTATTTCTAGAAATAATTAGCTTCAAATCGTCTGCCGACTGACCTGCACCGCTCGGGCAATGGCAGCCAGGTGCTCCGGACTGGTGCCGCAGCAGCCGCCAATCACTTTCGCTCCGGCTGCAATCCAGTCTGCCACTGGTTCTGCCATTTGCTGTGGGGTTGTGGCATACACCACATTGCCAAGGTCATCAGTTACAGGCAGCCCGGCGTTGGGCTTGAACCAGATCGGCAGGCTGGTCGCGGCCCGCAGTTCCAGTAGCGCTGCTGTGTTGTCTGCCAGGCTGCGCCCGCAGTTGATACCGATCATGTCCACACCTGAATCCGCCAGGGCCTTCCCTGCCTTCGCCGGTGAGACACCCATCATCGTCTTGGTGCCGCGGTCATAACTGAAGGAGCACACCAGCGACAAATCGGTCACCGACCGCACCCCGCGCACTGCTGCCAGCGCTTCTCCCAGGTCGAACTGGGTCTCGATGACCAGCAAATCCACGCCTCCTAGCGCTAAGTAGCTGGCTTGTTCGGCAAAAGTCGCTTCTGCATCGGCAACCGCCAATGGGCCAAATGGGTCGAGCATTTGGCCGGTTGGCCCAATCGATCCGGCTACGAATGCCCCGCTGGAAGCCGCTGCCTGACGTGCCAGTCCGGCAGCGGTCCGGTTGATGCGTTCGCATTCCCCGTCCAGCCCCATATTGGCCAGGTGCAGCCGGCTGGCGCCGAAGGTGCAGGTCAACACGATCTCCGAGCCGGCTTGTATGAAGTCAGCTGCCAGTTGCCGGATTGCTTCCGGTTTCTCCAGCACCCAGGCCTCCCCGGATTTACCATCCGGTAGACCGCGGGTTTGCAGATTGCTTCCGGTCGCGCCGTCTGAAATCAGAACGGCACCGGAATGGATGGCATCGAGAAATTTATTCATGGTCATACTCACCTTTGATTATATTTTCACGTGCTTGAACCGGGTGCCGGCGCTCAGCAATCATTCGCTGAACGTGCGGAAATGGGTGGCTGGCATGCGGCAATGATAGTGCTGCCACAAACTGCTCCTGGAACTCGCTCTCGAGCGGCGAGGTGACATGTTCCGTCCAGCGCGCCACCTGGGCAGCTTCCTCCCGTCGGCCTTTATTCAATAGCGCGATACGGGCTCCGTCACCGGCGGCATTACCAACCGCGATCACCTGCTCCAGCGGACTGTCGGGTATCATGCCAATGATCATGGCACGTTCGCGGTTGATCAGGCTGCCGAAAGCACCAGCCAGAACTACCCGGTCGGCCTTTTCCACACCGCGTTCTTTCATCAACAGTTGTGCTCCGACATACAAAGCCGCCTTGGCTAACTGCACCGAGCGCACATCCCCCTGGGTCAACAGAATCGGGCTGCCGGTGGCGGACTGTGCCGTAGTTGCCAGAACGAAGGCGGGTTGGTCCTTTGGTCCAGTGACCACTCGCGGCGAGGTCACTTTTGGGTCGAACTTGCCAGACGGCAATATGATGCCCGCCACGAATAGCTCAGCCACCGCTTCCAGGATGCCCGAGCCGCAGATCCCGCGGACACCAAGCTGCTCGTCAGGTACATCCTGGCTCCAGAGTTCCTGCCCGATGACCTTGATATTGACTTCCAATGTTTGCGGATTGATGCGCACACGTTCAATGGCGCCGGGTGCCGCCCGCATGCCGTGTGTGATTTGCGCCCCTTCGAAAGCCGGGCCGGTGGGGCTTGAAGTGCACAGCAGACGATGCTTGTTGCCCAGCAGGATTTCACCGTTGGTCCCGACGTCCACAATCAGCACGATTTCTTCCTGCTTGTGCGGTTCCTCGGCCAAAATAACGCCGACGTTATCCGCACCAACGTAACCGGCTTCCAGGGGCAGCACGTGAACGCGCGCTCCGGGGTTGAATTTCAAGCCAAGCTCACGGGCAGTTGTATCCACCGGTCCGCCTGCCACCGGTGCAAAAGGTAAATGCCCCAATTGACCAGGGTCGAGACCCAATGCCAGGTGATGCATCACTGAATTCCCTACCAGCACGCAGTCAACGATATCATCGGCTGTAGCCCCAACCTGTGCAGCAGCCTGAGCGCCTAATTCGCTGATGGCGTGGATCACCGCCCGGTGCAGCCGTTCCCGCCCGTTTGGCACGTCCACGGCATAGGAGATCCGTGACATAATGTCGTCGCCATACGTCACCTGCGGGTTCATCATCGAAGTCGTCGCCAAAAGGTTCCCGGTACGCAGGTCGCACAAATAAGCTGCCAGCGATGTCGAGCCGATGTCAACCGCCAACCCCAGCGGTTTATCCTGCATGCCGGGTTGGACTCGAATGATATTTTGATCGTTCCAAATGGTCAGAGAGATCTCCCCCTGGCCATCCCGCAGCGCATCTGGAAGGCTTTTCAAGGCGGTCAAATCAAAGGTTACGCCAGGCAGGCTGAAGCGGTTCTCCAGCAATGCCAAAACGCGTTCCTGATCGGATCGGTCGCCAAGATCTGCCGGCGCAAGCGTCAAAAGCGCCATGCGAATCATGGGGTCTACCGGGATGACCCGTTCTACATCTGCTTCCTTGCGCACGATCTGGCGGTTAGCCTGGGCTTCCTCGGGCACTGTCACCAACAGGTCCCCTTGGATAAAGGTCATGCAGCTCAGCCGTACCCCTGCAGGCAAGCCGCGTCTGGAGCAAATCGCCTGCTCGGCTGCATCCGCCGGGGTGACATGCGCAGGGTGCGAAGTCAGGTCATGCTTGGCGAAATGTCCATCCTCAATGATCACCTGGCACTTGCCGCAGGTGCCAGCCCCGCCGCAAATCGCTTCGATCCCAACGCCCAGGGTGCGGGCCGCCTCCAAAACGGAGATCCCGCCAGCCTCCATCCCCGAACGCCCTGAAGGTTGAAAGACGACCTTGAAGGTTGTAGGCTTTGAATTCACCGTTGCGGCATCAGTGGGACTGGACATATAGGAATTTCAATTCAAATTTGTGGAGTGTGACACTGGATTATGCGAAGGGATTATAGCTATTATAGGAGGTAAAGTCAAAATCAAAGAGCATCGATCCAATTCTTATAAAATTGATCCAAATTCACCCCTTGACAAATGTATTCTTAAGCTGTATTATTTGATCTAAGATAATTCAACATCAAAGGAATTGATCGTGCCAACTCATTACATAGGCAGCCCAACTGAAGTACGCGCTCTGGATACCTGGATCAAGCTCAATCGCTCGGTCGAATCACTGGTATCCCGCATCAACCAGAGCAACACCATGGGCGGTCTCACTCCTACGCAATTCTCGGTTGTTGAAGCACTGTTCCACCTTGGACCTCTGCCCCAATGCCAGTTAGCTGCCCGGGTTTTCAAAAGCAGCGGAAACATGACTCTGGTGATCGACAATCTGGAAAAATTAGGGCTGGTCATCCGTCTGCCAGACCCGGACGATCGCCGTGTTAGCGTGGTGGCATTGACCCCACTGGGAAAACAAACCGTAAGTGTGATCTTTCCGCAGCATGCCGCTGCCGTTACCCAACTCTTCGAAGTCCTGTCAGACGAAGAACAATGCAAGCTTGGCGAGATTCTCAAGAAATTGGGCAAACAAGAGGTATAAGCCTCCTCTTTTTTTGCACTAATTGTTCAATATCAAAATACTTAGTGATAAGTAATATTAACCAAAATAATCAATGATCAAAGGAGATCAAAAACCATGTCCTGGAAAATCGACCCCGCCCATTCCGAAGTGAACTTCACCGTCCGCCATATGATGATTTCAAACGTTCGCGGCCGCTTCGAGAACTTCACCGGTACCGTAGAATTCGATCAAACTGACCCGGCCAACTCAACCGTAAATGTTCAGATCGACGCCGCCAGCATCAACACCCGCGAAAGTCAGCGTGACGCCCATCTGCGTTCCGGCGACTTCTTCGATGCTGAAAATTATCCTCATCTGAGCTTCACCAGCAAAAAGGTGGAAGTTTTAGATGACGCCCATGGCCGCATCATTGGCGACCTTACCATCCGCAACATCACCCGCGAAGTTGTTCTCGATACCGAGTTCAATGGCATGTCTCAGAGCCCCTGGGGGTTCTCCAGTGCAGGTTTCAGTGCCTCGACCAAAATCAACCGCAAGGATTGGGACCTCAGCTGGAATATGGCCCTCGAGACCGGCGGCGTCCTGGTCAGCGATGAAATCAAGATTAATATCGAGCTCGAGATCATCGAAGAGAAAATTGCAGAGGCTGTTGCTTAATCGCCAGCCAAACAATCAACTCTATTGAGCAGTTCACACTCATATTATTGTCCGAACGGGATGCTCCCACAGGTATCCCGTTTTGAATTTTCCGACAGCACAACACCACAAATCGGTTTCAGAAAATGGAATATATTGATCAAGAACTACTGGTCCATCGGGTAATCCAGACAACTTGCACGGATATGATTTAATATAGTATGTATAATATTAAGAGCAACGTAATTTACTTCCATTTTTTCCACCTGCTTCAAGTTTCCATTTCAAGAGAGGATAAATATGACTGCATTAAGCAAAATTGAAGGAATTGGTCCCAAGTACCAGGTTGTTTTGAAAGAAGCTGGCGTCGCCTCGGTAGAAGCACTGTTAAAAATGGGCGCCACTCCCAAAGGCCGCGTCACGTTGGCTGAAACCACCAAGATCAGTGATAAGTTGATTTTGGAATGGGTTAACCACGCGGATTTATTCCGGATCAAGGGCGTAGGCGAAGAATACTCCGATTTGCTGGAAGAAGCGGGTGTCGATACCGTGGTCGAACTTTCCAAGCGCGTCCCCGCCAACCTGGTTGAGAAGATGGCTGCTGCCAACACTGCAAAGAAACTGGTGCGCCAGCTTCCCACCCTCAAAATGGTCGCCGATTGGGTGGCTCAGGCCAAGGCTCTGAAACGCGTCATCGAATACTAAAAATCTGCACACTAATTTTTACGACAAAGCGCCGGTGACTGCCGGTGCTTTGTTATTGTCCCACAGTCGCCTGATTTGCCCTTTTACGACGGTTGGCGTATTATCATAACTGCTTCAGCCATCTCCAGAAAGGCCTTGTTTGAAGGAAGGACATTTCCATGAGCGTCAAAATCACCTGGTATGGTCACGCGGTGTTCGCGCTGGAAACCGGTGGGTATCACCTGTTGGTGGACCCATATCTGAAAGGCAACCCCGCGGCGGCGGCCAAGCCGGATAAATTGGAAGCCGATTATATTCTGATTACCCATGGGCATGGTGACCATGTGGGTGACGCGGTTGAAATTGCCAAACGCACCGGCGCAATGGTCATCAGCAACGCCGAGATCAGCAAATGGATGTCCGCTAAAGGCTTGAAAACCCACGCCCAACATATTGGCGGAGGTTTCACACATCCATTCGGCTACCTCAAGCTAACCATGGCATGTCACGGGTCCATGCTGCCGGATGGCTCCGACGGCGGCAACCCGGTCGGCTTTCTATTGACCACCAACGAGGGTAAAAAAATCTACCTGGCGGGGGACACCGGTTTGTTCGGCGATATGCGTCTGATAGGCGAAGAAGGTATCGATCTGGCGGTGCTGCCCATAGGCGATAACTTCACAATGGGACCAGCAGATGCGCTGCGAGCGGTAAAGATGCTGCAGCCAACGAACGTCATCCCCATGCATTTCAGTACTTTCGACGTCATTCGCCAGGATGCTGACGCCTGGGCGCGTCTGGTGGAACAGGAAACCAGCACAAAGGTTCAATTATTGACACCGGGCGGCAGTTTTACCCTGTAAATCATCCATTTCCCCGCCTTCTCCAATTCATATCCCGAACCTGATAGGTTTTGAGTGATCTTTCAGGCTATCCTACGTTAGCTGCCAGCCCCCGGGCAGGCAGATCTATTATTTTGCGAGAATTCTGACTCAATGACCGCTTCTCAGCCGCCAAAATTTCACCATCTGACCCCAGCTGACCGCCTGGAGTGGCTCGCGCAGCAAACCGGGCTGGATAATGCCGCTTTGGAACCTTTCACCCCCGCCGGCGGATTAACGCTTGAACAGGCTGACCACATGATCGAAAATGTGGCAGGCATTTACGCGCTGCCTCTGGGAGTCGCCCGGCATTTTATCGTCAACGGGCGCGAGGTGCTGGTGCCTATGGTGATCGAGGAGCCGTCGGTGGTGGCAGGCGCTTCGTTCATGGCCAGGTTGGCGCGCGCCGAAGGCGGTTTCATCTCCAGCACGGATGCGCCAGAGATGATCGGGCAAATCCAGATCCTTGATATTGCGGACCTGAACCACGCCCGCCAAAGTCTGATCGAGCACAAAGCCGAACTCCTGGCGGAAGCCGCACAGTACGATCCGGTGTTAATTAGTCGGGGCGGCGGACCGCGCGACGTTGTCGTGCGAATCATCGATGATTCGCCTGTCGGCCCGTTCCTCGTCCTTCACCTGATCTACGACGTCCGTGATGCCATGGGTGCGAACGCGGTTAACACCGCGCTGGAACGCCTGGCGCCGCGGGTCCAGAGCATATCAGGTGGGCGCGTGCACCTGCGCATCCTTTCCAACCTGGCAGATCGCCGCCTGGCACGCTCCCGAGTGATTATTCGACTGGACCAGCTGGCCTTTGACCAGTTTTCAGCCGAGGAAGTCCGCGACGGCATCATCGAAGCATGGGCTTTCGCCGCGGCAGACCCGTACCGCGCTGCCACCCACAATAAGGGCATCATGAATGGCGTGGACGCAGTAGTACTGGCAACCGGCAATGACTGGCGCGCCATCGAAGCCGGTGCGCATGCCTACGTCGCCCGCAGCGGTCGCTATACCAGCCTGTCCACCTGGTCCAAAGATGAGGCGGGCAACCTGGCCGGCGAACTGGAGATGCCAATGGCCGTCGGCATTATCGGCGGCGCCACCCGCGTGCATCCTGGGGCGCAGGCTTCCTTGAAATTAATGGGCGTTACCACCGCGGCTGAACTTGCGCAGATCATTGTCTCGGTCGGGTTGGCGCAAAACCTGGCGGCGCTGCGAGCGCTGGCGACCGAAGGCATTCAACGCGGTCACATGAGCCTGCATGCCCGGCAGGTGGCTATCGCTGCCGGCGCAACGGGTGATCAGGTCACCCTGGTCGCCGACCGTCTGGTGCAGGAGCAAAACATCCGCGTAGACCGGGCCATAGAATTACTCCTGGAGATGAGTCAGGAATTTGAACCACGAAGGCACGGACAGCACGGAGAAAAAAATATCAATGACTCGAGAAACGACTATCCATAATATTTTCGGCTTTTCTCCGGGTCTCCGTGGTGATTAACTTTCAAGAGGTAATTATGGAAAATCATGAACACACATCTTTATTACTCAAACCTGACCGGCCGGTAGGCATCATTGGCTACGGCGCCTATGTGCCGCGTTATCGGCTGCCCGCCACCGAGGTCTCACGCATTTGGAAGGGCGGCAAAGAAGCCGGCCCGGTCAAAGAAAAGTCCGTACCCGGCGTGGACGAGGACGTGATCACCATGTCCATCGAAGCGGCCCGCAATGCGGTAAAAAGGGCACAAATCGATCCAAAAGAATTGCGTGCGGTGTGGGTCGGCTCTGAATCGCACCCGTACGCCGTTAAACCCAGCTCGACCATCGTAGCCGAAGCCATCGGCGCGCCGGTCTCCATCCAGGCCGGCGACTGGGAATTTGCCTGCAAGGCCGGCACTGAAGCCATGGTAGCCGCCATTGCCATGGTCGGCGCAGGCATGGGACGCTACTCACTGGCTATCGGCATGGATACCGCCCAGGGCCGCCCGGCGGACGCATTGGAGTACACCGCCGCGGCTGGCGGGGCTGCCTTTATCCTCGGTCCGGCGGATGAGTCTCTGGCAACGATCCAGGCTACCTACTCCTACGTCACCGATACACCTGACTTCTGGCGCCGCCCGCACCAGCGCTATCCTGAACACGGTCAGCGCTTCACCGGTGAACCAGCTTACTTTAAACATATTAGCGAAGCTGCGACCTGTTTGATGGATGAAGCCGGGCTCAAACCGGCCGATTTCGACTTTGTTGTCTTCCACCAGCCGAATTCCAAATTCCCGCAAAGGGTCGGGGCTCAATTGGGCTTCACTCCCGAGCAAATCAAGACCGGGCTGCTTTCCCCGGTGATCGGCAACACGTATGCCGGCGCTGCCATGATTGGGCTGACCGCCATTTTAGACGTTGCCAAACCTGGGCAGCGTATTCTGATGGTCTCCTACGGCTCAGGCGCCGGTTCGGATGCCTTCCTGATGGAAACGACTGAATTAGTCAGCCAACGGCAGGGTCTGGCAGTTGGCACGCAGGAATATATTGCCCGCCGAACCGAAGTCGATTATGGCATGTACGTCCGGCTGCGCGGCGCACTGGCCGAGTAAGGGGAACTGATGCGCGAAGTCGTTATAGCAGGCATTGGTCAAACACCGGTCGGAGAACTTTGGGATATATCGCTGCGCAGTCTGGCCTATCAGGCTATCAAGGCTGCCCGGCAGGATGCTGGAAATTTGCGTCCGCAGGCGTTGTATGCCGGAAACTTCCTGTCTTCGGTCACCTCGCACCAGGGTAACCTCTCCACGCTGCTGGCGGATAACGCCGGGTTGGAAGGCATTGAAGCCTTCACCGTCGAAGCTGCCAGTGCCTCTGGTGGCGCCGCCTTCCAAATGGGCTTTATGGCAGTCGCCTCGGAGCTTGTAGATGTTGCGCTGGTGATTGGAGTAGAGAAGTATACCGACGCGTTAGGTTCCGAGCAGGAAGCTGCCATCGCCCAATCAATGGACGCCGATTATGAAGCTGCCGTTGGGTTGACGCTGGCTGGTCAGGCCGGGCTGCTGATGCAGCGCTATCTGCACGACACCGGCGCACCGCGCAGCACCTTTGGCGCTTTCCCGGTTTTGGCACATGCCAACGCGGTCCATAACCCCAACGCCATGTACCGCAAGGCTATTCGCCAGGAAGCCTACGAAAAAGCTGACATTTTATCTGACCCGATCAACCTGTTTGATCTGGCTTCCTATGCTGACGGCGCGGCTGCGGTCATTTTGACCACGCCTGAGATCGCGGCCAATCTACCCCATCCGTTGGTGACGGTGCGCGGCGCCGGCGGGGTGATCGACACCCTGGCCCTGCACGACCGGCCAGACCCGTTAGCCTTCGACGCCGCCCGCTATGCCGTGCAGCGCGCCTGCGAGATGGGCGGCATCCTGCCAGGCGAGGTGGACCTGTTCGAGCTGGATGATGCTTTTTCAATCTACGCCGTATTGGAATTGGAAGCGTCTGGTTTTGCGCAACGCGGGCAAGGCTGGCGCATGGGTCAAAATGGCGAGCTGGCGCTCAACGCTCGCCTGCCGGTACTGACCATGGGCGGCAGTAAAGGCCGCGGTAATCCACTAGGAGCAGCCGGCGTGTACCAGATCGTCGAGGCAGCCCAACAACTGCGTGGTGAAGCCGGCGCCAACCAGGTAAAAGATGCCCGTCTGGCGTTGACGCTGTCCCTGGGCGGGCCGGCTTCCTCGGCTTATGCCCATGTTTTGCGCCGTCGGGATGGGACTGATTAGGCCTTTGTAAGGGGATTCTGACCAATCTGATAGGAATTGATAGCCGCCTCCCTTTACACTTTAGCGTGATCTAAACCTTTAGGAGTATATTCATGGAAATTCCACGCCATTGGCGATTAAAACAACAACGCTATGCCCTGGTCGGTGAGGTTTGCCCGCACTGCGATGGTAAGATCTTTCCCCCGCGCGACGTCTGCCCGCACTGCGGCAGCGACGCCCGCACCACCTTCACCTTCAGCGGTCGCGGCAAGATTTTCTCTTTCACTACCATCAGTGACGCGCCGGCTGGCTTCGAGCACAACGCTCCCTACACCGTCGCCCTGGTGCAGCTGGACGAAGGTCCAGTGGTCACTGCTCAACTGACCGACCTGGATGGACAGGAAGTCAAAATTGGCGATGCTGTGGAAATGGTCACGCGCAAGATCAAAGACGATGGCAATCAGCGGGGAATTATTGTTTATGGCTATAAATTTCGCCCGGCGGTTGCCCGCTCGATGGCAGCGGCAGATTAATCCAAAAACAACACACCAAGCGCTCTCCAGAAACGGAGGGCGCTTTTTTGTTGAAGCGAATTGGGATGGCTAATATAATGACTTGGGTGGGAATATTAATGAGGATTGTGAAGAAAAAAATATTATGGAAATCTATCCACACTGCTAGCCCACCGGGGCTGGCAATGCTATCAGTTAGCTTGCAAAAAAAGGAAAATCATGGCTAATAACAATAAGGAACGCTCAGAGAGTGGTGCACCGATCTTTCGTCACAGTGCATCCGAAGCCAGATCAGAACTTGTCGGTGGCGTCTCACAATTTACTGAGGCGATTGAAACCCATATCGACAAGCACTTCAATCAAAGGGGGCCTGTCTATCACGAGATAGTCTCTGACTTGATTCATCTGGATATAGAAATGATTGAACCGACCGCAGATCGGCCATATACCACACTGATCACGAATGGCATGAGCTC
>Ga0209002_10000971_pt1 | contig 23118 bp, 33 predicted proteins | sample Rifsed16ft2_FD_184010 | JGI IMG/M metagenome (GOLD analysis project Ga0209002, IMG submission 184010) | Soil microbial communities from Rifle, Colorado, USA - sediment 16ft 2 (version 2) | ecosystem: Environmental > Terrestrial > Deep subsurface > Rock core/Sediment | place: Rifle, Colorado... | reverse complement strand
TCATGGTTGGAGAGAAAAAGATACGTATTACCCGAATTCAACTAGAAGAAGATCCAGGTAGGCTAATTTATGAGGGTAGTTCTGAAAAAAACCTAGTAACATTGGTGGATTATAATCGTGCAGGCACACCTTTAGTGGAGATTGTAACTGAGCCTGACTTTGAAAATCCAAGAGAAGTAAGGGAATTTCTAAATATTTTATCTGATTTATTGGAAAATCTTGGTGTATCAGATCCTAGCCTAGAGGGAGCAATGAGGGCAGATGCTAATGTATCGATTGAGGGTGGAAACAAAGTTGAAATAAAAAACATTGGCTCATTTCACGATTTAGAAAAAGCAGTTCATTTTGAAATTACACGTCAACAAAGCTTACATTCACGTGGTATCCCAATAATTCAAGAAACACGCCATTGGGACGATAAAAGAAAGATTACTGTTTCTTCAAGATCGAAAGAAGAAGATTTGGATTACCGATATTTTCTAGAGGGTGATATCCCATGGATTAAAATTGGAAATGAAGTTAAAGAAAAATTAAAATCTGAAATGCCTGAGAGTATTAGTTCTAAAAAACAACGATATATTTCAAAATATGATATGCCTGTTCAAGTTGCAGATGTTCTTTCATCTGATAAATTTTATTCAGATTTATTTGAAGATGCACATACTAAAGAAAATGCCAAAGAAGTTGCAAATATTATAACAACTGATTTAATGGGGTTGGTAGATACTAGAGAAAAAAGAGATTCTTCAAAAATAAAGTCATCTCATCTAAAAGAGTTGGCTGATTCAATACAATCAGGTAGGATTGCAAGAAATTCTGCCAAAAATGCATTGTACGAAATCGTAAAAACAGGTAAGACACTATCTGACATAATATCGGAACTTGATCTAGGTAACGTCTCAGATGAATCTGAATTATCAAAAATTATTGATTCAGTAATTTCAGAAGAACCTCAAGCTGTAGAGCAAGCAAAATCTAATCCTCAGACTATCAACTATTTAGTAGGAAAAGTAATGCAAAAGACAAAAGGAAAAGCAGATCCAAAACTGACTCTTGATTTATTGAAAAAAAAGATTTGATATTATGACTGACCTTTCACTGGAAGATGTTGAATTTATCAAAATATTGGCAAACTCTGATTCTACTATACTACAATCAGGAATGAACAAGGCAACACGAGATAGACTTGATACCCAAATAGGCGTGATTTTACGTGAATATTATAAAGAAAATACAATGAATACAAAATCAGGATGGATAGAAAAATTTGAGAAAGTTGGTATTACTGAGGACGACGGTAAGGCTGCAATTGCATGTGCCAGAAGACTTGGAATCGGCATCTCTTAATCTTTTAAAACATACCATTTGACATTTTTTTAGAAGTAACTGGTGTATGAAGTGTTTTTGTTGGAGTCAATACATGATTGCTTGTCAACCCTAAATATGTCCATCAATTGTATGTTTTCTTTTTTGCAAGAAATTCAGTATATGAACCAACTTCTTGTTTTGTATCTAATGATTCAAATGTAATTGAAACTGTTAAGAACTAGTTTACAAAGAAATTCAACAAAATATCCCCATATAACAATTGTAGGATAAATCCGCCGGTAATTAATAATAAGTACGGTATTCCGGGGGTAATCCATGTGTTAGGTTTTGTACAATATTCTTCGTTTTCTGCATGATGTATTGCTAAACTTATCTTCTTCTTACCTTTCTCTGTTTTTTCAATGGCAAAACAAAATTTTGGATTTTTCGCTCTATAACCAATTAACATGGCACATATTTTTTTAAATTTACTTTCTTCAAATCCTTCAAAAATATTTTCATGTCTTATAATGGATATTAAATTTCTAAAAATATTGACAAAAAATGGTATTACAAATAAAATTACAGCGTTTGATAGTGATGTAAACGGAGTTACTGGATTTTCAGAAAATGTAGCCATTGGTGCAATTACTGCCAATGCAATCAACGCAAATGCATCTGCTCCTCCAAACAATCCAATTCTCCAAATAAAAATCACAAATGGGGCTATGATTAACGCTATTCCAATATTAAGTAAATACGGTAAAATATCTGAATTTATGAAAATTAATAAAAATCCAACACTTCCAAATACCAGCCAATAATAATCATGAATTTCTCTTTTCCAAATATCTATTACAGAACCTATTATCAACATGGCAAGGGCTAATCCAATCCCAATTATGCTGTAATTCAGTAGTGATTCAACCAAATTATCTTTCCTCTGTTTTTGAATATTTTATGTTCTTCTGCATGTAATGCAATAGCATTTCATGTTTTCAAAATTAGTTTAATGCTAACAATTTCTTGTGCCTGAGATTAATTTAATCAAATTTTTCATTCAAGCCGATCTACTATAATATATGACTGTTTTTCAAGAAAACATACTAAAACCATGTATATGGTGAATTTTTATGCTAAATAATTCAATAATTTATAATAATTTTATATTTAAAGAAAGTAAGAAATGTGATCGATCCGATCAAATCTTCTTAGCTATCTCATCATATAGCATAGTCATTTCTTATTGAGGATCCAGAAAAAACATGACAATCAAAACAACTCCGACTTCAATATTTGACTCTACTTCAGATACTCAACTATATGAGTACAAATTATCTGTAGAAAAAGTCCAAGCAGAGCTTTTGCAGTATGGATTGACATCTAATCAAAGTAAAGTGTTTATCTATCTTGGAAAGTATGGCGCAAAGACTGCACCTGAGGTATGCAAGGCTCTAAAATTACCTAGAACTGAAACATACCACTTACTTTCAGCATTGCAAAACAAAGGAATTATTTCAGCTACGTTTCAGCATCCAATTCAATTTACTGCATTATCATTAAACAAAGCAATATGGATTCTAGTAAATTCTGAAAAAGAACGAGTAAAATCCCTAGAACATATGGAAAAAGGCTTATCTGAATTGTGGGATAATATCCCAACTTTTGCTTCATTACATGATGACGTTGAAGAAAAATTCCAAATGCTGCAAGGTGCAAACCAAATCCAATCAAAAATTACTGAAATGACTGATAACTTTAAAAATGAATTTTTGATACTTGGCTCTGAAAAAGACTATATCAAACTATATCATGGTGAATTTTTGGAATCTTTTGTAAAATCAAAACAACAATTTAGATTGCTAAGTGCATGTTCTGATAAAACTGCATACATATTTGATAATTTGGAAAGAAAGAATATCAAAAAACTAGACAAAGATATACAAAATCATCTGTGTTTTATCCTAAAAGATGATCTTGAATTGCTGTTCTTTACCAAAAATGCAAATTCACCTACAGAGCCATTTGCAATGTGGACAAATTCCAAGTCAATGGTATATTCAATGAAATTGCTCTTTGAATCACTTTGGACAAACTCAAAGAACATTCACTTGTAATAGTGTAAGAAAATATTACTTGTAAGAATCAAACTAGTCTCCCTCTTTATATAGAAAATTCCAGTTACTTTCTTTAGATATGGATTTTACATATTCTAAAGTCAAAACAGGCATACCCGGATTGGATTCAATCATGTCAGGAGGATTGAAACAAAATCGTTCTGTAATAATATCGGGTCCACCAGGCAGTGGAAAGACAACGTTTGGATTAGAATTTCTATATTTAGGTGCCAAGGATTTTGATGAACCAGGCGTATACATTACCATGTCACAAAACATCGATGAGATAAAAAATGACTGCAAATCATTTGGTTGGGATTTTGATGATTTAATCAGCAAAGACAAAATCCTAATGATTGATGCAAGACCGTTTAAAATCCAAGATGATCTAATTGGGCGAGATGACTCTCTATACAGAGGAGAGCAGATACCATTTGAACATTTGACAAAATTACTGTTAAGCAGTATCAAAAGAGTAGAAGCAAAAAGAGTGGTAATTGATTCAATTACAATCTTGGCAATGCAGTATTCTGATAAATTCTATATGAGGCAAGGCATGCAAGGAATGATCCAAGCATTAGAAAATTACGGCGTAACATCGCTTATCATATCAGAACATTCTGAAAACAATGAGATTCCTTTGGAGTGGTTTGTCACATCTGGGATTATTCAGCTTAGACACACTAGAAAAGAAGACACCATGGAAAGAACAATACAAGTAACTAAAATGCGTGGCATTAAACACAGTGAACAAATTCATCCCCTGATTATAGATGGAGATGGAATGCATGTGCAACATCCAAGATTAACTCCATAGGTTATTTTTTCTGTTTTTTTATTTCTTGTATTACCATTGGTAAAAAGGCGCCAACATCGGTCACTATGCCTAATGCTTGCCATGTTCCTCTATCCATAAGCTTGGTAACAGTTGGCTGATTAATGTCAATTACTATGACTTTGACATTTGCAGGCAACATATTTCCAGTTGCAATAGAGTGCAACATCGTAGAAATCATGATTACCATATCTGCATCTTTGAGAATTTTTTTATATTCTCTTTGGGCTACTGCCACATCAGTAATTACATCTGGTAATGGTCCATCATCACGAATAGAACCTGCCAATACGAAGGGGATTTTATTTTTTACACATTGATACATTATTCCACGTGTTAGCTTTTTTGTTTTCACCATATTTGTAATAGAACCAGCACGAAAAACTGCATTTATTGCATCCATATGATTTCGATGTCCACGATATGCCAAAGTTGCATCATGAACATTCATTCCAAGCGATGTTCCTAATGTGGCATATTCTATATCGTGAACTGCCAATGCATTTCCAGCCAAAACTCCATCAATAAATCCCAGTTTGATCAAATCTGCAACTGCGTCTGCTGCACCAGTGTGAACGATTGCAGGGCCTCCAACAATTATTATTTTTCCACCCATTTTTTTTGTTTTATAGATGTCTTCTGCTACTTTTTTTGCAATGTGTTGAGTTGGTCGTTCACTAGAGCTTGAGCTTCCCATAAATTCAAAGACATTTACTCCCTCTCTTGGACGTTCAGGTGGAGTGATCTTGATTCCATCTTCTCCAATTATTATTTCATCTCCTTTTTTTACATCTCTTACAGGTACGCAAAATGCTCTGTTATGTTTGACTACAATGCATTTGTCCATCATCATATTTTCAACTTGAATCCATTTTTTATTGTAGAAAACCTGAGTATGATTATTTGTAGTACTGTAAAAATCATCAGGCATGACCATGTCTTTTGGTGATTTTTTTAGCAAAATTTCTTTTTGTATTTTTGAGACTGCACCTTCCCGATAAATTGTTTGTAAAATTTCATCTAGGTGTTTTTGAGTTTTACCAGTAATTGATAATCGTGCATATGATGGTTCTTTCTTCTTTTTTCCAATATTGATTTCTTCTACTTGAAATTCGCCATGCAGATCCATAATTTTGTCAAATATTTTTGTGAGAATAGATGAATCAATCAGATGACCGCTGACCTCAATTTCTTGAGAGAATTTTGCCATTTATTGTTCTAAATCCGATGATAACAAAAGCTTTACGCTGATTTTTTTTGACTATTATTGGTAAAAAATTGTCAATTTGACTATACTGGAAGTATTACTTTACCTTTGTATTCTGAAATATTGTCTTTTTGAAATGAATGCTCCAGAGTTTCTTTTTGTTCCTTTGTCACTCCTTGAACAATTGTTTTAGAAACACCATTTTTATCCACTAGTGCAAGTATGTATCCACTGTTATCAGTTAAAACAAATCCTGCTGATTCATCAACAAATGCGTAAAGATTTTCTTCTCCTACTGGTTCCCATACATTTGATTTGTTATCTCTTAATGCAAGTGCAGGCATCGCCTTTCCATTGGTTAATTGGTTTAGGTATTCTCTTGCACTTGCAACTCTTTTTTGTCCTGTTTTTAAAGCCTGAAAATATTGCACGACTAAAGGAAGGCATGATTGTTATAAAAACAATATCTCAAAAGACTGTTATATCTTATACCACGGATAAAATCATGCCTCTTACAAATAATGTAATAATAAAATTAAATGAAATCACTACTATTGTTGAAGATAAAAGTAATCTAAAAGAACAAGAAATAGAAGAGATCAAATCCATTTTTAAAGACATTCTCAAAAGTGGCGAAAGATATGATGTAGACGATATTGAATCATGGTTTGAAAATGAAGGCAGTTGGTCAAACAAAGCATCACGAATTAGAGTGATAAATCTTTCTCATTACATTCAAGACAAATATGAACAAACCGCAAGACTGAAAATTATTTCAGATGATTAAGATTCATGGTGTGAAAATTAAATTTCTAATTGTTCTAAGAGTCTTCCAACTATCTTTGCGTTTTCCTTTCTCTCATCTAGTATTTTTATCAGTCTCTGGTTTTTTGTTTTGTCATTTGAAGCAATTATTTGAAAATATTCTTCATCCAAGTCATTATTTGCCTGTAATCTTTTGATAACTTCAAAGAGTATCCCTATGACCTGTTTTTGTGCATCAATTAACTCATCTTTACTTTTTTCAGACATGGTTATTTATCTAGTATCTTTGTAAATAATTCTAGTAGTTTGGGATCGTTTATTTCGTTTTTTGCAGAATTAAAAAAAGAATGCAATTTTTCTTTAGAGTGTCCCTCCTTGGAGTAAATTTTTGCCTGTAATGCCATTTCCAATCTGTCTAACTGATGAACGATTTTTGCTTCTTTAGAATTATTGTATTGGTATTCTTCCCAGAGAATACTGTACTGTGTTTGAAGTGCTGGAGGTAAATCCATGAGAATTTTTTTTATTACATTGTTTTCCAAAACTGTTTTTTCTTCTTTAGAAATTTGTTCGGGTGTTATATCACCGGTTATTGATTCTGTTAAATCATGTAAAAGAATAATTTTTAAAATTTTTTCAGTATTGTAATTTTCTAAATCTGAAAAGATCATTCCCATCATTGCCATAGAAAATGTATGATCTGCAACAGATTCTGGATTGTCTATGGATAATTTATCAATCCAGCCCTGTCGTGGAATCTTTTTTAGGTTTGCAGATGTATGAAAAAAATCTAGAATCAAATTCGTAAAATTTTCTGGGTATTGCATTCTAATTCAGAATCACAACAAAGAACATCATTCTGTTTAGTTAATTTATGACTATTTTCAAATTTTGAATTCCAATATGGGAAAATATCTTTAGACATAAATTATATCTGTAATTAAATGGTAATAAATAATTCGAACAACATAATAGTTAAGGTATTTTTTATACAATATTGAAAATTTACACAAAGACAGGAGATGATGGAACTACTGGATTGCAAGGCAATTCTAGGGTCTCAAAATCCCATCCAAGAATAATTGCATATGGTACAATTGATGAAGCAAATGCAGGATTAGGAATCGTGTTATCTTATAAATTAGACAAAGACATTGCCATGTTATTAAATTTAATTCAAAACGAATTGTTTGTAGTTGGTGCTGATCTTTCAAACCCAAATTTAGAAAATCAAAAAAATAGAGTTACATTAGACATGATAGATAACTTAGAAAAAAATATCGACAAATATGAAAAAGAGTTACCATCTCTTACTAATTTTATCTTGCCTGGTGGCAATATCATTGCATCTCAACTTCATCATGTTAGAACAGTAATCCGAAGGGCTGAGACATATCTTGTATTATTAAGTGAGCAAGAAAAAATCAACAATAATTGCATCAAATATGTTAACCGTTTATCTGATCTTTTTTTTGTTTTAGGACGTATATTAAATAAAAGAAGTGGCCAAAAAGACATAATTTGGAAAGTCTAAAAATGCACCGGTTGACTGTTTTAAATTATTTTTGTTATTAGATAAATTAAATCAAGGTTGCCCAAATAACAATTTTATTTTATGCATCACTTAAACTATCATCACTTGTTTGTACAGTTATCATGTTTAATTCAAAGTCCTTATTTCTTAGCACCTGTGTATTCTAATACAAATGGGTAAAGATTATGTTGAAAAACAAATGAAAAAAGTTACTGATTGAAGAACAGGAAAAATTAGAGCGTGAAGTACAAGAGGCAGTTAGAAATAAATTGAAAAAAAGTGCCACTGGTTAAATTTTCCTTTTATTGATCTTTAACGCTGATTGTGATTTCTTAATTACCTTATTTGATAGATGTCTTGCTTTACAATCCCGTGTTTTTGCTATGTTGGTATGATAAAGACAACTTTTAATTCCTCAACTCAAAGCAAATTTGTTGTGCCAGCGTAGCTCAGCCTGGGAGAGCACTCGGCTGAAGACCGGGCCGTCGGGCGTTCAAATCCCCCCGCTGGCATCTTTTACTTTTTAAGAATCTCAAATTTGTAAATAACTTCTATGCTTCAAAGTATGTATGCCTCTGTATCTAGTTCTGAGAGAATTTATTTACGATGTCTAATATCATAGTTTTTTGACTTTAATGGTAATCGTTACATTTCACACATGAAGTTTTAGCAATAATTGAGATTCAGATAAATTTTAGGTGTGGATTGATTTCAGATATAAAAAACACAAATTTATCCTTATCATAAAATCTTAAATTTCTTATAATTAATCCAAAACAATTGAATTGCAATGAACATCAAGAATGTTTTATCTTGATGGGATTAATTTAATGGTGGTTCTAAAATTTCTCCCAAATTTATGAATTAGTAGATTTATTTGATTCAATTAATTTCCAAAAACATCTCATATTAGACAAAGTATCATTAATTTAACATGTATGAGTTAAAACATGTGTCTTAGATTCTACTTTTTTAAAAGAATTATTCTGCATAATATTTAAAAACAGGGTAACCTCTTGTTTTTCGACATTAATGACTGAAAAAAAGGTAGTAAAGAAAATAGTATCAAAGGCCAAAGTAACCACACCAAAGGTAAAAGCAGCAAAATCAAAGGCGAAAACAGTAAAATCAAAGGCCAAAGTAACCACACCAAAGGTAAAAGCAGCAAAATCAAAGGCGAAAAAAGTAAAAGAAGAACAAAGTGATGATACGGGCATTGTAATAGTAGATGATAACATTACCATTGATCAGGAAAAAGTAAATGAAGAAAGAAGAGCATACCTTGAAGAATCTAGGTCTCAAGATGCGTATGATTAAAGCAATCTTTATTCGATCCGACATTACATATCAAATATGAAAGCACTGTGTCTGATTACTGTAAAACCAGGTAAAGTAGACACAGTAGTTGAGATTCTAAAGAAAAAACGTAAAATAGTAAAAGATGTAATGATAGTTACTGGTCGTGCAGACATTACTGCTGTATTACATGGTAATATTGATGAAATCAACAACACCGTAATAGATTTTAAAAAAATTAGAGAAATTGTAACCACTGAGACATTAATTGAAGTTGAGGTAAACATGGGATGGTAAGAGCAATCGTATTGGTAAAATCCCCTAAAAAATTAATTGCTGCAAGACTACGCAAGGTCAATTCAGTTTATGACTCTTTTCCCACCAGTGGACAATTTGATGCTGTAGCTATTATCGAGGTAGAAGACCTAGGAAAAATCAAAGATGTTACTAATCAAATTCAAAAAATTACTGGTGTAGAAAGAACTGAAACTATGGTAGAAGTTCAATGACAAAGAATTTAACATACTTGGGAGTATATTGCTTGTGAATATCAAAAAAGTTGGAAATGTTATTTTAGCAGTTAAAGATCTTGATAAATCCATAAAATTTTATCATGAACTTATTGGACTTCCAATAAAAAGACAACGACGATCTTGGGTGGATTTGGGAACTTCGGGGGCTTTATTGAGTTTACATCCAGCATCATTAACTGCTCAACACATAGGCAGTTCTATTGAAAACGGAATTACAATTGGATTTTTGGTAGGTGATGTCAAGTCTGCAGTTGAGGAACTAAAATCAAAAGGTGTAAAAATTCATCGCGACATTGTGGATAGAGATGCAGGAAAAAATGCAGTCATTTTAGATCCTGATGATTATTTAATTTCGTTATTTGAGCCAATCTTTGAAGATAAAGCAGAACAGACAAGTGGATATCATGGGTTTACTCCAGCTTAGAGTGTTTTTTTAATAGATGCAATTATTTTATCTATATTTTTTTCTGCTCTATCAACTGAGATATAATATGTCATGTCATCTTTTTGGAAAATTACAATAGATACTTTTTGGTGTTGCAGTAATACATAATCTAATTTACCAATTGCACTTGTGGTATCTTTTCTTAATGTTATTAATGTAGATATTATGAAAAATTCATTTTTGACTTGCTCTGATTTTAGCATGGGTTTTACATTAGGTCTAACAATTCCTGTCAATGTTCTACCATATGCATTTATCACACCTGCATATCTGATTTTATCGGATAATTGGAGAATACTTTGACATTTTTTTCTATATTGAATTATTTTATCTTTCCATATTTCAGCAGGAGTCTTTGCCACAATCAAAATTAAATTTGAAATTAATAAGGATTCTTACTAATCTAAAAACTTCTTGAAAGTTAATCTCGTGTTAAAAATACAATACTCAATAAATCAACGTATTCTAGAATTAGATTCTTTTTTGTCATCTAATTTTTTCTTTAATTCTAGATTTTCTTTTAACAATTTATCATTTTCTGTTTTTAATGTACTGACAGAATTTTGTCGACTAAATAATGGATGTCCGGGAGGAACAATTGCACCGGAATTCATGGTTAATAATCCAGATGCATATCTCTGATATGATTGCTGAAATCCTTCTAGTTTTTTATTGATTAATGCGTTTTCTTCGGCAAATTTTTCCTTCATCGGGTTTTCAAAAATTTTAAACAATGGATTAGATAAACCTGGAGGCAGTCTTGGAAATTGCAAAGCAAGGTGAGGGATGTTTGGGTTTAATCCATAGATGTCCTTCAGTTGTTTAATTGGCAAATCTTCCATAATGTCTTACTGTTTTTGCTATATTTTTGCCTTGTCTTTAGGCGTTTGATATACCACATAGCTAATTTGGAGTCATTTTAGCTCAATTTGAGCTGATCGCAGATCCTTATAGATTCCCGTTTTAGATCGCAAATACGCATGACAGAATCAATAAAGACGTGTATCCGATGCAATAAAAATATCAAAGAAGAAGATCTGCATAAAATTGTAATTTATGTGATTCAAGAAAAATTCACAGAGCATCATTATGAGCATGTTGAATGCCCAGAAAAGTTTACTGTTTAACCACCATACTCATAAACTGGATAAATTTTACCCGTTAATCTAGAACGGTATTTCCATTCGTTGTTTCTCCAAACAATTTCCTTAAACGAACTTTGAGAAGATGGATGCAATCTATGATGTACATCATCACCAATTAAGATTTGGTTTGGCTTTGCAAGTGATTGAATTTTTGAAGCAATATTCATTGCAGGACCCATCAAATCAACAGGAGATGCGTCTGGATTTGAACCGTATCTGACAACTATGCTCTGACCAAAATCAACTCCAATTTTTACCATTAAATCCGGATAATCATATTGATTCAAAATAGGATTGATACCTTTTTGGATTACTGTTAGCATGGATTTTGCACAACTTACAGCATTATCTGCAGCCAAAAGAGGATTCTCAGAAGCAACAAAATATCCAATCACTGCATCGCCTACAAATTTTAAAACATATCCACCATGAAGAGTAATAACAGATGCCATCTCTAGAGCAAAAGAGCTTATTATGATAGCTAATTTGTCTTCAGGCAATTCCAATGTCATTGTAGTTGATCCTACTAAATCAACATAAAGCACTATTACGTCAAATTTGGAAAAAACATTTTTGCGCAGAAATCTTTCTGACTCATCTGTAATGCCAGTATATTCATAACCTTGTTTTAATGCCCCCCAAATTCGTTTCTGTGTTTCTAGAATCATTGTTTCAGAATCTACAACTTTGTGTTCTTTTTGGCCAAGTAACACATCTATCAAATTAGGACTGGATTGCTCAGTGGATATTTTGGCATTTTCTTCAATTTGAGATTTATTGGATTCATCTATTGTGGACATTTTTTATCATCTTAGTCTAGCGGAAAATCTGTATTGCAGATAGGACATTTCCCCCTATTCCCCTTATAACCCTCATGGTAATACTGTAAAATCACGGAATTGCAAAGATCACAGCGAATTTTCCCTTTAGCCATGTATGAAATAACCGTGATTTTTCTATTTAATGTATACTTGATCTTAAGGTTTAAGGACAGTTAGAATTCGTTATTTCTTGTGCGTTTAGGTACAAGATCTTCAAATGACTTTATTCAATTATTGAATAACAAAAATGAAATTATTCAGCAGTCATTTCTTGCAAAAATAATGGATCTTACCAAATCAATAAGTATCAAGGCGATGTTAGGGGATGCAACAATTACTGAGCAAAAAACTTTTGATCCTGCACTTGTAAATGATTTTTATCAAACAATCATTAAAAATTTGAAAGGTTGGTCAGTTCAAGAAGTTTCAATTTCAAATAACGAAGACATTAGAAGAATTTTTACCAAATTTGAGATCAGGGAAGGAAATTATCTTATTTCAGGACATATGTCATTGCAATACCACGTATTGTTATACTACAAACCAGATCAATGTGTCATACAATTACAAAAAGAATTATCAGATATAATTGATTTGACAAAAAATAAAGAACAGCAAATGTCCGATAACAGTGATCAATTTGTGTTAAACAAATTAAAAGACAAGGGATACAAAGATTTTGATCATCAGAAATTATTTGAAATATTTTATGAAAACGATGAATTTAGAGAAAAAATATACAAAGAGATTGAAAAAGATATCGAAGTTGATTTCCAGGATTTATCAAATAAAAAAATAAAACTAATCAAGGAATTAGACAATATGTTAGTTGAGACATATCAAACCAGTCCTGTACTAATTGATGATACCAGATTGATAACAGGTGAGGAAGGATGTTTGTGTACATTTGATATTGAGTTTATTAGAAATAAAACAAAAGAGGGGTTATTTGATCCTCGAAAAATCCCGGAATCTGTAAAAGAAAACATCATCAAACGCTTAGACGAATTTTCTAAATTACTAACACCATAGTATTTGAAATCATCTTAAAACAATAAAGCCTTAGGTTTAGCCAATACCGATATTCAAAGAATTTAATCCATGGTTGTATGTTTTGATGACTGTTTTGTTTGTGGTTTCGCACAAATTGTGCATAAAAGGCGATGAAAAATCTAAATTTGAAATGGAAGAAGTCAAATATCTCTATTATCTAGCAGAATTTCTAATGAATCCCACTTATAGTGAAATACAAAATGCAAACTCTATGCGAGGAAACGAGGTAAAAAAAACACCGTTGGTTTATTCACCGACTTTTAGTGATCTCACAGGTTCAGAAATTTATCTAAAGGCAGAATTTCAACAAAAAACGGGTTCATTTAAAATGCGTGGTGCATATTACAAAATAAAATTATTATCTAGTAATGAAAAAAAACACGGAGTAGTTGCAGCATCTGCAGGCAATCATGCACAAGGCGTTGCATTTGCATCATCATTAGAAAAAATACCGTGTACAATTGTTATGCCAAAAAACGCATCACCATCAAAGGTGTCTGCCACCAAAGGTTATGGTGCAAATGTAATTTTAGAGGGAATAAATTATGATGAATCATCTGCAAAAGCAAAAGAAATTGCACAAGAAACTGGTGCCACAATGATACATGCATTTGATGATCCACAAATCATAGCGGCACAAGGTGTAATAGGATTAGAAATATTAGAAGATCTCCCAAATGTAGATGAAATCTATGTTCCAATTGGAGGAGGTGGATTGGCTGCAGGAGTTTTAATTGCAATAAAAGAAAAAAACCCAAACATCAAAGTAATCGGTGTTCAATCAAGATCATTTCCATCAATGTATGAATCAGTTAAGACCGGTTCTTTAACATCATGTGGTGGCGCAAGAACCATCGCAGATGGAATATCTGTGAAAATACCAGGACAGATAACATTTTCAATAATTAAAGAATTAATTGATGAGATAGTACTAGTTGATGATTCAGAAATTATCAAAGCAATGTTTTTGTTAATGGAGAGAATGAAATTTGTAGTTGAACCTGCAGGTGTTGTAGGTTTGGCTTATTTGATTTCAGCAAAACCCTCGCCTGGAAAGAAAGTTGTCGCAATCTTAACAGGAGGCAATGTAGACATGTATCTTTTAGGACAAATAGTAGACAAAGGCTTGGCTACAATGGGGCGTTTACTGAAATTATCGATTTTGTTACCTGATAGACCTGGTGCCTTTAAGGAGATAGTAGATGAAATTAGTGCAGCTAATGCAAATATTGTGGAAGTAGTTCATGATAGGTTAAGTTCAAACATTAGCGCAGGTTCTGCAGGAGTCACCCTAAGCTTAGAAACACAGGGAAAAGAACAGGCAGATAAACTAATTGAGACATTGCAAAAGAAAAACATTCAATTTAGTTTAATGACATAAATTTATTTGAATTTTTTTTTAACAAATTTACTAAGACCTTGTTTTTTTAATTCTTCAGATTCTTTGAGTACTGAATCATGTTGAACTGATTTATGTTGTCTTAATTTATTTTTTAGTTCTGGAAATTCATTTGCCAAAATTTTCATTGCGTATATTCCGGCATTACCTGCTTTGTTTATCCCAACTGCTACAACAGGCGAACCTGATGGCATCTCTGAGATAGAGAGAAGTGAATCCAATCCTCCAAAAGAAGAAAATTTTGAATTGTCTGTTTTTTTAGATTGTTTATCATTGTATACCATAATTGGAACCCCTATCACGGGAATTACTGTATGCGATGCAATCATCCCTGGAAGATGTGCAGCTCCTCCAGCACCTGCAATTATTATTTTAAATCCCATTTTTTCTGCATGTTTTGCATATTCATCTAATCTAGTAGGCGTTCTATGTGCCGATACAATCTGATCCTCGTGTTTTATCTTAAATTTATCCAGGATTTCAGCAGCATCTTTCATTATTCTACTATCAGAGCTTGAACCCATAATGATTCCAACCAAAGGTTTCTTTGTATAACTCACAATAATAGAAAAATAAAGCAAGTTATTATCTATAATGGCTAAAATCAGGTTCCTCAAAGGTTGAATCTACATTAAAAAAAGCAATCAATTTACAAAAATTAGCATTAGATATTTTTAATCGTCAATCAGGAAAATAATATGGGCAAGATACTTGGGATAATAGGAGGCGGGCAACTTGGAATGATGATAACAGAGGCAGCCAAGAAGATGCCTGAGCATATTTCAAAAGTCATAGTTTTAGATCCTGTAAAAAATTGTTCTGCATCACAGGTAGGCGCAGAGCAAATAATTGCAGATTTTAAAGATAAAAACGCCATAATCGAGCTAGCCAAAAGATCTGATATCATTACATATGAGATAGAATCTGGCGACAGTGAAGTATTAAAAATAGTTGAAAAAGATGCAGAAATCAATCCATCACCAGAAACACTAAAAATAATTCAAGACAAATTTTTACAAAAATCATTTTTAATGCAAAATAATATTCAGGTTCCAGAATTTATCACAGTAGAATCTATTTCGGATTTGGAGCAAGGATTGAGAAAATTTGGTTATCCATCACTACTCAAAGCTAGACGTGATGCATATGATGGACGAGGTAATTTTAAAATAGATTCATCAAAACAAATTCAAAAAGCATTTGATTATTTTAATGAAAAAAATTTGATGCTTGAGAAATTCATACCATTTAAAATGGAAGTGTCAGTTATTGCTGCAAGAAACACAAAAGGGCAAATTAAGACATTTCCTCTTGTAGAAAACATTCATGAAGACAATATTCTTCGCCAAACAATAGCTCCTGCAAGAGTATCTGAAAAAATTGCAAAAAAAGCAGAAGAGATTGCCAAAACTACAATGAGTGTTCTAAAGGGTGCAGGCATATTTGGAATAGAGATGTTTGTTACAGAAAATGATGAAATCATAATAAATGAAATTGCACCAAGAGTGCACAATTCTGGTCACCATACATTACAATCAAGTGAGACATCTCAATTTGAGCAACATCTCAGAGCAATTTTAGGTTTAGAATTAGGAGATACTTCTCTTTTACACCCAACTATAATGTACAATATTTTAGGTCCAAAAAATTTTGAGGGAGAATACAAGCCAATAATATTATCTGAGCAAAATGTTTTTCTTAAAATGTATGGCAAAAAAATTTCAAAACCATCAAGAAAACTAGGACATTTCAATTTGGTAGCAAAACAAGGTGAAACAATAGATCATCTATTAAAAAAATTAGAATCACTCAAAGACAAAGTATCCATAAATCCAGCATAAAGAACAAACTTGCCATAATAGGTTTATTAAATATCAATAAAGAAATCCAAGCATGTCAGTTTCAATCCCACATGTAATTTCAGGGATTTCCATAATTTTACTAGTCATTTATGGTGCAGATGTCATTGTAGGTGGTGGTGGAGCAGGAGATGGATTCTTGCCCTTTGATGCTATGACACGCGGAATAGCATTTGGTTTTCCACCAATTATTTTATCAATAATTGCATTTTTCATATCAAAAAAACCGCCATACAAAGGATTAGGAATAATGTTGATAGTGACAGGAATTTTAATAATTATTGGAGGAATAATGTCTGCAACTAGCTCAGCGGAGACAGAAAATTCCACAAGAATGATGGGAGAAGGGGGAAGTCTCATTATAATTGGAGGAATAATTGCAGCATTAGGTGCAATAAAGATAAAAAAATCTCGAACTAGTGTATCTTAGAATGCCAACTTGTGCAAAATGCAATAATGAAGTATCAAAAGTTTATGATTGTGATCATACAAATGATCAAGAATACTGTACTGAATGTTATACAGAATTACATTATTATTTAACGGAAGAAAAATAATTTGAGTGAAATAGACGCATTTATTCAATGGATTGTCTCACTAGTGTCTCAGAATCTTTATCCTGGAGTGTTTTTAGCTGCATTAATTGAAACAGTTTTTCCACCAATTCCAAGTGAAGTGGTATTTCCTTTAGCTGGATATAGCATATTAAAAAATGACATGAATGCATTTCATGTTGTAGGTGTTGGAATAACCGGTGGTGCTGGTGCCACAGTAGGTGCATTTGTGATTTACATCATATCAAAAAGGTTGGGGCGTATAGGACTGATAAAATATCTAAAATATGCAAAAATCAAAGAAAGCAGTTTAGAAAAAGCTGATCATTGGTTTGAAAAATATGGAGACAAGTCAGTAATCATTGGCAGAGTTATTCCTGGAATTCGTGAACTAGTGTCAATTCCTGCTGGGATTTTTAATATGAATCCAATCAAATTTTTGGTTTTTACGTTGATAGGCTCATGCATATGGAGCATAGCATTAACTGGTGTTGGATATTATTTTGGAATAGCAACTCTGAATATTTTCTAAAATAATTATTACACAAAAATCAAAATCATACAATGATGCAATAAAATAGTCGTAATTTTTCAACATAGCAATAGAATGGATGAATCAATAGATCATACACAGCATTATTGGATTAGACACAAAGATGGTTACCTTTTTTGTGGAATTTGTAAAAAGAAACAAGACGAATCTACATAAGATATGTGTATTTTTAATCAAATCAGAATAATTAACGCAATATAGAAAATCCAATTAAAGTTATAATGTCACAATATTATCGATAGTTTGATGAAGGCAATAATTTTAGCAGGTGGAAGAGGAAAACGGTTACGCCCAATTACAGATTATATCCCAAAACCACTTGTTCCTCTCAATAATATTCCAATTATAGAATGGCAAATAAAGTATCTAAAAAAATACGGTATTAAAGAAATTATAATTTGCACAGGTTACAAAGCAAAAATGATTGAGAATTTTCTTGCCATGAAAAACAATCTTGGAGTTAAAATAAAATTCTCAATAGAAAAAACACCCTTGGGCACTGGAGGGGCTATCAAACAAGCAGGTCTATCAATAAAGGATAAATCTTTTTTTGTGCTAAATGGCGATACAATAACTAACATTAATCTCAATCAATTAGTAAAAAAACAAAATTCAATTGCATCCATTGAATTAAAAACAAAATTTGGAATTATAGAGACAAAAGATGATAAAATAACTAAATTCAAAGAGAAAAAAGAAATTCCAAACGTATGGATGAATGCAGGAATATATCATTTGCAAAAAGAAATACTACAAGACTTGCCAAAAAAAGGAGATATAGAAAAAACAGTCTTTCCAGACTATGCAAAAAATGGAAAACTAACTACTGTTAAATTTAAAAACGTCATGTGGTACTCTATTGACTCATTCAAAGATATTGAAGAATGTTCATTAGATCTTGATAAAATAATAAGCTAGTTTCTTTAGGCGCCAGTTCGATGAAGGGTTACCATCATGTATGCTATTTCACTTACAAATGACTCATCTTTATTTGCAGATGCAGCATATTTTGTAGCGCTATCCCAAAATGTGTTTTTTTGTGCATAATCTTCCATGTAACTTTGTTCACTCATGATTGAAATTGAGAATTACTTTCATAATCATCAACCTCAATGATATTTCACATATTGCTAAAAGAGTTAGACCAAATTTTATCAAGTATTGGAATCATGCAATTAATTTGTCATAAATCAGGTACAGTAGCCAAAAGATAATCGGAAACACTAGAATATCCAAGAAGTACAGTCATTTTATGCGAATAGCATACAGTTTGGGCTCGCTTCTCACAGTAAATCAAGTTTTAGAATGCTCAAAGATACTATCTCATACTAATGTAGACACAATTTGGATTCCAGAAACATGGGGGATGGAAAACTTTTCCATGCTAAGCATGGTATCACAAAAAGCGTCAAAACCAAAAATAGGCTCATCTATAATCAATATCTATTCTAGAAGCCCCTCATCTATTGCAATGGGAGCTGCAACAGTAGACACTCTCTCAAATGGCAGATTAATACTAGGTCTTGGAACAAGCAGTACTCCAATAGTAGAAGATTTTCATGGATACAAATTTGAAAATCCTGTTTTAAGAATGAAAGAATATGTGGAGATTATCAAACTAGTGTTATCTGGAAAGCAAGTTAATTATTCTGGAAAAATTTTTAATTTAAAAAACTTTACACTATTAATAAAACCACATAGAGTGAAAATTCCAATATATTTAGCCGCAGTTAATCAAAAAATGATAGATTTAACATGGGAAGTTTCAGATGGTGTGATCTTTTATTTGCGACCACTAAATGAAATGACAAAAACCATACAGAAAATGCAATCAAAAAGAAAAATAGATGTTACATGTCAAATTATTAGTTGTGTCTCCAATGATGCAGAAATTGCAATAATACGTGCCAAACAAACACTTGCATTTTATATTTCTGTTGGAAAAATATACCGTGAATTTTTATCAAAAAATGGATTTGAAACTGAAACTAGAAATATTTTTGATGAATTCAAAAAATCTGGATTTGAATCAAATCATGAATTAATCTCAGATAACATGCTAAAATCATTAACAATTGCAGGTACACCTGATCAATGTATCACACAGTTACAAAAATTCCGTGAAACAGGAATAGATTTACCAACAATACAATTCAATCCAGTTGGAAATGTGATGGATTCTTTTAAATTATTTACAAATACATTTTCTGAGGAACAATAATGCCCAAAGTAGGAATTGCATCTTATGGAATCACAAAGTTCTCAAAGGATGATTCAAAAATTGAATCGGTTTTATTAAAATCTACAAAAAACCTCTTTGATAACAGTCCTAACTTGAGTCGTAATGATATTGACGCAGTACTAGTATCTACCAATAATAACTCCAAATATCTATCTGCGATACTATCTGAAATGTCTGGAATTGAGCCTAAAATTGCCCATTCTATTGAAAGTCTATGCAATTCTGGAACAAATGCAATCGTATCTGCATATTCATACATTGCATCAGGATTAGCAGATGTAGTTTTAGTATCAGGAGCTGAAAGATACGATAGTCCAGGACAAATTCTAGAATGGGATAATTCTAGAGGGGAATTTAAGCATCCAATTTTTTGGGCAAGTATTTTTACAAAAGCATACAAAAGAGAATTTTCAGTCACTGATGAAGAACTGGCAATAGTACCAGTAAAAAATCATAAACAAGCTCAAAGCAATCCTAATGCACTTTCAGAAAAAACATATTCATTAGATGATGTAATAAACTCTAAAAAATTAACAGATGATCTTAGATTGCTTGATTGCTCAAGACCGTGCACTGGCGGTGCATCAATTTTACTTGCTTCAGAAAATACATGTAAGAAATTCACCGATGTCCCAGTTTGGATTACTGGAATAGGACAGAAAACAACGTCTGCTGGATTTACAAAAAACATGTCATTTAGTTCCATGGAATCAACCCATCTTGCTGCAGCAACCGCACTTAAAATGTCAAATTGTAACGTAAAAGACATAGACGTTGCCGAAGTTCATGATGCATTTTCTGTCTGTGAACCAATGGCTTTGGAATCTATAGGATTTACAGATAAAGGAAAAGGAATGAATATGATAAAAGAATTATACATTACAAATAATTTAAAAATCAATCCAAGAGGGGGATTGATTGGGTCAGGACATCCACTAGGTGCAACCGGAATAGCACAAACAATTGAAATTACACAACAATTACAATCATGTGCAAACAAAAGACAAGTAGAGAATGCAAAAATAGGATTAGTTCATAACATGTCTGCAGCAGCCACATCATCGACAGTTTTAGTCTTGGAAAGATGAATTTTGAATCTGAATTAAAGAAAGGAAATTTCATAATATCTGAATGCGTGCATTGTCAAAAAATAGTATGGCCACCATCTGAATTTTGCAATCAATGTTTTGAGGAAGTTTCTTGGAGAAAAAGCTCGTATGAAGGTAAGATTATCGAGTTTTCAAAGCAAAATAATGAATATTTTTGCCTAGTAGAAATTGAAAATACCATAAAAATAATGGGAAAGATATCCTCTGGAATTCCAAATGTAGGTCAACATGTCAAGATAGAAAAATGTGGAATAAAAGATGAAAACTATTACTTTGAAATGTCCTTAATATGATCAAATAAATTTCGTATAGATGTAAGGCGTATCGTCTAGCTGATCAAAAGTCCAAATAGTTGGAAGTGAGACTGTTTTTATTACTTTTAGACCATGTTTGTCAATCAATGAGCTCCATCCACCTTCAGATTGATTGTTAGATAGTTGTCTCTTTGAGTGAGTACCGGCAAAAACAATACATGTATTTTTTTTAAGACTAGTTGAAGAAATTTTTTCTATAATGTTTGTTGCCAAAACATCTCCTCCCATCTGAGGCAATCCTCCAATAAAAAATACAGGACGTATTAAATTCAATAAAGAGTAATCAAATTCAATTGCATCTGTACAAATAGGATTAAAATTAATTTTTGTTGTTGCTAAAATGTTATTTTGTAATTCTACCAACACATCATCAATTTCAATGCTTGTTGCTTGCAAATCTAAAATTTTTGCACAGTATGCAATTCTGCCATCTCCAGAGCCAATGTCTACTAATTCTTTATAGTCAAAACTTTTTGCAATAGATGCTGCGATGTATGCTGAAAGAATCCAAGTTGGATAAAATGGCTGGCAGCTAGATCCGTGCTTGATGCTATTTAGCCAGTATTCATTAATGTCTCCTTCATACACTTTACATAAAATACATCCAATCTTTTGTTCATAGGAATTATGATAAATTGGATTTTTTGCAGCAAAATTATGTAGCAATTCCAAATGATCATCATTTATTGGAAACGATTCTGATGTCGAAATAGGAATTAGTTCTTGAATGTGGCTATGTCCAGTATATGATTGTGTAAATTCTTGTTTTAACATGACTAGGTTTTTGGCGATTTGCTCGAGCATCATAAATGCCTCTAAAATGAGATTGATAAACTCATTGTAAAACAACTATGAAAATACAAGTTTTTTTAATCTCTTGATATATTATTTTTAGAGTTATTCTGTAATTACCTACCTTACTATATCTAAACTAGATATAAAGAAACATGAGTAGCAAAATGACTTCAATTTCATTAACAAAACCAAAAAAAGATAATAAAAAAATTGCACGAACACGTAGACAACGTGGATATCATTGGGAAGACACATTGGTAAAAAGATTCAATTCTGCTGAAAACTGGAAAGCATTCAGATTAGGTTCTCCAAGTATAGCATTGCCAGATGTTTTAGCAGTAAATACACAAAATAGCATGATTTTTACCATAGAGGCAAAATCTGGTACAAGCACATCTCTTCCTGTTCCAGCAGATCAGATTGAGCGATGCCAAAAATGGATCAAGACATTTGATATTTACCATGACAGAAAAGTAATACTTGCATTCAAATTCCTTTCAAAAAAAAGAATAGGTTTAGGTCAGTATGAAAGTAGAGAATTGAGAGAATTTTACAAGATTTGGGATGAATCCAAAGAGATAACCGATTGTGTTTGTACCTATGAGGGAGAGATATTTGCAAAAATTGATGGAAAAAGAGAGAAGCTAGATCTTAAAGAACACCCAATGCCATTTAAAACAAAACACAGGTCTAGTGCTAATTATCTACACTAGTAGCAGTGTTTTTTAATGATTAATGATTAATGACATTATGGATGAGGATAATTTGGCAGAAGATAAGATAAAAGCCAATGAGATGCCTTCAAAGTCATTACTGGAGACGGCATCTGAATCAAAAGGAAATTCAAGAATAATCTTTGAAGAATTTACAGATGAGAGAACATTGATCAGTTATGATGTGTTTGGAAAGAAACAAATGAAAATTAAAGTTTTAGAAGTTTCAGATGAAAACCCACCATCAAAATGGAAGTTCGGGGATCGTGTTAAAGTAAGCAAAATACTTGTCACAATAAAACACCTAACCTCACAAGAAATTGAAGAAGGTGAATTTGACATTGAGGCAATAGAGCGAGAATTGGCAGAAAAACGACATTATACATCAACAAACAGATGGATACCTACAACTGATATCAAAAATGGATATGTTGTAGGTTCAAGACATACAACACTGATTAGCGATGCATCGGCTTTGGATTACATAGTATTCTAACTTGATAAAATCGATGCATCAAACA
>Ga0209002_10000969_pt1 | contig 23129 bp, 20 predicted proteins | sample Rifsed16ft2_FD_184010 | JGI IMG/M metagenome (GOLD analysis project Ga0209002, IMG submission 184010) | Soil microbial communities from Rifle, Colorado, USA - sediment 16ft 2 (version 2) | ecosystem: Environmental > Terrestrial > Deep subsurface > Rock core/Sediment | place: Rifle, Colorado... | reverse complement strand
GCGGACTGGCGGGAAGTAAGTGCCGGTATAGAATGGTCGCAGGTCAGGAGTAAGGAATACAGACATTGGCCAACCGCCTGAACCTGTCATTGCAACAGTAGCTTGCATATAGATGCTGTCGAGATCGGGCCGTTCCTCTCGATCCACTTTAATGTTCACAAAGTTGTCGTTCATTAGAGTAGCAGTTTCAGTGTTCTCGAACGACTCGTGCTCCATAACGTGGCACCAGTGACAGGCCGCATATCCGATACTTAGGAAGATCGGTTTGTTCTCGGTTCTAGCTTTTGTAAGCGCATCATCCCCCCAAGGATGCCAGTCAACCGGATTATTCGCATGTTGGAGTAAATATGGAGAATTTTCGTTGATTAGATGGTTGGGCATGGATTACCTTTAGAGTAAATATGAAAAAGCCATTTTCTAAGATTATAGCCCAAGGTAATGAGCACTTAGGCAACAAATTTTTAAGCGCAAGAATTTTTTTAACATATCATTGTATACCCCTACAATGATATGTGCCCCGTTGGGCAACTCCTTGTGCAATTATGAAGCAAAATATGGTATTTTGGGCTAAAAATAGAACCGAAATCAAACCGGGCAGACAGTTATGCCTGGTTTTTATGCTCAATTCTTTTGCACTCATGTTCAGTAGTTGTTCCACTTTCTGTCCCTTTCTCGTAGGGGACATTTTAACTTTGGTCAAAGGGGACCTTACTACTTTGGGCTAACAACATAGTACAGGATTTACGCAGAATGAGCATTTATGCACCAGATATGGTGTTCTTGACGGACTTTGTCCACCATATCTGGCGGTCAAAACAGGGTTTTGCGTAAGTCCTATAATAATGACGTATTGACATTATGTAGCTCTGTTGTTATACTTTTATCAGATTTGAAGCGTTGTTTTGAATAATGAAACAAGTTTTTGGCCCAGCTTCAATCTCAAAGAATCGAGAAATTTGATTTTTCATGGATGAAGATCACGGCCTTCCGATTCTAAACAATTCGGTCTCTAAGGCTTTCGCTATCCTGGAATTCTTGGCTAATGCTGATTCCGCTAAGGAATTGGTTTCAATTTGTAATGCCCTCAAGATGAACAAGAGTACAACTTATCGGTTCCTGACTACCCTAGAAAGCCTGGGATATGTTGTTCAAGATCGTGAAAACAATCGTTATGCTCTGGGATCCAAGGTGGTGTGGCTGGCATCCAGATTCCTTGAGGCAATCGATTTACTTACAATCGCACGACCAGTGCTGATGCAGCTTCGCGAAGAAACCGGTGAGACTATCCACCTTGCCATTTTGGATCATTTCGAAGTTGTTTATATCGATAAATTAGATGGCAAATCCTATGTGCGTATGGCGTCTAGTGTAGGAAATCGTATGGCTGTCCACTCTACGGGCCTGGGTAAAGCCTTATTCGCATATAGGCCGGAAGATGTCTGGCAGAGTTATGTAGAGAAAGTGGGGCTTGGACGACGCACATCAAATACTATTACAGATCCTGCTGTTTTTTTTCAAGAGCTGCGACTTATCCGTGAGCGTAATTATTCGATCGATAACTCTGAGAACGAAGATGGAATTCGTTGTGTTGCCCTGCCAATTCGTGACCATACGGGCAAGGTTGTTGCAGCGATCAGCATTACCGGCTGGATGATCACAATGACACCCGACCGCGATCTAGAGTTGGCGACAATTGGACTGAAGTATGCCAGCATACTCTCTGCAAAACTAGGTTATTTGCAGAAGGAACCGGTTAGTGTCTGAGACAGAAATGTGTAATCAGAACTTCGTATCCATTGTGCTTGTATTCGCTAGTCGGTTGGAAGGATCGCTAAAGAGTAGGCTGCCAGCATCCACTCGCGTGGTGCGAATTACCACTGCGATGCTAGGAAGGCGCTCATCGGGTATGGGTGCAGTCATTCAAGCATTGACAATCGCATTGCACCAAATTACCGACCGAAAGGAGGTGAGGTTTACCCAAGCGACTCGTTCGAATAGTCTGGTCGCCCAGTAAACAACTCTATTCCCCAAACTACGAGACCCTGAAGGAAGCAAATGCTTCCCCATTTTTCAAGTACTTCTAACTAAGAGGAGAAAGTGAAAATGAAAAAGCTTATGTTCCTAATCAGCCTCGTGCTGATCGCAAGTTTCACGCTCGCCGCCTGCGGGCCGGCTCCCGCTACGCAACCTCCGGCTGCTACTGAAGCACCGATTGTTGCCCCCGCGACCGCCGCCCCCGCGACCGCCGCTCCTGCGACTGCCGCTCCTGTGACTACCGACGATGTCACAATGGCACAAGCGGATCCGACGAACCTGTTCCCGAACGGGATCGGCGGTGCCCAATGTCAGGGTGTCAATCTGGTGGCCGCGACACAAACAGGGCCGCAGATCGCGAGCCCGATGGAGAACTACTGGGAAGAGTGGAGCGCCAAGACGGGCGGCACGGTTGAAGTCCAGACCTTCCCGTTTGGTGATCTGTTTGCAAAGATCCAGACCGGCTATGTGAGTGGCGCTAGCCCGTTCGACATCATCGTCTACGCTTCGGACTGGGCGGGCGACCTCATGGGCGCCGGTTATCTACTGGAAGTCCCACAGAAGTATCAGGACATGATGGGCTACCAGTACCTTATTCCGACCTACCGCGATCGGATTCTGTCATGGGGCGGCACGGTCTATGCCACTCCGTATGATGGCGATGCGCACAACACGTACCTGCGCAAAGACCTGTTGACAGACCCGAAGAACCAGGCCGATTTCAAAGCGAAGTATGGCTATGATCTGCCGGTGCCGATCAAGACGTGGACGCAGTATTACGAAATAGCCGAGTTCTTCAACGGCAAAGAGATTGACGGAACGACGATTTATGGCGCAGGGACGGCGTTCAAGCGCGGGGGCCAGTCTTACTGGACCTATCTCGGCGTCGCCGCACCGTTCGCCAAGTCGCCGACCGATCCGGCGTACTTCTTTGACCCGGACACGATGGAGCCGCGGATCAACAACCCGGGGTTCGTGGCGGGGCTGGATTTCTACAGCTCGCTGGTCAAGGTGGGGCCGCCGGACGTCCTGAACTGGGACGTGGGTGACATTCGCGCCAACTTCCCGGCGGGCAAGTTGGCGCTGGGGATTGACTGGGGCGATGTAGGTCCGTTATCGGCCGATCCCAACTCATCGGTTGTGACCGCCGGCTGGAGCGCCCAGGCCCACCCGGGCGTGGACAAGTATTACGATGCGCAAGCCCAGCAGTGGGTTGAGGCGTATAACCAGGCACCGTTCCATGCGTTCGGCGGCTGGGTCGGCGGCGTCTCCAAGACGAGCAAGAACGCGGACTGTGCGTTTGACTTTCTGTCGTTCATGGGCAGCCAGAACATGAGCCAACTGCTGGTGGTGACGGGCGGCTCGGGTGTGAACCCGCACTACTACAGCGACATGAACAATCCGGATCCGTGGATCAAGAGCGGGATGAGCCCGGCGCAGGCGACGGAATACCTGGACGCAATTCGGGGCACCGTCAATCATCCGAATGCGGTGGTGGACCTTCGCATCCCGGGTGCGGCCGAGTACTTTGATGCGTTGGACACGCAACTGGCGCGAGCCGTCGCTGGGGAGGTGACATCGCAGCAGGCGTTGGACCAGGTCGCGAAGGATTGGAATGCAATCACCGACCGACTAGGCAGGGACCAACAAAAGGCGCTCTATCATCAAATGCTGGGACTGCCGTAGATCGTTGGTAGTTAATCTGACAGTGCCACGCTCCGCATTTGTGCATAACAAAGGGGGCCCCCGTTCCGAGTTGGTTTTTCGCTTCAAAAGCCGGATGCGGCGCTGTTAGAGAAATTTAGTTATCGGTAGTCAGTAGTTGATGCGACAATCAGGCTACTGGCTACCGACTCTTCGATGAGGAGAGCACGCAACAAGCAACTCGTGGGATTTCTCAATCAGACTACCGCCGACCAAGCGTTGGCGAGAGAGGAAGATGTCTATGAAAAAAGCGGATGTTTCGATGGGCGGTTCCGCGCCTCGCATGTTCGCGGTCGAGGAATCGCCGACGACGAAAAAGGATCGCGGAGTCAGCTATGCGTTTCTAATGCCGACCGTTATTCTGATTTTAATCTTGTCTATCTTCCCCCTGGTCTTTTCGCTGGCGTTGTCGTTTGCGAGCTGGGACCTGTCCCGGCTGGAGGGGGGCGTGCGCTTTATCGGTTTTCAGAATTTTGCGACCCTGTTTTCCGATACGCGCTTTTGGGATACGGCGAAGAATACGGTGTACTTTGTCGGCGGCGCGGTCGCCCTGCAATACCTCCTCGGCCTGTGCTTGGCCATGCTCCTCAACCAGGAGATTCGTTTCCGCCGCTTTTTCCGCGTCGTTTTCCTGATGCCGATGATGCTGACCCCAGCGGCGGTCGGTTATGTCGGGCGCATGTTGTTCAATGAATCGATGGGCCCGATCAACGATATGATCAAACACCTCGGCCTGCCGATTGTCCCGTGGTTGAGCAATTCGAAGATGGCGATGCCTTCTCTGATCTTGCTGGATACGTGGGAGTGGGTGCCGTTTATAACCATTGTCCTGCTGGCGGGGTTACAGTCGCTGCCGCCGGAGGTGTTTGAAAGCGCGACCGTCGATGGGGCGAGCGACTGGCAGATCCTGCGGTACATCACGTTTCCGATGCTCGCGCCGGTTTCGATCACGGTCATCCTGATCCGGGCGCTGGAAGCATTCAAGCTTTTCGACATTGTGGTGGTCATGACCGGTGGCGGCCCGGGCACGGCGACTGAGACTGTGACGATGTATGCCTACATCGTGGGCATGAAGAGCGGCAACCTGGGCTATGCCTCTGCCATTGCCTATTCCCTGCTGGTCCTGGTCATCTTGTTTTCTACGATCTTTTTGAATTCTCTGCGCGGTCGCGCTGCCGCAGCAGAAGGATGAGGTGGAATGATGCAACTCACAAGGCGACAGACCAAGAAGGCCAAGTCCTTCATCACTCACTTTTTACTTGTGCTCTGGGCACTTGTCTGCCTCTTTCCCATCTACTGGGTGCTCATCACGTCGTTCAAGCTCCCGATTGCGGTGTTTCAGGGGCCCAAATATTTTCCGTGGATTGATTTCAAGCCCACTCTCAACGCGTGGAATTTCCTCCTGACCGGCCCGACCTCGGCCGCTGTGTACCGCAGTTGGGCCAACAGCGCGATCCTGGCAACGACTAGCGCCGCCATCGCCGTCATCATCGGCGCGATGGCCGGCTATGCACTGACGCGGTTCCGCTTTTACTGGTCTGGGCTGAAATGGAAGAACAACAACATTGCCTTTTTCATCATTTCCCAGCGCATGCTGCCTGCGGTCGTGGTGATTCTGCCCTACATGATCATGTATCGCATCTTTGGGCTCATCGACACGCATCTGGGGATGATCCTGGCTTACACCGTATTTAACCTGCCGTTCGCGGTCTGGATCCTGCGCGACTTTTTTGCCGGCCTGCCGGTGGACCTCGAAGAAAGTGCACTGATTGATGGCGCGAACCGCTTTCAGGCATTCCGCAGTATCGTACTGCCGTTAGCCGCACCTGGGTTGATTGCGACCTTCCTGTTCTGCCTGGTATTCACGTGGAACGACTATCTCTTTGCGCTGATGCTGACCTTTAGCAAAGCCAGCACGCTACCCATGTTCATCGCCGGGGAGGGGACGCAGTCGTATGGCCCGCAGTGGTGGTATCTCTCTGCGCTTTCTCTGCTCTCGATTGCGCCGATGATTCTCATCAGCTTGCTCGTTGAGCGGTATATCACGCGCGGCCTGGTAGTGGGCGCGATCAAGTAGTGGACACACTGGAGGCACCATAATGGATTTCCGATTTGTGGGACGAACCGGCGTTAAGGTTTCGGAGATTATGCTCGGCTGCCAGACCTTTGGCTGGAGTGCCGATGAGCCGACGGCGCACGCACTCGCCGATTGCTTTGTCGACGCGGGCGGCAATTTTTTCGATACCTCGAATACTTACAATGAGGGCGAGTCCGAGAGGATTCTCGGAACCTGGCTCAAGAGCCAGGGAAACCGGCAACGTTTTGTGATTGCCAGCAAGGTCTTTTTCCCTGCGGACGACAAGGGGCCGAACGATAACGGGCTGACGCGCAAGCACATTATGGACCAGATTGACCGCAGCCTGAAGCGCTTGCAGACGGATTATATTGACATTTACCAGACGCACTGCTGGGATGCGTCGACACCGCTGGACGAGACGCTGCGCGCGATGGACGATTTGGTGACCGCTGGCAAGATCCGCTATATCGGCGCGTCGAACTGGACCGCCTCGCAATTGGTCCGGGCGAACATGCTTGCCGAGAAGCACCACTGGGCGCGCATCGACTGTTTGCAGCCGGAATACAGCCTGCTCATCCGGAGCCCGGAATGGGAACTGTTGCCGGTCTGCCGTGAGGAGGGCATCGGGGTAATTGCCTGGTCGCCGCTCGCGGGTGGGTGGTTGAGCGGTAAGTATCGCCGTAATCAGCAGCCACCGTCGGATAGCCGAGTGGGACGGGCTGACCGTTGGGATGATCTGCCCGAGCAACGCGAGAGCGGGATCACCTGGCAGATCGTTGATGCCTTGATTGAAGTGAGCGGTGCGTGCGGTAAATCGCCAAGCCAGGTCGCGCTGAACTGGCTGCTGCAACAACCCGGCGTGACCGCGCCGATAATCGGCGCGCGCACGCTGGCTCAACTGGAAGACAACTTGGGGAGTGTGGGCTGGTCGCTGAACGCGGAGCAGATGGCGAAACTCAACGCGGCGAGCGACATTCCGCTCCCTTCGCCTTACAATTTCATCGCGAGATACACGCGCAAACGCGCGTGAGAGGTGACCGATGCGAGCACTTTGGGGCAAAGCCCCCTTTCAGTTTGACTTGCGCGAGGTACTGACGCCCACACCCAACGTGGGTGAAGTACTGGTGCGGGTTACCGGGTGTGGAATCTGCGGCACCGATCTGCACTTCCTGCGCGCCATGAACCACGAATGGACGCCGCTGGGTCACGAACTCGCTGGTTGCGTTGAGCATGTCGGCGCGGGCGTCAGCCGTTTGCAATCGGGCGATTCAGTCATCATCGAGAACAATAGCAGCTGCAATGTTTGCGATGCGTGCAAGAACGGCGAAAGCCGTTACTGCCGCAACATCTGGACATATATGAACGATCAAGCCGGGATAGGCGATTACGTGTGTGTCCCGGAAACGTTACTGCAAAAACATCACGACCTCTCGCCTCGCCAAGCCACCGTTGCGGAACCGCTCACCGTGGCGATCGACGTAACGCTGCGCGCTGACATTCCGCTCAACGGCGAGGTCGCGATCTGGGGCGCAGGTCCCATCGGGATTATGGCTTGCCAAATCGCGAAGTTGCGCGGAGCGCGGCGTGTGTTTCTTGTCGGCTCGCCGCGCGCCAACCCACGCAACCGTTTCCGGTTTGAGCTTGCCCGCGAGTTTGGAGCAGATGTTACCCTCATCGGAAACAAGAATGCCGTGGACGAGATCAAACGCCTCACCGGCGAGGGCGTGGATCGCGTGCTGGTGACCGCGCCGCCCTTCGCAATCCCTGACGCGTTGCGCGCCTGTCGCTTTGGTGGCATCGTTGCATTGATCGGTCTGGAAGAGCACGCGGGGGAGACGGTCGCGTTGGACATCAACGCATTTCATTTCCAGAAACTGCAATTGCGCGCTTCGCATGCCATCCCCAATCACTATTTTCCCATCGCGCTCGATTTGCTTGCAAGGGGTGTCATTAATCCAGACCGGTTGATCACCCACGTTTTCCAGCTAAATGAATTTCGCCGCGCCTTTGAAACCGCCAACAATCCGGACGAATGCGTCGGCAAAGTGGTAATCGAACCGTAGTTTACCGCATCGAGGCTGCTCCATGGAACAACGCCCCATCACTTTGTCAATCTCGACCATTGCAGGAGAGATGGCCCAATGAAAAGATTTATCCTGGCGCATGATCTTGGCACCACTGGAAACAAAGCTACCCTTTTCGATGACGAGGGACATCTGATTGCGAGCACATTCGGCGGGTATGAGACGGTGCACCCGCAAGCGACCTGGGCAGAGCAAGACCCGAACGATTGGTGGCGCGCCGTCTGCACCGCGACGCGAGCGCTGCTTGCCAAATCCAAGGTGGCGTCGCAGGACATCGCGGCCGTCAGTTTCAGCGGACAGATGATGGGATGTCTGCCGGTAGATGCTGCCGGTAATCCACTCCGTCTTTGCATCATCTGGGCAGATCAGCGTGGCATCGCCCAGGCAGCGCAACTCGCCGAGCACGTCGGCGAGGAACGCGTGTATCGTATTACCGGCCATCGCATCAGCCCCACCTATAGCGCGTCCAAGATCATGTGGGTGCGTGACAACGAGCCTGATCTCTTCGCGCGGGTGCACAAGTTCCTGCACGTCAAGGATTTCATTGCCTACCGAATGACCGGCGCGTTCGTCACCGATCGTTCGGACGCGAGTGGCATGAACCTATACAATCTCGAAGGCGGCGCCTGGTCGGATGAGATTCTGAACGCTATCGGACTCGATTCGCGCCGGCTGCCCGATATTCACAATTCGACCGATATAATTGGCGAGATTACCAAAGAAGCGGCAGAACAACTTGGGCTGGCTGCCGGGACGCCTGTCGTCATCGGCGGCGGCGACGGTGCAAGCGCGGCGGTCGGTGCGGGCGCGATAACAGAAGGTCCGGCGTACAACTATATCGGCTCGTCCTCCTGGATTTCATTTGCCGCAACACGTCCGATTTACGACCCGGGCCGCCGCATCTTCAACTGGGCGCACATGCTGCCGAATATGTTCGCGCCATGCGGTACGATGCAAGCCGCGGGCGGATCATACCAGTGGCTACAGCGGCAGATCTGCTGGAGCGAGAGCCGCGAGGCGGGCGAGACCGGCGAAGACGTGTACGAAATCATGAACCGCTGCGCCGCCGAGAGCGTCCCTGGCGCACACGATTTGCTCTTCCTGCCATACCTGCAAGGCGAGCGCAGTCCACACTGGAATCCGAAAGCGCGCGGCGGATTCGTCGGCTTACAGGTCACGCACACGCGCGCTGATTTGATTCGCGCGATACTGGAAGGCATCAGTATGAATTTGCGGACGATCCTGCAATCGTTCCTCGATGCGAACGCGCGGATTGATGAAGTGATCTTGATTGGCGGCGGCGCGAAGGGAGAGTTGTGGCGGCAAATCCTCGCCGATGTTTTCGGTCGCCCGACGCTGCGCCCGCGCCTGCTCGATGAAGCGACTTCGCTGGGCGCGGCGGTTGCCGGCGGCGTCGGCGTTGGGCTGTTCCACGATTTCTCTATCGTCAAGCAGCGCATTGAAATCGTGAATCGGCATGTGCCCAATCCCGAAGCGCAAGCGGTCTACAACCGGCTCTATCCGATCTTCCTCGAAACCTACACCGCGCTGGTCCCCATCTTCGACCAGTTGCATGAAATGAACTCCTTATGAGTCGCTACGGCTATCACGGCAAAATCCTTCACGTTGATTTGAGCGCGCGCCGCGCCTGGATTGAAGAGCCAGACGAACGTTTCTGGCGAAACTACAGCGACGGTGGTTTGCTTGCCGCGTACTATCTTTTGCGCGAATGTCCGCGCGGCGTGGACGCTTTCGATCCCGCAAACCTGCTCATCCTCACTTCGAGCGTTATCGCCGGTCATTCTTACGCGAGTCTGGCGCGTTTCACTGCGGCGGCGAAAAGCCCGCTCACCGGCGGCATCGGCGAGACGCGCGGCGAGGGACCGTTTGGCGTGGCGCTCAAAGGCAGCGGCGCGGACGCGCTCATCGTTCACGGCACGGCGGAGCGTGCTACGACCATTGTGATCGAAAACGGCGCGGTGGAATTTTACGACGCTCAATCTCTCTGGGGATTGCGAGTTTCCAAAACGGTGGACGCGCTCGAAAAGGAATTTGGCGCGGACATTCACACCGCCGTCATCGGTCCAGCCGGCGAGAACCGGGTGCGCTTCGCCAGCATCGTCACTGAACGCAGTTATCAAGCCGCGCGAATGGGCATCGGCGCGGTGATGGGTTCCAAGCGTGTGAAGGCAATTGTGATTCGCGGGGATCATCATCCGCCGGTAGCGAACCCGGCGCATTGCGCCGAACTCACCGAGCATTATCGTGGGGCGATGCGCGACAATTCGGTGACGCGCTGGCAACTCGATCCGCCTGGCTTCTCGGCGTGGATTCACAACTATGGCGATAACAACGCGCTGTGCGTACGCAACTATCGTGACGCCGATTTTGAGAGCGCAGAAAATTTCGCGCCGGAGAAATTTATGCCGCACTATCGGCGCGACGGCGATTGCCCTGGCTGTCCAAACAACTGCATCAAATTCTTTGACGACCCACGCGCCGGCGGCATACATCAAGAAATCGCCGGATCACTTGGTTCGAATCTTGGCAGCGCCGATCTGAATGCCATCTTGCGCGCGAATACCTTATGTAACGATCTTGGGCTCGATCCGGCTTCGCTCGGCTTTACGCTGTCTATGGCGATGGAGTGCGTCGAGCGTGGCATCCTCGATCAGCCGCTGCGTTTCGGCGACGCGCCGGCAATGCTGGTAATGATCGAACAGATCGCGCGGCGAGAAGGTTTCGGCAATGTGCTCGCCGAAGGCGTCAAGCGCGCGGCGGAAAAAATCGGCGGCGACGCGTCGCGTTACGCACTGCACGTCAAAGGATTGGAGATGGTCTGCTTCGATCCACGTACGCAGACCGGCTTGGGCCTGGGCTATGCTACCGCGCCCATCGGCCCGCGCTATGAAATTTGCGAACACGATATGGATTTTGATCAGGTCGGTCCGCCTCATGCGTTGGATGCTTCGCGCACCCTCGGAATTCTCGATCGGATTCCGATGGACGAACTGAGCGAGCGCAAGGTTCGCAATTTCAACGCGCTGATGATCCTCTGGTCAGCTGCCGACGCGCTGGACATTTGTCCGTTTGCGATTCCGCCGGTGCGCGTGTTTACGCTGCATGATATGGCGGAGATGCTGCGGGCGGTGACCGGCTGGGAAACGTCGACGCACGAACTCTGGCGTTTTGGCGAACGGCGTCTTCACCTGATGCGCGTTTACAATTTGCGCGAGGGCTTGACCGCCGCCGACGACTCGCTGCCGGCACGTTTTTTCGATGACCCGATTCACAAGCCGGGGCGCTTCGACGGCAAGCGTCTGGACCGCGAACAGTTCGTCAGCGCAGTGCGGACCTACTATCATATGATGGGCTGGGATGACGCGGGACGCCCTCGGTACGAGACGCTCCTCGACTATCACCTTGAGTGGACGGTCGAAATGGGACACGCTGAACGCGTCTGAGTAATATACTCGTTAAGTTATGAAAAATTACGTTTTTGCCCGAACGGTCGCCGAAAAAACATCAGAAATATTCCATAATGACAGGTTTGCAAAACCTGTCAGGTCTATCAAGTCTGTTTTTACAGGAGGTCAAAATGCCAAAGTACGGTGCGCACGCATTTGTCTGGATTGACGAGTGGACGACCGAAAAAGGCAACCGCGCGATTGCGGCAGCAGGCCAGCAAGGATTCGGTTTTATTGAAATCCCGCTGCTCAAGCCGCACGAGTTTGACGCGGCGTCGCACAAGAAAGCACTTGCAGAAGCCGGCATTTACGCGACGGCTTCGCTCGTGCTGCCGAAGGACGCGCATATGCCGGCCCAGCCCAAGCGAGCAAAACAATTCCTGGTGAGTGCGTTGGATAAACTCGAAGCGGTCGGCGGCAATTATCTGTGCGGCTGTCTCGCGTTTGCACTGGGCACGTTCACGGGCGCGCCGCCGACAAATGCCGAACGGCAGACGGTGATTGAGACGTTGGGCGAGGTCGCGGCGGAGGCGAAAAAGCGCGGCATCACGCTCGGATTGGAGGCGGTCAATCGGTACGAAGGCTATATATACAATTCACTCGCCGATACGCGCGCGACGATTCAAGCCATCGGCGCGGATAATCTCCAACTGCATGCCGATACCTGTCACATGAACATCGAGGAAGAGGGATTCTACAAGCCGCTGGTTGAGTGCGCCGATGTGCTGGGTTATATCCACATGAGCGAGAGCCATCGCGGTCTGGTGGGTACCGGCACTGTCAACTGGGACGAGGTGTTCCGCGGGTTGGTAGATGCTCATTACAAAGGACCATTAGTGCTGGAATCGTTCGCCGCGATCAACCCAGATCTGATCGCCGCGACCTGCCTGTGGCGTCCACCCAAATACGACTCGATGACAATGGCTAGCAAGGGATTAGAATTTCTAAAGGAAAGAGCCAGTGAATATTTTCATTGATAGCGCGGACATCCAAACCATCGAGCAAGCGCTGAAGAGCGGCTATGTCTACGGCGTGACGACAAACCCCACTCTGCTGCAACGGGCGAGCGTGCGCTCCCAGCAGGTGCCCTCTCTCGCCAAGCAGATCATCGAACTCGGCGCGAGCGAACTGCATCTGCAAGTTTACTCAGAGGACACGAGTCAGATGTTCCAGGAAGCCGCGCGCTTGGTCGAGATCGATCCCAAACGCGTGGTAGTCAAGATTCCCGCCACACCGGCTGGGTTCGCGGCGACCGCGCAGTTGGCTTCCCAGGGAGTGCGCGTAACCCTGACGGCTGTTTATACTGTGGCGCAAGCCATCCTCGCGCAAAGTGTCGGCGCGCGTTACATCGCGGTCTACCTGGGTCGCATGCGTGATGACGGATTGGACGCCCTCGCATTGGTTGGGCAAATGCAACGTACGTTGAACGCGCAGCGCGCCTCAGTCGAAATCTTGGTTGCCAGCGTCCGCTCACCGGCTGAAGTAGAAGCAGTTGCCGAGTTACAAGTCGCAGCCGTTACACTACCTCTCGCGGTATTACAGCAATTGCCGGAATCACCAGGAACGATGGCTGCGGTGGCGGCGTTCAGCGATGCCTCCAAGTCACTGCAGTGAAATGAGGAAACAGCCTTGATCAAGAAAGACCTTTTCGCGGCAAGCAGCTATGCAGCCATTACGGCCAAGACCGACGAGGTGCTGTCTTGGATTCGCGAAGCGCGCGGCGGCAAAGCTTGAGGTGTGCAAGATAATAGAAGAGGTGTGAAGATGACGCTGAGAGTGGTACATTACACGGAAATCAAATCGGCGGATCGTTGTCGCTACGATGCCGTCGCTCTGGGTGAGGTGATGCTGCGCCTCGATCCTTACGATGTGCCGACAGCCCGCGCCAGAGAGATGCGTGTGTTTCAAGGCGGCGGGGAAACGAATGTGGCATGTGGTCTGGCGTACACCTTTGGCTTGCGGACCGCGGTTCTGACCGCGCTGGTTGACGATAACATCGGCAAGAATATACGAAATCAGTTGCGCGAGGCCGGTGTGGATACCGGCAAGATTATCTGGTTCAATACCAAGAACGATGGCTCGCGTTTCTCCACCGACCAGAAGGGCACGTTGATGAACGGAATCAATTTTACCTACGTTGGCAAAGGTGTGATTCCATCAGACACTTTGTATTACCGCGCCCAGACAGCGGCGCGTGAACTGCGCAAAGGCGATGTTGATTGGGACTCGCTGTTTGGCAAGGAAGGTGTGTGCGTCTTTAGCACTGGCGGAATCTATACGTTGATTTCACCAACCTCGGCAGATTTGGCAATTGAGGGAGTGCGGAAGGCCAATGAACATGGCACGTTTGTGGCCGCCGATCTGAACTATCGGTCGAAGGTGGAACCGAATAAGAACCGTGCGAGGGAGATCAATCGTCAGCTCGCCTCGCATTTGGGATTCCTGGTTGGAAACGACGGCGATCTCTCGGATGCTTTGGGCTACGCGACCAGGGTCGCCGCGGACGCGCCTTATGACGAATGGATTGCCGCGTACCAAGAGACCGTTCAGCAAGTCGCAAAGGATTACCCTAATCTGAGTTTGATCGGCACGCAGTGGCGTGGCGCGACCAACGCCGATTGGGTTAGTTGGGGCGCGGTCCTGTACGATGCGATCAACGGCAAAATGTACCAAGCGCCGCTGCGCGTTGACATTCCGATTGCCGATAGAACCGGCGGTGGAGATTCATTCGCGTCCGGGGTGCTGGCGGCTTTGCTCAAGGGCAAGGACCTTGAGACGGCTGTGCAGTGGGGCGCGGCGCACGGCATCCTCGTTCAGGATACGCCCGGCGATATTACAATGGTGGGCGAGGAAGCAGTTCTCGTTGAAGTCAGGCGCGCCCTCGCGCGCGGAGGAGTAAAGGCAAGGCGGTGAGTCACTATCCGTAAACCTCGGCGAGAACTTGGGGACGGGCACCGAGAAACTCTTTGCTCCGGTACCCGGCAAGGGAAGACTAATGGGTTACCCGTGTGCCTTGCGGCGCACCGGCGGTAGAGTAAAAAAGTTTGGACACAGATAAACACTGACGAACGCAAACCAGAAAAGCCGTGTTCTCTGTGTTCGCCAATATCCTGTTTTCGGAGGAGACATACATGGTCAAATTAATTGCACTGCTAAAACGCAAGCCAGGTATCAGCAAGGAAGAGTTCGCGCGGCGCTGGTTGACGGAACACACCAAACTGTCAACCAAAATTCCAGGCGTGCGCGGCTATCGGATCAACATCGCGACTGATCGCCAGCCAGCAGACACCGGCAACGAGCCAATCTACGATGGCACCGCCGAGATGTGGTGGGACAGTATCGAAGCGATGGAGGCAGCCTTTGCCACAGACCAAGGCAAAGTCGCGGGTGCAGACGCAGATCAATTCGCCGACGTGCGGATTCACATCTACACCGAAGAGCACGAGATTATGCCAGGGCCCAAAAAGCAAGCGGCACGGCGACCAGCCACATCCAACCGAAAAGCCGCGGGCGCAAGGTAATCCTATGGCGATACAATCTCCCAGGATTTGTGTGGTCGGCAGCTCGATGATTGATTTGATTTCCCGGGTGCCGCGTCTCCCCAAGCTGGGAGAGACGCTGGTCGGTAGTTCATTTCATCTTGGCTATGGCGGCAAAGGCGCGAATCAAGCCGTGATGGCGGCGAAACTTGGCGCGCGGGTCACGATGGTGACCAAGCTTGGCCGCGATGTCTTTGGCGATGGTACACTGAAGAACTATGGCGAGCAAGGCATTGACACGACCCACGTGATGTTTGACAATGTGCGCTTTTCCGGCGTGGCGCCCATTTTCGTAGACGATAATGCCCAGAACTTTGTCGTCATTGTGCCGGGCGCCAATACGGGGTTGACGCCGGCAGATGTCCAAGCGTCCAAGCAGGTGATTCTCGACTCCGATATTCTGATTTCCCAATTGGAAATCCCCGTGGAAACAACCCTGGAGGCGTTTCGGATCGCTAAAAGCGGCAACGTCCGCACAATCCTCAATCCTGCACCAGCTGCGCCGATCTCAGACGAACTTGTGCAACTTGCAGATTTCTGCGTCCCAAACACGACGGAGATAGAACTCCTTACTGGTCAGTCTGTGGGAACTCTGGCCGAAGCCGAAGCTGCCGCGCGTAAACTTTTGTTGCGCGGGACTAGGACGGTCATCTTGACTTTGGGTGAGGATGGTGCATTGTTGGTAGATAAAGATTCTATCGAACAAACCCCGAGCGTCAAAGTGGATGCTGTTGACCCTACCGGTGCTGGCGACGCGTTCATTGGTAGCCTCGCTGTCTTTTTGGGCGAAGGTCTCCCGCTGCGTGACGCCATTCGACGTGCGAATGCAGTTGCCGCGCTGTCGGTTACCCGAATCGGGACACAGGTTTCTTTTCCCAACCGGGCAGAAGCGGATGGGTTTCTAAAGCAACAGGGACTGGTGTGAAAGCCCTTCAAGGCCTCCAAGACCTTCAAGGTCTTGGAGGAAGTTCGCTTTGGTCCATTTCGCCCGAATACTTGCTCTTCTTTACACGGCTCCCCTTTTTTGACCCGGGATGAGCGCTTGGCCGGTCTGAAGGCAAATGCTTATTATGGCTCGTACTGAAACACTTACAAAATTGCGTAAATTCGCCACGCCGACAATCTGCAACATCATCAAGCTGTTCGATATTCGTCCATCCAATGCCGGCTTTATGGACGCCCGCATCGTCTCGTTTTTCCCTGAGATGCCGCCGATGGTCGACTCTACCGCGACGGTAACCTTCCGTTCATAGGAACCACCGCTTCAAGCTGATGCCGATTCGCGTCTCGACAAACAGGTCTAACGATTTGCCGAGTTATCTGGTCCTGCGATTGTCGTCTTTAAGATTTGGATTCGCCGCTAGTTGCGGCGACATTCGGCAAAATCATGTACACGACGTACCCATCATTCGGCGCGATCGGACTCGTCACGAGCGGCGCGGGAGGCGATCTTGATCAAGTTCGCGAAATCGGTTTCCCGGTTTTTACGAACGGCACGATTTGCTCGCACGGGTATTCGAGTGCGTGATCAGTGGCGGGCATTTGAATAATGAATTCTCGAAGATTGTTCAGGTAATAAATCGACAATGGATCCTATGGTTGAAGGCAAGTTTTTTATAGAGAGTGTTACAGGCCCTATTCCACAAGAAGCTATCGGGATCTGTGACGCGCATAACCATCTATGGATAGAGACAGTTGAAGGAAATCAGCCCAGCTCTCCTATCTTGAATAACTATGATTCCATAAACAGCGAGCTCAAGTATTACCGCCGGGCTGGTGGCACTACGATCGTTGACTGCCAACCAGGTGGCTGCGGGCGAGACGGAAGAGTATTACGCCGACTTTCGCAGGACAGCGGTGTAAATATTATCTCGGCTACCGGATTCCACTTGCCGAAATATTATCCGCCCGATTTCTGGTTATACGAGGCAAGTGCCGATCAAGCCAAGACATACTTTATTTCTGAGATTAAACAAGGTCTGGTCGAAACCTTGCAATTGGAAACACCCGTCAAACCCGGTCTTATAAAAATAGCCTGTCAATTGCGAGTCAAGGATACACCGCAAGCATTACTAGAAGCTGCTGCTGGCGCCTGCCTTGAAACAGGAATTGCGATTGAGGCACATACAGAGAAGGGCAGTGAGGCAGAAATACTTGTTGACTTCTTTCTTAGTAGAGGTGTCCCAGCCGAGTGCTTGGTGATCTGCCATATTGATAAGCGGCCTGATTTTAGCCTGCACCATGATCTTGCCATTATGGGCGTTCTCCTTGAATATGATACTTTCTACCGTCCGAAATACGAACCGGAGAAAAACCTGTGGCCCCTGATTCAAAGGATGGTTGCCAATGGATTGGAGGACTCTGTAGCCCTGGCTACGGATATGGCTGAGGTCGAATTATGGTCGCTCCTTGGCCATGGTCCGGGACTCGGCGGTTTCCTGACAATTATCGGCCCGCGACTAAAAGAATTAGGTTTGGAATCGTCATTGGGCAAACTTCTTGGGGGGAACATCGCCCACCGATTGGCTTCGCCCCCTGAATGTCTTGAAAGAGGTACTCGATGACGTTACCTTTCACATTTGATCTGGTTCCACCGGATATGACTCCAACTAAGTTCGATAATCACATAATTCGAAAATTGACCGCCTTAAATAACCAGTTTGCTGATTCGCAGGCTTACGAAATCTTGCTAGCGAAAGATGACATAACCGTTTATGAAGTTTATGAGATCAAACTACCTGAACAGGCAGGCGAGTTATTGCATGGCATCTCGATAGTCCATTCAGGGAAAGTCGGCAATGAATACTTTATGACCAAAGGCCATTTCCATATTGTCCTTGCAACCGCTGAAATTTATTATTGCCTAAAAGGGGAAGGTATGATGGTAATGGAAACACCCGAGGGGGAATCGTCGGTAGCCGAATTACGTCCGGGACGTGTCTTGTATGTCCCACCATGCTGGGCACATCGGTCAGTAAACACTGGAAACTACGATCTGGTCACATTCTTTGTTTATCCGGGTAATGCCGGTCATGATTATGGGACGATTGAGACAAAAGGTTTTCGTAAATTGGTCATTGAACGTGACGGCATGCCAACCATAATTCCAAACCCACACTGGACGGGCGAATAAGGAGAATGAATGAACTTAAAATCTTGTCGGGTATTAGTGAGCCCGACTTCATATGGCAAGACGGAGAAACGTCTCCTCACCGAATTGGAGGACCTTGTAGGAGAGGTGATCTACAATCCAACTGGCAAACCGTTGTCCTCTTCTGAAGTAACACGTCTGCTACCCGGCATAGATGGCTATATTGCTGGTCTGGATGAGATTGATCGCTCCGCTCTAGAATCTGCGGACAGATTGAAAGTTATTGCTCGCTATGGTGTTGGTGTAGATAATGTTGACTTGGTTATGGCGCATGAAAGGGGTATCTGTGTAACTAATACACCAGGAGCTAATTCAGCTTCGGTAGCTGAGTTAACTATCGCACTGATCCTTTCGCTAAGCCGTAAAATTCCTGAATCTGTCGCAGCTACTCGCGAAGGTGGCTGGCCGCGTATGGCAGGTCTCTCGTTGGAAGGCAAGAATGTAGGCTTACTAGGATTCGGTTCTATTGGGAAACAAGTAGCGCAGCGTCTAGCAGGGTTCGATTGCCGAATCTTAGCCTTTGACCCAGTTCCAGACGATGAATATGCTCGCACTCATCATGTAGTATTTGTATCGCCTGAAGAAATTTCGGCCCAATCAGATTTCCTTTCTCTGCACCTGCCATTATTGCCAGAGACTCGTGCATTGGTCAATGACGATTTCCTACGCGGAATGAAGAAAGGAGCGTTCCTGATCAATACATCGCGGGGTGAGTTGATAGATGACATTGCCCTGGCAAACTCAATTCAGAGAGGGCACTTACAAGGCGCGGCGTTGGATGTGTTCAGTAAGGAACCACCGGATGTAGATAATCCCCTCTTGAAATTGCCCCAGGTTCTTGTAACGCCACATTGTGCTTCACACACGGACGGGGCTATGAATGCAATGGGCTGGATGGCGCTGCACGATTGCTTGGCTGTCCTGCGAGGCGAGAAGCCACAAAATCCTGTGTAATAAATTATCAAAGGAGCATAATAATGGATAAAAAGGTTACTTTGGAGAAACTACAACAATTGGGGGTAATGGCTGTCATTCGTGGTCCAACACCCGAATTGACTCTCAAAATGGTTGAGGCGCTCATAGCTGGCGGGGTTAAAGGAATTGAAATTACCTATAGCACGCCTAATGCAGCAGAAGTTGTTCGTCAACTTGACAAACAGTTCAGCAATCAGATCGTTCTTGGGATGGGTACGCTGACCGAGGCAACGCAGGTTGATGAAGCAATTGGTGCGGGGGCACGTTTCCTGGTCAGCCCTATTTGCGATCCATTGCTTGGGAAAACCATGATTGCATCGGGTGCACCAGTAATGATCGGTGCGCTAACACCCACTGAAGTTTTTCAAGCTTATAAGCTAGGCTCAGATGTAGTGAAAATCTTCCCAGGTTCATTGGGCGGTCCATCATATATGAAGGCTCTCAAAGCCCCATTCCCTAATATTCCAATGATGCCAACCGGAGGTGTGAGTGCGACGAATGTCGGTGAATGGCTCGCTGCTGGAGCATTTGCGGTTGGTGCAGGAAGCGAGTTGTGTCCACCCAAGCTGGCAAAGGAAGGCCGTTTTGATGAAATTTCCATGAGGGCTCGTGAATTCATCAAAGCGCTCGAAGAGGCTCGGTCTACGCTTAAATTGTAATATGCAGGAGTTCATAGTTTGACAACCAAAATAGAAACCACTAAATACAAAATCAATACAAAGACCATTCCAACGTTCTATTTCATTGGTGTCACAACAGGTAAATCCTCCATCATGAAAGTTTTCCCTCTTTGGATGAAGGAGCTGGGACAGCCTGATATCGTGATCGAAGGGATGGACCTAAGAATTCATGACGATCCCGAAAACTATAGGCAAGTTGTAGCTCAGATAAAATACGATCCTCTCTCGCTGGGCGCTTTGGTCACGACCCATAAAATTGACCTGTTGACAGCCACTCGTGATATGTTCGAATATTTGGACCCTTACGCCCAAATCTGCGGCGAGGTATCAAGCATTTCCAAACTAAATGGCCGCCTTGAAGGTCATGCCAAAGATCCGATCGCTTCCGGCTTAAGCTTAGATGCAATTATCGGCCCTGACTATTTTGGCCGAACGGGTGGAGAGGTGTTGTGTTTTGGCGCGGGCGGATCAGCTATCGCGACGATTCTCCACCTTATCAACAAGAAAAATGCCAGTGACCGACCGAAACGCATTGTCCTGATCAATCGCTCATTAGGCCGATTGGAAGGGGCCAAAAAGATGGTTGAGAGTCTAAAAACGGACATTAAAGTGGAATATATCCCCAACGATAATCCAGCAAAGAATGATGAAATTATGGCAAGCATGCCGCCTTATACCATCGTGATTAACGCCACAGGAATGGGAAAGGATATACCCGGTTCTCCGATTACTGATAAGGGCATGCTCCCTGTCAATGGCATTGCTTGGGAATTCAACTACCGCGGGGAATTGGATTTTATGCACCAAGCCGAGCGCCAAACTCAGGATCGTAATGTTCGCGTAGAAGATGGGTGGCTGTACTTTGTCCATGGATGGACCCAGGTCGTTGCTCAAGTCTTGCATGTTGATTTGAAACCCGAATTATTTAATAGCCTTGAGGCTGCTGCTGCGACAATTCGAAAGTAATGGCTGATCAAAGTTAATCTAAAATTTTAGCCGGAGATAACCAAGGTTATGTTTTTATAAAGGAATTCTCTATCATTCTCAAAAAGGGTGTTACCCCTATCCAGAATTGAAAATTCCTCTTTTAAGGAGACTAACTATGTCAACGTATCAAGTTCCTCGAATGAAAGCCCCTCTAAAGGCTGACCCAAACGAAGCATACCTGGTGGCTAGCGGGGATTTACGCTTGTCCGCCAACCAGATCTGTTGGCCCGCCCAGGCAGATATGGAGAAAAAAATCTGCACGGCATTCGCCGCCGAAGGATTGGCCGTCAAACGAGCACATCCCTACGATGAATCTTTAGGCCATGGCTTTATTTGGAACCAGCGTATGGGAATGGATGTTTTCAAATCAATTCCACTCGATGCCCCACTTATCGTAGCTGTAGCCGTATGGCAGTACAGCTATCACGTGCTCGCCGGGTTAAGGGACCACCGCGGTCCAATCCTGACTGTTGCGAACTGGAGCGGACAGTGGCCGGGACTGGTCGGTTTGCTGAATCTTAACGGCAGCCTGACCAAGATGGGGGTTAAATATAGCACCATCTGGAGTGAAGATTTTAAAGACGAATTTTTCATCAATGGAATCCGAAAATGGATTCGTGATGGAAGCATTGTCCACGATACCAGTCACGTCCGCGACCTGAATCTTAAGCACCTTTCCGCTGCGGAAGTTGAACTTGGTGTGGCCCTTGCCAGGGATCTCAAACATAATAAGGCCATTCTTGGGATATTCGATGAAGGCTGTATGGGCATGTATAATGCCATTATTGACGATGAACTTCTTAATCCTTGTGGTATTTACAAGGAACGGTTTAGTCAATCAGCCCTGATCGCCGCAATGCGGAATGTTACTAACGAAGAAGCCTCTCAGGTGCGCACCTGGCTTGATCAGAAAAGAATGACCTTTCTGACAGGTAGGGATGATGCTACTGAACTGACCGACACCCAAATCCTGGAACAGCTCAAAATGTACATAGCAGCCATGCGCATGGCCGATCTTTTTGGATGCAATGCCATCGGTATCCAATATCAACAAGGGCTTAAAGATATGGCTCCCGCCTCGGATCTTGCCGAAGGGTTACTAAACAATGTTGAGCGTCCGCCCGTATTTCATCAAGAAACTGGCGAGGAGCTTTTTGCAGGCAAGGCCTTACCTCACTTTAATGAAGTAGATGAAGGCGCCGCTGTGGACGCTCTCGTTACGAACCGGGTATGGACGGCCATGTCTTTGGACCCTGCCACCACGCTGCACGATATCCGCTGGGGTCGGTCATATTTGGGGGATGGGATTGACGGTTTTGTTTGGGTATTTGAAATTTCTGGTGCAGTTCCCCCTTCCCATCTGGTGAATGGTTTTGCTGGTGCAGTGAGTGAACGTCAACCCCCCATGTACTTTCCAAAAGGTGGAGGCACGATTAAAGGAGAGAGCAAGCCCGGCGAAATCGTTTGGAGCCGGGTATATGTCAAGGCTAGAGTCCTTCACACCGATATTGGACGAGGAACCGTGGTGAGCTTGCCGCCCGAGGAAATGCAATTTCGCTGGAAAGCCACAACCCCTCAGTGGCCCATCATGAGTGCAATTTTGCATGGTGTCAGTCGCGACCAGTTAATGGCCCAGCACCAGGCCAATCATATTCAGGTGGCTTACACTCCATCTGCGGAGATCGCCGATAAAGCACTAGCCGCAAAAGCGGCCATGCTGTCCGCAATGGGCATTACTGTTCATATTTGTGGCGATGTGAAAGTAGGTTAGTCTATTATGGGTCAGTTGCTTCTGGGCATCGACGTTGGGACGTATAAGTAGCCGGGGGGGTGGTAGAACCGGACGGTAGCGTGCTGCGATCGCACGTTACCGAACATACAATGGATATTCCTCAACCCGGTTGGGCCGAACAGGACGCGGATAAGGTTTGGTGGGCGGATGTCGTGGCGATTTGTCATGCGCTTCTGGATGGTCACCCCTATACTGGCGAGAACGTGGGTGGTGTGGCTGTTAGTACCATTGGCCCTGTATGCTGCCATTAGATGCGAAGGGGAACCCTTTGCGTCCTGCCATTCTCTATGGTGTAGACACTCGCGCCAGCGCCGAAATCGAAGAGCTGAATCGTACTTTGGGTGAGGATACAATCTTCGAATTAAGTAATATGGCATTGAGTAGCCAGGCGGTTGGACCCAAAATCCTGTGGCTCAAAAACCATGAACCGCATATCTGGGAGCAAGTGGACCATATTACCACTGCCAGCAGTTACCTCATTTATAAACTCAGCGGTGAAAAAGTGATCGACCGGCATACGGCAAACCACTTCATCCCCCTGATGGACAAACACGGGATGGAATGGTCCGACCGGTTTGCTGGCCAGGTCGTTAGCCCGGATAAATTACCTCGACTCGGCTGGAGTGATGAGCGAGCCGG
>Ga0209002_10000968_pt1 | contig 23132 bp, 20 predicted proteins | sample Rifsed16ft2_FD_184010 | JGI IMG/M metagenome (GOLD analysis project Ga0209002, IMG submission 184010) | Soil microbial communities from Rifle, Colorado, USA - sediment 16ft 2 (version 2) | ecosystem: Environmental > Terrestrial > Deep subsurface > Rock core/Sediment | place: Rifle, Colorado... | reverse complement strand
TAGTAAGCAAAATTGAATCTCATATCTTTTACAGAAATGTCGAATAATCTGAATTTTCTAAAAAAATTAAAGATGTCATCTCTTATCCCTAACTTTTTTTGCGTAACGTGAATTATTAAATTATTTCCGTTCTTCTAGGCCCACATGAGTTTCATCAATGATGTAATCTACAACTGCCTTTGTATCAAGGGATTGCTCCCATATTTCAAGCTGACGATCTGCACCTGTTCCATTTTCGCAGATTTTTTTAATGTACTCTAATTCGTGTCTTGAATTTAATTCATCAGCAACATCATCAACAAATTCTAGAAGTTCGTTGATTAATTCTTTAGTATCAACTTCTTCTTGCTTACCAAAATCAATTAATTTCCCGGAGATTCCATAACGAGCTGCTCGCCACTTGTTTTCGGCAATAAGCACTCTCCGATAGAGTCTGAATCCTAAGTTTTGTTTTACAAGGCGATGTAATTTTGCAACAACTGCTTGGCATAGGGCAGCGAGCGCAATTGTTTCATCAACCCGCATAGGAATATCGCATACCCGAAATTCTAATGTTTCGAATGTCGGATGAACTCTTATATCCCACCAAATCTTTTTTGCATTATCTATGCAGTTAGTTTTCACAAGAAGTTTTATATAATTATCATATTCTGATACACTGCTGAAGTAATCCGGAATTCCGGTACGTGGAAATCTGTCAAACACTTTGCTTCTATAAGATTTGAAACCTGTATTTCTTCCAAGCCAGAATGGTGAATTTGTTGATAAGGCGAAAATATGCGGAAGAAAATATCTCGCTGCGTTCATGATGTGAATTGCAATCTCACGGTCATTAACACCAACATGCACATGCAATCCGAAAATTAAATTTGCACGTGCAACTTGCTGCATATCGGAAACAATATTTTTGTATCGTGGATAAGCTGTAATTTTCTGATCCTTCCAATGAGAGAATGGATGAGTACCGGCGGCGGCAATTCTTAACCCATGTTTCTTAGCTAATCCTGCAATATCACTTCTTAGCTTAGTTACTTGGCGCCGAGCATCATTAATGTCATAGCAAACATCAGTTCCCATCTCAACAACGGATTGATGCATTTCGGGTTTCACATGTTCGGCAAGAATCAATTTACCGTCTTCAAGTATTTCCTGAATGTGCGAGCGTAATTCCCTGCTTTCAGGATCAACTATCTGAAATTCTTCTTCAATCCCCAGCGAAAACAGTTTTTTTTCTTCCATAAGTTTTTCAAATCTAGTATTGATGAGTTTAGTAATTATCGAATATAATCCGGTATATCACAAAATGAGCAATGAAAAATCCCAAGAACCAAATCCCAAATCACAAATAAATTCCAACTTTCAAATTCCAAACATTTTTGATGCTTAATATTTGGAGATTGAGATTTATTTGGTCTGCCTCGTGCGGATTGCTCTCTGTTATTTGGAATTTATTATATGTGAAATTCACAAACAGCTATATGCTTATACTTTCAGCGCTTTATTGTTCACAAAGGAACTTACAAACTCACCCCAGGTTAAATTGTTCATCCCAGGTTTATGAGCTTTAGCTCTTCTGATAGCCATGTTTGCAGCGGTTTCAACAATCCATTCGAAATTATCCTCACCGACTGAATTCACATCTGCATCGGGTGCAGGGTTGCAAAAATCAATTGCATAAGGAATTCCATCTTTAACTGCAAACTCAACCGTGTTGAAATCGTATCCTAATGCTTTGTTTAAAGCTAAAACCCCATCATGAATTTTATCTAACATTTTTTTCTCAGTTTTCATACCGCCGCGAACATAACGCAAATGATGAGGCTGCTTGGGATCATATTGCATTATGTGAACATCTTTTCGATCAAGACAGTAACATCGGAAATATTCTGAAAAAATTATTTCTTCTTGAAGCATCATTACAAGCTGTCCGGTTTCATTGTAAGCTTTGAAAAATTCATCAGCATTGTTGAGTTTATAAACATTCTTCCATCCTCCGCCTGCAAATGGTTTAAAGTAGGCGGGAAAGCCAACGTAATTAAATATTCCTTCCCAATCTAAAGGATAACTCAAATTCCTGAAGGAATTAGAATTAGTGTCAGGCGGATGCTGATTTGATGGCAGCAAAACAGTTTTGGGAACAGCAACTCCAATTTTTGTTGCGAGTGCATTATTAAAGAATTTTTCATCGGCACTCCACCAAAATGGATTATTGATTACGGCCGTTCCACTGATTGCAGCGTTCTTTAAAAAGCCGCGATAGAAAGGAACGTCCTGAGAAATTCGATCAATGATTACATCATAACCGCAGGGTTCACCTTGAATAACCTTATCAAGCTTTAGAAGTTCAGCAGTTATTCCTGATTCTTTTTTTGAATTAACTCTTTCAACGAAAGCGGGAGGAAAAGTATTTTCCTGTCCGAACAATATTCCAATTTTTTTCATATTGCCACCTAATACTTTAATTTTTTTTGAGGTTACAAACCCAGTTTCTCAGTATCCTTCGTTTTGTTCGCTCAGAAACTGGGTTTGTTTACATGCTCATCCAATCTGCGAAAGATATTCAGGAAACATTTGATGCCACCACTGCCAATCGTGTCCAGCCCACTTTTTGATATCCAGCCAATGCTTTATGTCTTTAGAATTTAAAATGTTAGATAATTTAACATTGTCGTCTAAACATATATCCCATTCACCTGTACCAAGCACAATTCCCATATTTCTAATTCTGTCTAAGTACCACGTGTCGGACAAATTGGGTAAAAAGTCAGGCGGATTATTGAAGTAACAATTATCATCATAGTGACCCATAATAAATTGTTTAATGTCGAATGAACCACCCATCGAAATTAAATATCCGATTTGATCGGGATGACGGAAGGCAATGTTTGCAGCATGATATCCTCCAAAGCTGCATCCGCCAACAGCAACTTTTGATTGACCGGTTTCATACTTAGCAAAAGGAATAACGTCATGCAGAATTACATTTTCGTAACCGATATGAGTTTTAACTCTGTCTGCCGGATGAATTGAATAATTATACCAGCTCATTTCATCAACACTATCAGGACAATAAATTTTAATTCTACCCGCATCAATTAAATGTCTTGCCGATTCAATCAATTTAAAATCTTTGTATTCATAGTATCTTCCTTTTGAAGTAGGGAAGAGGATTACCGGAAATCCGGCATGACCAAATACCAGCATTTCAAAGTCTCTGTTAAGATGCTGTGTGTACCATTTGTGATATTCTTCTTTCAATGCAAACCAAAAATTATTTCAGAAATTCAAGTAAATGAGGAAAGGAATTATAGTTCCGACCCGAGAAATTTATAGACAAATATATGAAAATATGGTTTTAATTCAAGCAGTTCTCCGTGCTTTAGATATGCCAGATTTTAGTGAAACTATTTCTCCGACGGAAATCTGGCATATCTACTCATCCTATAGAATTGATATTATTTACCTATTAAGGTATTTTAGATTTCAATTTTATTGCTATGCTATGAACCAGACTCCTTTAATGACACAATACTATAAAATTAAGGAAACAAATCCTGATACGATACTTTTGTTTAGGATTGGTGATTTCTTTGAGACTTTTGAGGAAGATGCAAAAATTGCTTCCAAAGTTCTTGGCATAACTCTAACCAAAAGATCAAATGGAGCCGCTGAGGATGTTCCTCTCGCCGGTTTTCCCCATCACGCAATTGATTCGTACTTACCTAAGCTGGTTCGTGCGGGTTATCGAGTGGCAGTTTGTGAACAAGTCGAAAATCCCAAATTTGCAAAAGGAATCGTCAAACGCGAAGTAATTGAAGTTGTAACTCCTGGAGTTGCTTTCTCTGATCGGCTGCTTGATCATAAAAAAAACAATTACTTGATGGCGATTTGTCAGAAAGATGAAATGGCGGGAATTTCATTCTGTGATATTTCTACCGGTGAGTTTCTGACATTCGAAATTCCATCATCCCAAATTTCTCAACACATCGAATCAATTTCACCTTCCGAAATTTTAGTTCAAAAAAGAGATAAAGAATTTTTTACTAATCTGGTTCTGAAATTAAATCCAACGATTAGAATTTCTAAGCTTGATGACTGGATTTTCAACTTTGATTATGCTAAAGAATTGCTGCTTATGCAATTCAAGACTGTAAACTTAAAAGGATTTGGTATTGAGAATTTTTCAGTTGGAATTATTGCAAGCGGAGCTGTCTTAAATTATTTGCAAGAGACCCAGAAAGCAAACTTATCTCACCTCAACAAAATTTCTGCTTACAATCCCGGTGAGTACATGATCCTCGATTATTCCACCAAACGCAATCTTGAAATTACATTCAATATTCAAGAAGGGGGAAGGGAAGGATCGTTAATTTCAATTCTTGATAAGACACAAACTGCAATGGGCGGCAGAATGCTTAAGAAGTGGATTTCGGCACCGCTCATTAAGCTTGAACCAATATTGAAAAGGCAGGAATGTGTTGGAGATTTACTAAGTAACAAATCAGCAAAAACAAAATTATCCGAAGAGCTAAAAGAAATTGGCGATCTTGAACGGCTCATCTCAAGAATTTGCACCGGCAGAGCAAATCCTCGTGAGGTTGTTGCAATAAAATCATCGCTGAAAAAAATTCCCGAAATAAAAAAATTACTTGCCTCATCAAAAACAAAAACTCTAACTCAGCTTGGCGAAACTTTATCTTCACTTGAAAAGTTAATTGAAAAAATTGATAAGGCAATTGTTGATTCTCCGCCAATGGCTCTAATAGATGGCGGAGTAATAAAATATAATTACAGTCCAGAGCTTGATGAGCTACGTGATATCTCAATGCATGGCAAAGATTGGATTGCAGCACTTCAAAAATCGGAACGTGAAAGAACAAATATTTCATCTTTGAAAATCAGTTACAACAGAGTGTTCGGTTATTATATTGATATTAGCAATGCTCATAAAGAAAAAATTCCCGACAACTATATTAGAAAGCAAACTTTAGTAAATTCTGAAAGATACATCACTCCGGAACTGAAAGATTACGAGGATAAAATTCTTCACGCCGAAGAAAGAATTTATGATCTTGAATCTCAGCTATTCAATGAAGTGAGATTAATGGTTGCAGAGGAGACCGAATCAATTCAGCTTAACGCACGGTTAATTGGAATGCTGGATTGCTTTATATCTTTTGCAGAATGTGCTGAACAATATAATTATTGCAAACCAATTTTAAGCGATGATGCAAAGCTTGAAATTGTTGACGGACGACATCCGGTTGTAGAAAGGATTCTTCCGCCAGGAGAAAAGTTTACACCAAATAGCTGTCACATTGATAATGAAAAAGATCAAATAATTTTGCTTACGGGACCGAATATGGCTGGTAAATCTGTTTATCTCCGTCAAACCGGTTTAATTGTTTTGATAGCGCAAATAGGTTCTTTCGTTCCTGCAAAAGAAGCAAAGATCGGATTGGTTGATAGAATATTTACGCGTGTTGGTGCAAGTGATAATATTTCTGCAGGTGAAAGTACTTTTCTTGTTGAGATGCAGGAAGCAGCAAATATTTTGAATAACGCCAGCGATAAAAGTTTAATTCTTCTTGATGAAATAGGTAGAGGAACAAGCACATTTGATGGAATTTCAATTGCTTGGGCGATCACCGAGTATATTCATGAAAATCCTTCAGTCGCGGCCAAAACACTTTTCGCAACTCATTATCATGAACTGAATGAAATGGCTGATCTGTTTCCTAGAATTAAAAATTATAAAGTGGAAGTTAGAGAGTATGATGATAAAATTATCTTTTTACATAAAGTCAACCCCGGGCGAGCAGATCACAGCTATGGAATTCAAGTTGCTCAAATGGCTGGTCTTCCTCGATTCGTCACGAACCGTGCAAAAGAAATTCTTGCTAATCTTGAAAGTAAAGAACTAACTCCGTATGAAATAAAAAAGGAAAAGTTAAGAAAGTTTGCTGGTGCTGACTTAAATCAAATTTCACTCTTCGAGCTTCAGGATGATAAACTGAGGAAAGAAATCGGCGATTTGGAGATCAATAAGTTAACTCCTATGGAAGCACTTAATAAGCTTGATGAGCTTAAGAAAAAAATTAAGGAAGATGCGAAGTAGGAGATAGTAGATAGAAGACAGTAGATAGAATTTGGAATAATAAATAATGAATATCGAATAATGAATAATCAATAATAAACAATGAATACAGAATGAAAAGAAATTTGCGTTTTATAATTTTGTTAATTGTTGGATTGATCAACGCTTGTGGTGAAAATTATACTCATGAACAAAAGGAATACATCGCATCAATCGAGAAGCAGCGACAGGAAAAAGATGATTACATGAAGAACGATCCTAATTCTCCATTTAACTTTAAAGGTAAAGTTGAGTTTCATCCATTAAAATATTTTGATGTTGATCCTAATTTGGTTTTTACAAGCAAGCTTTTTGAATACCCAAACATTGACACAATATCTGTCTTCGGTACAAAAGGAGAGGAACGTAAAGCTGTACGTTACGGTTTTGTTAATTTTGATTATCAAAAAAAATCTTACCGGTTAAATGTTTATAAAGGATTTACAAAAAGCGAAGAGGAATATTTTAGCATTTGGTTTACGGATTTAACAACCAATGAACAATCTTATGGTGTTGGAAGATATCTAGACTTTGAACTGAATGCCGATAAAGATTTTCTTTACACAATTGATTTTAATTTAGCTTATAATCCATATTGTGCTTACAGTGCCGATTACACCTGTGCTATTCCGACAAAAGAGGATTATGTTGATTTGAAAATTGAAGTCGGAGAAAAAAAGTATCATTAAAAACATGGAGTTATTGTGGTTGTAGTTTTAGAAAAAAATGTCACTGATAAACAAATCGAAAATGTTATCAAACATCTAGAGAATTTTGGTTTTGCAGTCCACAAATCAACTGGTGTTGAACAAATTGTTCTTGGTGCAATTGGAGTAAAACCCGATTTTGATACGCGTAAAGTAAAGATCCTTGAAGGTGTAGCTGAGGTCTATCGAATTACCGAACCATTCAAATTAGCAAGCAGAAGTTTTAAGAAAGATGATACATTAATTAAAATAAAAGATGTTACTATCGGGAGTAATGAAGTTGTTGTAATGGCTGGTCCATGCTCGGTTGAAAGCGAGGAACAAATTTTTACGATCGCAGAAATTATATCGAAGTCCGGAGCTAAAATCTTAAGAGGCGGAGCTTTCAAGCCGCGTACATCACCTTATTCTTTTCAAGGATTAGGAGAAGAAGGTTTGAAGTTGTTGAGAAGAGCTGGCGATAAATTCAATCTCCTTGTAATCACCGAAGTAATGGAAATATCCCAAATTAAAATTGTGGAAGAATACACTGACATTTTCCAGATCGGCGCACGAAACATGCAAAACTTTTCTTTGCTTAAGGAAGTAGGTAAAGCTTCCAAACCGGTGATGTTGAAAAGAGGACTTGCTGCAACTGTTGAAGATTGGCTTATGTCCGCTGAGTATATTCTTTCAGGCGGGAATAAAAACGTAATGTTATGTGAAAGGGGAATAAGGACATTTGAGACTTATACCCGCAACACATTCGATCTTTCTGCAATACCGGTTGTTCATAAGCGGAGTCATTTACCCGTAGTTGCCGATCCTTCGCACGCGACTGGATTACGCGATAAAGTTCTTCCAATGGCTCGTGCTGCAGTAGCTGCCGGTGCAGATGCGTTAATGGTAGAAGTCCATCATGATCCTGAAAATGCACTATCCGATGGTCCGCAAGCACTTCTTCCTGATCAATTTTCTGAAATGATGAGACAGGTCAAACTTATTGCCGAAGTGATAGGTAGGAAGATTTAGGGGGAATAAATTCTTCCGAAAACTGGAGTTAAGGTTCTAAAGATGCTAAATGTCTCTCATCATTTTGATTTAATCTTAACTCTGTAGTTTTTTAAATTGTACAACTTGTTTGTGCATAGACATACTCCATATTTAATTTTTCTTATCCTCAATAAACCTTAAGTTTACAATGATTTTATAACAAAATTAATCAACAACTATCCAAAATTAATGTTAAGAAGCATAATTCTTTTTTCACTTATATTTCAATTTTACAGCTTGCTCATCCTTGCGCAGGATTCTGCTGCTGTTGATGTTAAACGGACATATTATCCAAACGGTAACATTAAAACCCAGGGTGATTATTGGAATGGTCAGCTCCATGGTGATTATCTTGAATTCTATCCCAATGGAAAACTTTGGAAGAAGTGGCGTTTCTTTTACGGCAAAGAAGATGGAATTTCTACATGGTTTTTTGAGGACGGGTTTGTAAGCATCGAGTGGAATTATCACAACGGAGTAAAGGAAGGCATATCCAAATGGTATTACGAAACCGGCGAGCTTTGGTCTGAGCAGCTTTATGTGAATGGAAAGCTTGATGGTATAACCAAAACATATTACAAAACGGGTGAGCTTCAAGGTGAGTGGAATTATATCGAAGGGCTTTTGCAAGGTAAGTCAACAACTTTTTATAAATCCGGGAAGCCTGAAGTATCAAGATATTTTGTTGACGGAATTATGCAAGGGAAGACGATTGTGTATCATGAAAATAATATGATAGCATTAGAAGCAAATTTCATTAACGATAAAATTGAAGGCGAAGTTAAGCTTTTCGACGGTGCAGGAAACTTGAGAGTAAAAGATTCTTACAAGAATGGAGAAATAACCAACCGTATCAAATACGATTATAAAGGTAAATTCGAAGAAGAAGAGAAAACAATAAAAAATTATTATGATAATGGCACTCTTAGAGAGGAAATTTTTCAACGCAATGGCAAAAAAGAAGATGAGATGAAAACTTATTACGACAGCGGCTTCCTAAAAGAAGTATGGAATTTTGTAAGCGATACTCTAGATGGGAAATCGTATAAGTATTTTGAGAACGGTGTGCTTCAGTTAGAAATGGATTTTATTAAAGGAGTGCAAAAGGGAATTACAAAGGAATATTTTGAAAACGGCGCAATCAAAGCTGAATATTTTTATGACAATAATGTGAAAGATGGGATAGCTCTCACTTACTACTCAAATGGAATTTTAGAATCCGCAGTAAATTATAGAAATGATGTGCTGAATGGCGAGAGAAAGACTTATCATGAAAATGGTGTTTTGAAATCTTTAGATAATTTAGAGAATGGGAAAATCGTTGGCGCCCGACAAATTTATTACAAAGACGGATCATTATTTCGCGATGAATATTACATAAACGATTTGCTTGAAGGATGGGTAAAAATCTATGGAACAAATGGCAAACTTGCCAAGGAAGAATATTATTCCTCCGGCGTCATACAAAGATCAAGAGATTATGATGTTAACGGTAATTTAATATCAAGTAAGAGTTATTAATGGAGTAATTGAATGATTAATAAAAAGAAATCAACGGCAAATAAATTCAAAATTGGTCTGATTCAAATCAGCTTGAGTAAAAATCCGAATGACAATCTGGAAAAAGCGGTTACTTGGATTGAGCGAGCCGCAAAAAAAGGTGCCAATGTAATTTGTCTTCCTGAATTATTTCGTTCACAATATTTTTGTCAGAAGGAAGACATTGATAATTTCAATCTTGCCGAAACAATTCCAGGTACTTCTACCGAAGTTCTATCTAAAACTTGTAGGAAACTCGGTGTTGTAGTAGTCGCCCCATTATTTGAAAAGCGAGCATCCGGGATTTACCACAACACTGCTGCAATTATAAATGATAATGGAAAGCTTAAAGGAATTTATCGTAAGATGCACATTCCCGATGATCCATCTTACTATGAAAAATTTTATTTCACTCCCGGCGATTTAGGTTATAAAAGTTTCAAAACAAAATTTGGAAAGATCTCCACTTTAATTTGCTGGGATCAATGGTATCCCGAAGCAGCAAGGTTAACCGCAATGCAAGATCCGTCTGTGGTCTTTTATCCAACGGCAATCGGCTGGCATCCTCATGAAAAAAAGAAACATGGCAAAGCTCAAATAGAATCATGGCAAACAATTCAGAGAGGTCATGCTATTGCAAATGGCATTTATATCGCTGCCGTCAATCGAATTGGTGTGGAGAAAGTAGATAAAAATTCTGCCGGAATAGAATTTTGGGGATCATCATTCGTGGCGGATCCGCGGGGAATTATCATTGCGCAAGCGTCAGCAAACAAAGAAGAAATTTTGATTGCCGAAGTTGACTTAGAAAGAATAGAATACATCCGCCGCAACTGGCCCTTTTTACGCGATAGACGAATTGATACATATGATGGAATAACAAAACGATTTTTAGATTGAAAGCTTGCTTTTACAGGTTTAAGCCCGAAGGGCTGAAATTTTTATAGAAAATCAAAGGTAGCTATAACAAAACTCCAAAGGAGTGAAATTATAAAATTATAGCTGGAACATATTCACAAGTTCACATTCAGGTTGTGTTTGCAGTTAACGGCAGATAAAATCTAATCGGTATGCATTGGAAAGAAGATTTAAATAAATACATTGCCGGTATTATTAAGGGTAAAGGCACAAATCAATAATTGTAAACGGAATGCCTGATCATATTCATGCATTTGTTGGGTTAAAGCCGGCTGTTGCAATATCAGATTTGGTTAGAGATATTAAAAACAATTCTTCTAAATTTATTAATGAGAAGAAGTTAGTGAGTGGTAAATTTTCTTGGCAGGAGGGATATGGAGTGTTTTCATATTCTCATTCGCATGTTTCCAAAGTTTATAATTATATTCTTAATCAGGAGAAACACCATAACAAAAAGACATTCAAACAAGAATATCTTGCATTGTTAGAAAAGTTCGAGATTGAATTCAATGAAAAATATTTATTTGAATGGATTGATTATTAATTTCACCCCGATGGGGTTTCTTTCGCTAAAATTAATACTGTATTACAATATTATCAGCCCTTCGGGCTTAGTTAACTTAAAAGAACTTGATATTCATCAAGTTAAAAAGAGAATAATGGATAAACCACGAAGTGTTGTTAGTACTGTAGAATTAATTTAACAAGATTAACAAAACCCCGAAGGGGTGAAATTATCGTAGCAACTATGCATAAAGATAAAATAGAACACTGTCTTCCAGCCGAGTGGGAAAATCATGAAGCAACGTGGATTGGCTGGCCTCACAATAAAGAGGACTGGCCAGGAAAATTTACTCCTATCATTTGGGTCTATTGTGAAATCGTAAAGAAAATTTCTGAGGGTGAAAAAGTAAGAATCATTGTTGAATCAGTAAAACATAAGAAAAAAGCAATTCGAGCTTTGCTGTATTCTGATGCTGACTTGTCCAATGTTGAATTCTTTATTCTCAAGACCAATCGCGGATGGACAAGAGATTCTGGTCCTATTTTTGTAAAATCAAAAGCTTCTGGGGAAATTATCCTGGTAAATTTCAAATTTAATGCTTGGGCTAAATATGATAACTACAAAAAGGATGCTCATCTTCCCGGATTTATTTCTAAAAAATTGAAATTAAAAATCGTCACACCAATCCATAAAAATTCTCATGTAGTTTTGGAAGGCGGTTCAATTGATTCAAATGGTGATGGTGTATTACTAACTACTGAAGAGTGCCTGCTCGATCCTAAAATTCAAGTGCGAAATAAAGGGTTCTCTAAAGTTGATTATGAAAAAGTGCTGCAAGATTATCTTGGAATAAAAAAAGTAATTTGGCTTGGAACGGGTATTGCTGGTGATGATACCCATGGACATGTTGATGATCTTTGCAGATTTGTTAGCAAAGATAAAGTAGTGTTGGTTCAAGAAGAAAATCCTATTGATGTTAATTACAAAATTTTAAAAGAAAATAAAGAACGACTTGAATCGGTGATTTTACCTGATGGCTCTAAATTGGAAGTGATTGACTTGCCAATGCCATCGCCTGTTGTGTTTAGGGGACAAAGATTACCTGCAAGTTATGCTAATTTTTATATCTCTAACTCTCACGTACTAGTTCCTACTTTTAATGATGTGAAAGACAAAGCAGCATTGGGAATTTTGACTGAAATTTTTAATGATCGAAAAGTTGTCGGCATTCATGCTGTTGATTTGGTTTGGGGACTTGGAGCATTGCATTGTCTTACACATGAGCAGCCGTCATTAGATTAATTTTAGTTTCATTTCAGTTGTAGTCTCATGTTCAAAATTGAGCGGAATTTAGTAGTCGAATTCTCGATTTTCTAAGAATAATTTTTGTTTTTTCATCAAATCAACTTAAGTTTTCAATAAGAAATTTCTTCAGTTTTTATCATAGGAGGAACAGTTTTGATAATAGGAATTCCAAAGGAAATTCTTCAAGGCGAGAATCGAGTAGCAGCTACTCCTGAAGTTGTCTCAAAGTATATTAAAGCAGGTTTTACAGTTCACATTGAACGGGATGCAGGCATAAATGCTGGTTTTACAAATGAAAAATTTGCAGAAGCCGGCGGTAAAATATTCGACAATGCTTCTGAATTATTCCAATCAGCAGATGTCATTCTAAAAGTACAGCGTCCGATTGAAAATGAATCGTTAAAAAAACATGAATTGGATTTGATGAAACAGGGGACATTGCTTATCACTTTTCTTTATCCACTTCACTACTATGAATTGGCAAAAAAATGTGCTGAGAAAAAAGTAAATGTCATATCAATGGATATGATTCCACGTACAACATTAGCCCAAAAAATGGATGCATTAAGTTCTCAGGCAAACATAGCCGGGTATAAAAGTGTGATTATGTGTGCGAATGCTTTAGGAAAAATTTTTCCGCTAATGATGACAGCAGCAGGCACAATTTCTCCAGCCAGAGTTGTAATTATGGGTGCAGGTGTCGCCGGATTACAAGCTTTAGGCACTGCAAAAAGATTAGGCGCTGTTGTAGAAGTATCCGATATCAGACCTCAAGTTAAAGAAGAAGTTCAAAGTCTAGGTGGAAGATTTATTGAAGTGCCAACCGATGCATCTATGCAGGATGCAGGTGGTTATGCAAAAGAAGCTTCAACAGAATTTTTGGAAAAGCAAAAAGCGTTGATCTTCAAACATATAACTGAAGCCGACATAGTTATCACTACTGCATTAGTTCCTGGTAAAAAAGCTCCTGTACTTGTTACGGAAGAAATGGTCAAGAAGATGAGACCAGGAAGTGTAGTGCTTGATATGGCGGTCGAGTTTGGAGGAAATTGTGAAGTCAGTGAATTAGGAAAAACAGTTAAGAAATATGGAGTAACAATAATCGGAGAACCAAACCTCCCAAGTTTAGTGCCGCAGCATGCAAGCGAAATGTATTCAAAAAATATTCTGAGTTTAATTCAGCACATTAGTAAAGATGGAAAGATCGAATTAAAACTTGAAGATGAAATTGTAAAAGGTTCTTTGATTACACATAACGGTGAGATTGTTAATCAAAGAATTAAAGAAATTGTAAAGTGATTTATTAACATCATAATCAAAAGGATAGATTATGGACGGTTTGTCTTTTTTAATGCACATTTATGTTTTTGTACTTGCAATTTTTGTTGGATTTGAACTGATAACTAAGGTTCCTCCAACTCTGCATACGCCTTTAATGTCCGGATCAAACGCAATATCCGGAATAACCATTGTAGGTGCAATTCTAAGTGCCGGATTGGAACAATTTACGATAAGTACAATCCTAGGTTTAATTGCAGTAATCTTTGCAATGATAAATGTAATTGGAGGATTTCTCGTGACCGATCGTATGTTAAAAATGTTTAAGAAGAAATGAGCTGAAAAATGAGAATATCAATTGAAATAACTTACCTTGTTTCATCAATCCTTTTTATTTATGGAATAAAAATGTTAAGCTCGCCTAAGACGGCGAGAAAAGGAAATCTTTATGCTGCAATAGGTATGTTTTTAGCTATAGCAGCAACATTGGTGGATCAAAATGTTCTAACCTATGAATGGATTATTATCGGTGCAATAATCGGTTCCTTAGTTGGAGCACTATTAGCATTTAAAACTCCTATGACAGGTATGCCGCAAATGGTTGGAATGTTAAATGGATTTGGAGGCGGCGCATCAACACTTGTTGCACTTTCTGAATATTTTAAGATAAATCCGAATTATCCGGTTGATCAGAGCTTACCTTTTAATCTTCCTATTGATCAAGGAATAGCAATGATCCTGAGTTTGCTGATTGGTGGTGTAACATTTACAGGTTCGATGATAGCTTTTGGAAAACTTCAAGGTTTAGTGTCAGGAAAAGTTGTTAAATATCCTTTCCAGCATCCTTTAAATTTAATTCTAATTCTTGTTGTGCTTGTGGCAGGTGTTTTTGTACTTATGAATCCCACCTCAATTCCATTAGTGATAATTATTGTCATAATATCTCTTGTTCTCGGTATACTTTTGGTTTTACCTATTGGCGGGGCAGATATGCCGGTAGCAATTTCATTGTTAAATTCTTATTCGGGTTTGGCTGGATCAACAACCGGATTTGTTCTTGGAAATAATGAATTGATTATTGCAGGTGCGCTTGTTGGAGCATCGGGAATTATTCTGACCAACATTATGTGCAAAGCAATGAACCGGTCGCTGATGAATGTTGTTTTAGGAGGTTGGGCATCTGCTGGAAGTTCTGGTCCCGCAGTTGAAGGTGCTTCACCTAAAGGAGATGCTAAATCAGTTGATGCAGAAGAGCTTGCAATGATTTTTGATGTTGCAAGTAAAGTCGTAATTGTTCCCGGATATGGAATGGCTGTTGCACAAGCACAACATGCGGTTAGGGACTTAATGAATATACTCGAGGCAAAGGGTATAAATGTCAGATTTGCGATTCATCCCGTTGCTGGAAGAATGCCGGGTCATATGAATGTTCTTTTAGCTGAAGCCAATGTGCCGTATGATAAATTATATGCAATGGAAGATATTAACGATGATTTTCCAAATGTTGATATTGCATTAATCATTGGCGCAAATGATGTTGTTAATCCTGCTGCCAGACATGATCAGAAAAGTCCTATTTTTGGTATGCCAATTCTCAATGTAGATTATGCAAAAACTGTTGTGATAAACAAAAGATCGTTGAATGTAGGTTATGCAGGAATTGATAATGAATTGTTCTTTTATCCAAATGCGCTTATGTATTTTGGTGATGCACGAGATTCAATTGTGAAGCTGACACACGCTCTAAAGGAAGCTTAACTTTATATAAATTCGATCAATAAAAATGGCGGACAACTTGTTCGCCATTTTTTATTATCGCTATCCAAAATAAAACTAGTATTCAGAAAATATTTGGAATTAGTTCGTGTTGAATAGTACTTATCAATTTCAAATTTCTATCTGCCATTAAAACATTTTTTTACCCTCTATTACTTAATCTAAAATATTTCGTTGGTTTGAATGGCAACTTCCAATAACCAATTATATCTGTCTTTTTATTTTTTAATAAGCTGAGAAGGCTAATGAGATTTATCTTAGTCTGTTACTAAGGTTTGCCCATTCAGACATTTAATTCAAAAGAACATATTTCTATTTTTAAAACCTTAGTAACCACATATGCCCTAGTGAAACAAAACCTTCTCAGCTTATTTCTCATAATTATACCGTGATGTATAAAATAAGAATACAAGCACTGAGAATTATTTTGGATAGAAATGTTTTTATTATTATTCTCTGTTATTACTATATTTCATTGTAAAAATTTAATTTTTTATTAATGAAATATTCTATTCTTTTCATCTTTTTCTTATTCATTCAAATCACTTTAAAAGCCCAAGTTGATACCATTTCTTTTAACTCTTACTTTGTTTTGATTGAAGATAATTCCATGAAAGTTGTAGATGCCAAAAGTGAATTGGTATTTCAAAAACAGTTTTACAGACCTTATGAATATCTTGCAGATATTGATGCCGATCAATTTGATGAGCTGATCATTGTTGATTCAATTATTACCGATGGCAAACTTAATTTTATAATTTATCTTTTCACTGGCGAAGAAAATTTTAAGCTGATTGACTCTATTTATTCAGGATCATTTTTCCCTTTCATCACGTATTCCGAAGAAATTGAATCAATGATTATTGAAACCGGTATTCCCGAATTTGAAATATTTAACCAGACAAGTGAAGCATCGTCTCTTCCCATAAATTTATGGAAAGTAGATAACAATGAATTGTTTTTGGTTAACGATGAGCTTTTTGAGCCATTCATTTTTGAGAATGCAAATTTGAGTCAGCTCATGGATTACTATACTCATAACAAAATAATGGACTGTTCAACTTCACAACTTTATAAAGGAATAATTGCTTCTTCATTTGCAAATTATATAAATGCGGGAGAACAGTCTCTTGCTGCTCAAATAGTAAAAAAGTATTATGTGTGTGAGGATGTTGAGAACTTTAAACAAGACATTATGGATTTAATTTTTCCAAAGGCAAAATAATGAAAATGGACTGGCACTCTCATCTCGGTAAGACATTATATATTACAATGCATGAGAATTTCGGATTGGCTGTTGATCCCAAAACCAATTCGCCAATATTCGAAATCGTATTCAAGTCCGGTAAGCTTATAGATGTTTATGATGATGCCTTGCTTCTTGAAACATTACGGGAAAATCAAACCGTGAAAATTTATATCCCATTCAATTCAATTAAATGCGTTGAGATTTTTAACCTTTAAACCGGCAAATATTGTGCAAAAACTTTTTCTGCTTATTGTTTTGACTGTAATCTCAGCAGTTATTTGCTTTCCGCAGAAATTAAACATTAAGAGCTTGAGGGTTTATTCTGAAACTGAAACATCATTCCCCATTTTAACTCCTCTTGAAGATGATAACAAAAAATTGACGATTGAATTTGATATTGATTCTGATGTTCTGCCGAACTTAAACATTGTATTTAAATATTGCGATAAAAATTGGATTCCTTATGACAATTTATTCTTAGTCAACAATGGAAAAAATATTGAGCACGACTTGGATTTTGAAATCCTGCCATTTACATGTGAAGATGCTCGCTACCGTTACAAAGGGTTTTTCCCGAATGAAGATGATTTTGTTGACTTTCCATTTTCCGGTAAATGGATGTTTTACATCACAGGTATTCAGGATACATCCAAAGTTTACGCCTCCGGAAAATTTTATGTTGTTTACAATGATTTAAACATAAATGTTAATCTTAAAAAAGAAATGCTTGAAGAAAAATCTTACAGTCCTTTGGAGATTGGAAGAATAATAAATCTTACCTCATCATTCGATCTTCCAGAAGAGCTTTTCGCAAATTTTATTGACCAAATTGAGATAATTCAGAATAAAAAAATCAGTTCTCCCATAATTGTTGATAGAACTTTTAACACTAATACACGTCAATATTCATGGAATGCCGATAGAAAATTTTCCTTTACCGCAAGAGATATTTATCCTGGAAATGAATATCGCCAAACTGATATTCGGGATATTAATAAATTTAATTCCAAAGATGTGAGCGCACAATTTGCCGGCTTCGAATTATCTAGGTTTTACAAGTTAGGAAGACGTGATTTAAATGGAAGTTACTTACTCACAAATTATAAAAATGATTTTGCAACTTACCTGAATGTTAATTTTCGGATTAAACCACCGGAAGAATTTTTAGGTGATATTTTCCTAGTTGGTTCTTTCAATAATTGGCAGTTGAGCGAGCAATATAAGCTTGAAAAGAACGATGGTATCTTTACTAAGACAATTCAGCTAAAGCGTGGTATTTATGATTATCAGTATGTCACCGGTTATATTAATAATGGTTTAATTAAAGAAGAAAATTGGATTTACCTTGAGGGTAATTTTTGGGAAACTTCAAACGAGTATTATGTTTTTCTTTATTACAGAGATCCCAATTACGGAGGGTACGATAGAATTATCGGATTTAAAAAAATAATAAGCAGATAAAATGGGAAAAATAAAAATTGGTGTTATCGGAACTGGACATCTTGGAAAGCTGCATGTTAAAATGTTCAAGCAAATTCAGGAGTGTGAAGTCACTGGAATTTATGACGGCAACAGTCAAACAGCAAAAGATGTTGCACAGGAGTTTAATGTAAAAGCATTTGACAATTTAGATGATCTCTTAAAAAATATTCAAGCCGCTTCGATCGCAGTGAGTACCACGGCACATCATGAAGTTGCAAAAAAATGTTTGGAGAAAAATATCCACATCTTTGTGGAAAAACCGATTACTTCAAGCATCTCGGAAGCCGAAGAATTAGTCCAAATATCTTCAAACCGAAAATTAAATTTACAAGTCGGGCATATCGAAAGATTTAATCCTGCAATTATCTCGCTCGAAAGATTTATTATCGAACCGATGTTTATTCAAACAGACCGGCTTGCACAATTTAATCCTAGAGGAACCGATGTTGCAGTGGTTTTGGATTTAATGATTCATGACATTGACATTATTCTAAGCTTGATTAAAAGTGAAGTTAAAAAAATTGATGCCAATGGTGTAGCCGTCGTATCGAATAATCTGGATATTGCAAATGCAAGAATTGAATTCGTGAACGGGGCAGTGGCAAATGTTACTGCAAGCAGGATTTCTCAAAAGAAAATGAGAAAGATGCGCATCTTTCAAAAAGATGCTTACATTTCATTGGATTTTATTACTGGTGTATCAGAGGTTTATCGCCTTCATCCTGTTGACCAGAACATTGATCCATCAACTATGTCCTTCGGGGAAATCGGGGTCGGTGAAAAACGGAAAAGATTAATTTACGAGCAGCCGGAAATAAAAGATGTGAATGCTTTGAAATACGAGCTTGAGCTTTTTATTAAATCAATTCTTTACAAATCACATCCCGTAGTTTCCGGTATGGATGGCTTAAGAGCTTTAAAGGTTGCAGAAATTATTTTGAATAAAATTGAGGAAAGTCATAAAAGTTTTATTGATTAAAGAAGTTTTTAGGAGAATTTTATTTTTTAAGGACAACAGATACATGAAAAAAATATTATTTCCTTTGATCATTCTATTGATGCTATCAAACTTAAGCTGCAGTATATTCCAAACGATCAATAACATTGGCCGTTTGAAATTTAAGCTTGGTAAAGTTGTCGATCTTTCTCTAAGCGGTATTTCGGTTTCAAATAAATCTAAGCTTTCCGATTTTAATACGCTTGATCTGCTTAAGCTTTCCACATCATTTGCTCGAGGAAATTTTCCCGTATCGTTCATACTAAATGTTGAGGCAATTAATCCAAATGATGGAACTGGCGGATACCCAAATACCAATGTAACTTTAAAATCATTTGCTTGGAGATTACTCCTTGATAATAAAGAGACAATATCAGGTAATATTGCACAGCCGGTTATTGTGCCGGGTACAGGACAAGCAGCAATAATTCCATTACAAATAAATCTGGATCTGCTTAGTTTCTTCAAGGACAAAAGTTATGAAAGTTTAATCAATCTCGCTCTCAATTTAGGCGGCAATGGAGGATCAGCTTCTAAAATAACTCTTTATGCTAAACCCGTTATCTCTACTGTGCTTGGCGATTTATCTTATCCCCAAGAATTAAAGATCGTAGATTTTGAATTCACAAAGGATTAATTAATTCATGTTACGAACAATTACGATTAGAACTCGTAAACAAACCCAGTTTCTGAACGAACGAATTGAGCAATGCTGAGAAACTGGGTTTGTAATCATGACATTGCGTAAGGTGAGGAATTAATTGATCGTTTTATTCTAAAATATTTAAGAAAAAAAATATAATGGCTAAATCAGAAAAATATGCTGTTGGAGTAGACCTTGGAGGAACGAATATTAAAATCGGAATCGTCTCTCAGAAGGGAAGAGTCTTAGAAAAATTGTCATTGAATTCTAAGGCGGAAGGTGGACCTGAAAAAGTTGTTAAGCAAATTAAGACTGGTATAAAAGAAATTTTATCTGGAAATAAAAAAAAGATTCGCGGAATAGGAATCGGTGCTCCCGGAGTTGTCTCAACTAAAAAGGGGACAGTTGAAAATCCTCCCAATTTTCCCGGATGGACAAAAGTAAATTTGGGAAATATTATCAAAAAAGAATTTGATATTAATTGTTATGTTGAGAATGATGCAAATGCCGCAGCTATTGGTGAAATGATTTTTGGCTCCGGTAAAAAATATAATTCTTTTGTTATGATAACCCTCGGAACTGGAGTCGGCGGGGGAATTATATTAAATCGTAAATTATATCGAGGTGAAATTGGAGCTGCCGGTGAAGTCGGACACATCACAATAAATTATAATGGACCAAGATGTAATTGCGGTTCGTATGGCTGTATCGAAGCTTATGTGGGGAATAATTATTTAATTTCAAAAGTAAAATCCGACTTAATCGTTTCACCCAATCAAAAAATATTAAAACTTGTAAATAACGATTTGAATTTGCTTACACCTCTCATCATACAAAAAGCAGCCGAAGATGGAGATACATTTTCTAAAGCTGTTATATCTGAGATGGGAGAACAAATAGGGGCTGCATTAGCATCCGTAAGCAATCTACTGGATGTCGGCACGTTTATTATTGGCGGCGGTGTTTCCGGCTTTGGAAAACCATTGTTCTTTGCTATCAACAAATCACTTGTTGCACGGGTAATTGCTTCGCTGAGAAATCGGGTAAAAGTTCTGCCTTCTAAGTTAAAGAATGAAGCAGGGATTAAAGGTGCTTCAGCTTTGGTATTTTACAAGTCATAAAAATTTTGCGGACTTTAGATGAATAAACTTTAACTAATTATGAAACCTATAAATTTAGTTTTGGTTTTAACCGTCTATTCAATTTTGATTTTTCCACAGGATCCCGATATCCATTTTCCTATTCCACAAGATTCTATCCTATCCACTCAATCTGATACTTCTTCAATAAATCTTATACCAAAAAAAAAATCTTACGATGTGGATACGGTTATTTATACAAAGGCAAGCGATTCGCTTATTTTCTTTGTCAAAGATCGTAAAATGAATATTTACGGTGAAGGTTCGCTTAATTACAAAGAGACTGATCTTAAAAGCGCTAATATTTTTGTGGATTTTGAAACAAGTAACATTGAGGCATCAGGAGTTCGTTCCGATACGCTTGCAAGTTCATACAAAGGCACGCCGGTTTTAAAAGATAAAGGTGAAGTTTATGAAGGATTTCGTATGAAATATAATTTCAAAACACGAAGAGGAATAATTTCTTCAGCACAAACAGAATCTGAAGGAACGTACTACACCGGATCAAAAATTAAAAAGGTTGACAATGATACATACTTTGTTCAAGATGGAATTTATACAACGTGTAACGAACCCGACCCGCATTATTATTTTTACTCGCACGAAATGAAAGTCGTGAACAAAGAACAAATCACTGCAAAATGGATATGGTTATTTTTCGGAGGAGTTCCTTTTCCGGTTCCTTTGCCCTTTGCGGTTTTCCCGCTTGAATCAGGAAGGAGATCTGGAATAATCGCGCCAGCTTTTGGTGACGACGGAACTTATGGCCGTTACTTTTCGCGCTTTGGATATTTTTGGGCAATAAGTGATTACATGGATTTAGCTTTGCAAGGTGACTACTACACTCGCGGCAGCTACAGATTCGACAGTAGATTCAGGTATGCAAAGCGATATGATTTTACCGGCAGCTTGGAAGGTCAGTACGAATTTCTTAGACAAAACGATGTAACCGATCCTGATTTATTTGAGCAAACAAATTGGAGATTGATTTGGAATCATAACCAAAACTTTGATCCATCACTAAGATTTGATGCACGATTAGAATTTCTTTCCGGAAATATTCTTCAAAGAAATCTTGTTGACTTAAACGACGTACTTCGAAACGAAATAAGATCTAACGCAACATTTTTTAAGAACTGGGAAGAATCCGGGAACAGCATGTCGCTGAATTACAGCAGAAGGCAAGTATTGGAAACAGGAGAGATAAACGAAGTGCTTCCGAATTTAACGTTCAACATTCCGCAGAAGTATCCTTTCAGAGGAAAGATAGCTTCGGGTGAACAAAAGTGGTACGAACTTATTGGTTATAATTACTCCGGCCAGTTTCAGAACAACCGGGATAAACAAGAAGGTCAATTAAAAATTAGAGGTGGAATTCAGCATAACATTAACTTAAGTGCATCACCTAAAATTGGATACATCAGTGTTACACCAAACTTTCGTTACCAGGAAAAATGGTATAACAAAAGAATCGAGCAATCATTGGTCAAATCATCTTTTTCTGGAGAAGATTCACTCGTTACCAAGGATGTGAAGGAAATTAATTTTGTGCGAACTTTTTCTATAGGTGTAGGAGCTTCAACAAGATTTTATGGTATTGTCCAGCCAAACATGCTTGGAATTAATTCAATCAGGCATACCGTCAATCCTAGTATTTCATATAATTACCAACCTGATTTTTCAAAATCACATTGGGGATATTACGGAACTTATAAGGATTCGACAGGCAAAGAAATAATGTACAATAAATATCAGAATGAAATATTCGGTGGGGCTTCTTCAGGCGAACAGCAAAATTTGTCATTCTCCATATCAAATATTTTTGAAATGAAAACAGCCGTTGATCCGACCGATACAACATCAAAAGAAAAGAAAATACAGCTTCTAAATTTGGATGCGGGCATAAGTTATAATTTAGCTGCTGACAGCGTTAAGTTCTCAAGGTTGAATTTAGGATACAGAACTCAAATCGGTGATTGGCTTAACCTTTCAGGTAATTCTGTTTATTCTTTGTATGAATCAAACGAACTTGGTCAGGAGACCAATCAATTTCTAATCAAAAATAAAAAAGGTTTACTGCGCTTGACCAACTTTCAATTTTCATTATCAACAACTTTATCCGGTGAAAAATTAAGATCAAAAAATGAAGATGAAGGAGGAACACCTTTACCTGAAGGAGAATATGAGCTTGGACGTGCAGACAGAAAAATTTATCAAGGGCTGTATAATGATAATGATCCTGATTTTACTATTCCCTGGGATATATCTTTAAGCTACAATTATGTATTGGATAAATCTTCACCCACGAACATCCGCAGCTTTTCAAATGTGAATGGAAGTTTAAATTTTAATCTTACTCCGGCTTGGAAATTCTCATTAACAGGCAGCTATGATTTTGATAGAAAAGAATTCTCAGCTCCGCAAGT
>Ga0209002_10000967_pt1 | contig 23160 bp, 25 predicted proteins | sample Rifsed16ft2_FD_184010 | JGI IMG/M metagenome (GOLD analysis project Ga0209002, IMG submission 184010) | Soil microbial communities from Rifle, Colorado, USA - sediment 16ft 2 (version 2) | ecosystem: Environmental > Terrestrial > Deep subsurface > Rock core/Sediment | place: Rifle, Colorado... | reverse complement strand
TCCGTCCCGAGACCGACCGCCACGCCCTCTTGGAGCATTTCCGGGATGGGCGCGACGCCGCCGGACGCGAGCTTCATGTTCGAGACCGGGCAGTGCGCGACGGACACGTGATGCCGGGCGAGGGTCCGCACCTCGTTCAGGGTTACCCAGACGCAATGGGCAGCCGTCACGCGGTCGTCGAGGAATCCGATCTTTTCGAGCCACTCGACGGGCCGGAGCCCACTCTTCGCGCGGTGGTCCTCGACCTCTCTGCGCGTCTCGGCGAGATGCGTATGCAGCCCGACGTCGTGCTTCGTGGCGATCTCCTTCGCCTTCAGGTACGTTTCCTCGGAGGCCACGTAGACGCCTTGGACCCCGACGGACGGGGTGACGAGCGGGTCTCCCTTGTGTTTCGAGACAAAGTGGTCCGCGTTCCGAACGGGGCTCCCATGTTGCGTCGTGTAGGCCTCGTCGAGGGTGACCCAGGAGAGGAACCCGCGCATCCCGGACTCCCGGACGGCGCGGGCGACCTCGTCCTCCCAATAGAAGAGATCGTGTACGGTCGTCGTCCCGGATCGAATCATCTCGACGCACGCGAGGAGCGCTCCGATCTGCACATCCCGCCGCGTCAGTTTTGCGTCGATCGCGAAGGCCTTCTCGAGCATCTCTTCGAGGGGGACATCGTCCGCGATTCCCCGAAGGAGCGTGTTCGCGACGTGGTGGTGCGCGTTGATCAGGCCCGGCAAGACCGCGCTGCCCGCGCAGTCGATGACGTCTTCGGCGGATGCATCGATCCGCCCGACGGCGGCGATTCGACCGTCCTCGACGAGGACGTCCGCCGCCAAGATGCGGCGCTGTGGATCTTGCGTGACGACGAGGCCGCCGCGCAGCAGGAGGGACCGTTTCGTGAGGGCGCCGATGGGGTGTGGATTAGAAAGGTTTTGCGGGGTTCCATGGATACGGATGCATGGACCCCGACTTCGGTGCCGCCCTGGCCGCCTGTCTCCTCCGGATTCCCCGGGGCCGCGTCGCGACCTGCGGCGTCGTCGCGGTGGCGCTCGGGGATGTTCGGTCAGCCCGGGCCGTCGCAGAATGGCTCGGACGGCATGCCGAGGTTCCGGGCGCGCATCGGGTGGTCCGCGCGGACGGGTCCTCCGTTGTGAAGCGGGGCTCGGGATCCCTTCACCGCGAGGGCATCCGGCTCACGAACGGTCGCGTCCCTCCGGATGCCTTCGTGGACCGTCTCCCGCCGGTCCCCCTGCTCCGGAGCCTTCGAGCGGAGCAGGAGCGACTCGCGACGACGGTCCGCGAGGAAGACGGGCCCGATCGACCTGCGCGTGTCGCGGGCGTCGACGTTTCGTACGAGGGGGACGTTGCATACGCCGTTGCGGTGTCTCTCCGCCTGGACGATCTCATACCCGTGGAGGTCGTGCAGGTCAAGATGCGGACGGACTTCCCTTACGTTCCGACGTATCTCGCCTATCGCGAGCTCCCCGGCATCCAGGCCGCCGTCTCGCGGCTCTCGACACGACCGGATGTGCTCCTCATCGATGGCCACGGTCGCCTGCACCCCGCGAGGTTCGGCATCGCGTGCCATGCGGGCGTCCTGGTCGATCTCCCGACGATCGGAGTGGCGAAGCACGCGCTTGTCGGCAGGCCGGTGCGCGGACGCATAGGAAGGTCCGCAACACGAATCGAGATGGGCGGTCGGACGGAGGGATACGCGTGGACGCCGCCGGGACGTGAACGCCCGATCTTCGTGTCCGTAGGGCACAGGATTTCCCTCGAGCGGGCCCTTGCCGTCGTGGAACGCACGACGAATCGAGGGTATCCCGAGCCTCTCCGCCTTGCAGATCGGATTTCGAAAGAAAGGAAACAGAAGGAAAAACGAGAAAAGGGTGCAATGCGGTGATGCACTAGCACGCATCACTCCGCAAGGGTTGTTCGGGCAAGGGACTTATCTCTTCTTCTTTTTCTTGCCCTTCTTCCCTTTCTTTGCCACTGGTTTCCTCCCTTTTCATGGTATATGTGTTAAGGGGTTTTAAAAGTAGCGAACATGATCCAAAATCGAATTCCCAGAAAAATATAAAAATCGAAGGATGCGAAATCGTCTCCGAAACCGTTTTTTCCATGACGATGCATGCGACATCCGTGGATGTCCTCGTCTTCGGAGCGGGCGCGATGGGATCGTTCTTCGGCGGGATCCTCTCGGCACGTCATCGCGTTACGCTGGTCGGAAGGAAGGAGCACGTCGACGCAATCCAGCGAAGCGGTCTGAAGATCTCCGGGAAGACCTCGATGATTGCGCGACCGGACGCTGTCACAAGGGTACCGCACGACGCGGAACCCGAGATCGTCCTCGTTGCGACGAAGGCCTACGACACGGAGCCCGCGATGCGTTCCCTCGCGCCCTTCGCGAAGACGAGCCTCTTCGTCACCCTGCAGAACGGAATCGACAATGCGGAGATCATCGGACGGACCGCGGCCCGCGTCGTCGCGGGCACGACGGCGAACGGAGTCACGTTCGTCGGACCTGGCGAGGTGCGTCACGCCGGCGTGGGGGAAACGGTCCTCGGCACCTGGTCAGGCGTGAGCGAATCGGAACTCGTCCGGCTGCGGGACGTCTTCGCGGAAGCGGGCGTCGTCGCACAGCTCACGAGCGACATCCGGACGGAGCTCTGGGCCAAACTCGTGATCAATGCGTCCATCAACCCGATCGCTGCCCTCGCAGGCGTCCCGAACGGCCGGATCGCGAAGGACCGGCGGCTTCGATCCCTCGCGGAGGCTGTAACTCGCGAGTCCGCGGCGGTCGCGAAAGCCGCGGGCGCGGTGGTCGACGCGGACGAACTCGTCGCGCGGACCCTCCTCGTCGCGAAGAGGACCGCAACGAACCGCCCGAGCATGTTGCAGGATCTCGATCGGCATCACCGGACGGAGATCGACGCCATCACGGGCAAGGTCGTCCGGACGGCGGACCGCCTCAAGCTCTCCGTCCCGCTCAACGAGGCGCTGTACGCGCTCGTGAGGGCGCGAGAAGCCGCATTACCGGGCGGACCTGCAGGTCCATGAGGACCGGCGTCCCTTCGGCTCCGATTCTCGGACGACCGCGCCGAACCTTTATAAAGGGCTATTTAACTCCCCTCCGCGCCGACCCACGCGGACGCCTCGTCCCGGGGATCGGAGGTGTTCACCGTGGCCAAGATTAAGATCGAGAACGTGGTCGCGTCGACCTCCCTCGGGGAGGAACTCGATCTCCAGGCGATCGCCCTCGCCCTTGGCGGGGCGGAGTACGAGCCGGAGCAGTTCCCCGGGCTCATCTACCGCCTGAAGGAGCCGAAAACCGCGACCCTCCTGTTCCGAAGCGGCAAAGTCGTCTGCACGGGAGCGAAGAGCTTGGAGCACGTGAAGACCGCCATCGACATGGTCGCGAAGCAAATCGAGGCTGCGGGGATCCCGATCAAGAAGAACCCCGAAATCGAAGTGCAGAACATCGTCGCTTCCTCGGACCTGGGGACGCAGATCAACCTGAACGCGATCGCGATCTCCCTCGGCTTGGAGAAGGTCGAGTACGAGCCGGAGCAGTTCCCGGGCCTCGTGTACCGCATCGACGAGCCCAAGGTCGTCGTCCTCCTGTTCGGAAGTGGGAAGCTCGTCTGCACGGGAGCGCGCAAGCCCCAGGACGTCGAGCAGGCCGTCGAGAAGATCACGCAGGAACTGAAGGCCGCAGGACTCTTGCGCTGATTGTACGGTCGTCGGGTCGAGGTACGTGCGAAGGGATTATCGTCCTCTCTCCGATAGCTCGAGCGCTCGGGGGGAGCGGGACGGCTCGCGCGATTCCCATCTTCGACAACCACATCCATCTTCGCCCGGAGTTCCGGGGCGTCGAGGCCGCGAAGGCCTTCGAGAGGGCGGGGGGAACCGCCCTCCTCCTGACCCATACGCCGTACGAGGACATTCCGGTGAACCGCGCCGAGGACTACGAGCGGGCGTACCGCAAGACCCTCGAGATGGCGGACCTCGTGCGCGCAGGGACGTCCCTCAAGGTCTTCGTCGCCCTGGGACCGTATCCCGTCGAAATCCTCCATCTGAAGGAAGCCCGCGGCCTCGAGGGGGCCGTCCAGGAGATGCAGAAGGCCGTCGACCTGGCGGCGCGGCACGTCGCGGCCGGGCGGGCGATTGCATTCGGCGAGGTCGGGCGACCGCACTTTCCCGTCGGGGCGGAGATCGTGAGGGCATGCAACGACGTGATCGCGTACGCGATGGCGAGCGCGAAACGACTCGGGTGTGCCGTCATCCTGCACACGGAGGATCCGACGGCGGAGACGTTCGCCGAGTTCGCGGCAATCGCGGGACGCGCGGGACTCGACCGGAATCGGGTCGTGAAACATCACTCGACGCCCCTGACCCGACCGGAGGACAACCATGGGCTCGTCCCTTCGATTCTCGCGAAGGAAGACCTCGTCCGAGCGGCGCTCGAAGGAGGCCCGAGGTTCCTGCTGGAGACGGACTACATCGACGATCCGCAGAGACCCGGGGCGGTCCTCGGCCCTGCGACCGTGCCGAAGAAGACGAAGGCGTGGCTCGAGAAAGGGCTCCTCACGGAGGAGCAGGCGTGGTCGATCCACGTGGATATGCCGGAGCGCACGTACCGGATCGACCTCCGGACCTAGCGAGACGACCCGGCTTCCGTGATCTCCCCGTATCCGGTGAGGGCCAAGAGCAGCCCCGTGATGCCGATCAAGAAGATCACGACTTCCGCGACATTCGCGGCCAGGTCCGAGCTGAACGGCGGCCCGACGGACGCGAGGAGGATCCCGAACAGGATCAAGGTCATCCCGGTCAAGATGCGACCGAGGCCACGACGGAATGCGGATTCTGCGGGACCGGCCATCGAGTCAGCAACGGACCACGGCGGATAATCGTTGCGGCGCGGTCAGTGGCGAACGTGGAAGCCTTCGACATCGCCTCGAGAGTCCGTCCAGGACACCTCGACGGCGGACACGCGGGCGTGGGGCTGCGACATCTTGTTCCACTCGATGCACTCCTCGATGGCCGCCTTGTCTCCCTCGAACATCGCCTCGACGCTCCCGTCCGCCAGGTTCCGGACGTATCCGTCGAGTCCGAGGGACTGCGCCTTCTCCGCACAGTTCGCCCGAAAGTACACGCCTTGGACGCGGCCCCGAAAGATGACGACCGCTCGCGATCGCATCGAGTGCGGAAAACGTCGGGCGCAAAAGAACCTTATTATAGCGCGGGCCGATATGCGCTCTCCCCGCGGCTGGGTTCTCCATGAAACGGGACAAAGTCCAGGATTGGACGGTCTCCGACTTCATGTCGACGGATCTCGTCACGACGACGCCCGATGAGACGGTGGGGGACGTGCGGGGAAAGATGAAGACCCACGACGTCCACGAGCTGCCGGTCTTGGAGCGGAGGAAGATCCTGGGCGTCGTCACGATGCGGGAGCTCATGCGACGGAAGAATGTCCCGCCGAACACGAAGGTGTCGACGGTCCTTCAGCCTGCACCCGAGGTGTCTCCGGCCCTGAACCTCCCCGAGGTCGCGGAACGGATGATCTCGACCGGCTTCCGCGCGATCCCCGTGGTGAAGGACAAGCGGCTCGTGGGGATCATCTCGCGCTCGGACCTCGTGCGCGCGCTCGTCAAGGCGAAGAGCCTCGAAGCCAGCACGGCGAGGGAGTTCATGACCCCGAACCCGCAGTGTGTGGCGGAGGACGATACGGTCGAGCACGCGGTCCAGATCATGCGCTCCCTCGGAGAGCGCTCGATTCCGGTGGTGGACCGGAACCGCCATCTGAAGGGGGTCGTCGGCCTGAAAGACATCGTGGACCTGTTCGCGAGGCCGAAGGTCCGGGAGCAGTACGGAGACCGCGCGGGCCGCGAGGAGAGGGTCGTCATCGAGGTGAAGGGCGTCATGCGGTATCCACCCGTCACGGTCGGATCCGAGGCGACGGTCCAGCGAGCGGCGGAACTCATGGTGAAGAACGAGATCTCCTCGGTCATCGTCGCGGAGAACGACGAACCGACCGGGATCATCACGACGCAGGATCTCATGCAGTTCCTCGCCGGCCTCCGCGAGCGGGACCAGCTCTTCGTCGAGATTGGTGGCCTGGAGGACGAACCGCGCGACGCCTACGACGTGATGTACGCCGTGATCCAGAAGGAGATGCGGCGGATCGCGCAGCTCGTGCAGCCGCGCACCTTCACGATCCACGTCCAGAAGTACAAGCCGGAAGGGGACCGCTGGAAGTACTCCCTCCGCGCTCGCTTCACCACGGCCCACCGGATCTACTACGCCCACCACTTCGACTGGGATCTCCAGATCGCCCTCAGCGGGCTCCTCGAGACCCTCTACAAACGAATCGTGAAGGAGAAGGAGCGCAAGGTCACCGAGCGGAAGCGGAGCCGCTCATCGTAGATTCCAGAAGGCGCGATGGGCCTCCCGCGTCGCCGCGATCGCGGCTCGGCCACGGACTTTGTCGTCCAGCACATCCGTCAGGCGAAGGGGCAGGGATCGGCCCTTGAAATGAGCGGCGATCCCCGCGACGACCTCCGCGATTGCATCGAGGTGGTAGCCCCCTTCGAGCGCGACGACGAACCGTCCGCCGCACAGGTCGGATGCGGCGCTCGCGCTCCGGACCACGAGATCCACGTAGCCCGGGGACGAGAGGGCAAGGGACGTGAGCGGATCGCGATAGTGCGCGTCGATCCCGAGGCTCACGAGGATCGCGTCCGGACGGAACTGTCGGAGGATCGGCTCGATCAAGATGTCGTAGGCCTCGGCGTAGGAGGCGTCTCCGCAGCCCGCGGTGAAGGGGATGTTCACGTTGAAGCCTCGGCCCTCGCCCATCCCGACGTCTTCCGCGGGGCCGGTTCCCGGGTAGATTCCGAACTGATGCGTCGAGATGTACAGGACGGACGCCTCGTCCGCGAAGATCTCGCTCGTGCCGTTCCCGTGGTGGGCGTCGTAGTCGAGGATCGCGACCCTGCGGCCCTCGGAGACCTGGTCCGCCGCCGCGGCGGCCAGGTTGTTCAGGTAGCAGAAGCCGCCGCCGTAGTCAGGGCCCGCGTGGTGGCCCGGCGGTCGGACGAGGGCGATCGCCGGACGGCCCTCGCGGACCGCAGCCCGCGTCGCGGCGAGCGTCGCCCCGGCGGCGAGGAGCGCGATGTCGAAGGTCTCCGGATGCACCGCGGTCTCCGGGTCGAGGAACCCCTCACTCAGAGTCCGGAAGTACTCGAGGTACGTCCGTCGGTGGACCCGTTCCAGGTCGATCGAGGCGGCAGGTGCGGGCGCCCGGACGTCGGCGAAGAGCCCCTCCACCTTCAGTCGGCCCACGATGGCCTGGAGGCGCTCCGGCCGCTCGATGTGGAGGGGCGAGGCGACGTGCTCCAAGAAGCGAGGGTCGTACACGAGCACGCCCGCAGGAACGGCGGCGCGGGCTTGAAGGCATCGCGGCGCGTTCGAAGCGGCACGACAGGGCCTCGGAACCGTCGGTTCCGCGAAATATCATCCGTGAAAATCACCCCGCGAAACATCTGAGAATTGGGTCGTCACACTTAAGCGACGCCGTTTTCATATCTTTCGGAATTCAAGGCCGGGGCCGGGATGAGGCAGTTTTCTCCCATGAACGTCACAGCGATCCTGCTCGCCGGCGTCCTCGCTGCCGCCGGTGTGGCCAGCCTCGTGCGACCTGCGGCGCAGCCGCATCAGGAGGATGTCATGAGCTTCTGGGAGGGCACTGCCCGAGGGCTCGTCCGCGTGACGATGGTGAACCTGACGTACATCCGTGGGGATCACGAGGTGACGAGGCCCGTCGGGATCCGCGTGGATAACACGGCCGACGTGCCCGTCGTCCTCGATGAGGAAGCGGTCCTCATGAATCCCCATCCGCTCGAATCCCCGCCGGATCCGGACTCGACGACGCAGGACGCCGTCTTGCCCGTCTCCACGATTCCCGCGGGAGGATTCGTCGTCTTCTCGATCGGCGAGGAAGTCCTGCGTGGATTTCTCGACGGGCCCGTGTGGTGGTGCTCCGAGGAATTCCAGTTCACTCAGGTCGATGTGGAATTCCGCGTGGGCGGAGAGACGCTGCCCTTCGCCTTGCGTCCCCTCCTCCGGGACCCGCACTACGACGGACCGGACGCAAACACGCAGGTCGACTTCTGGCGTTCCATGCGGGAGCACGCGACCGTCATCGTCGGGAAGGAGCCGCTCTGGACGACGATCGACGAATCGGACGGGCAGCGGATTCCCGTGACGCTCGCCGCGACGAACCTCGCGGTCTACGCCCTCGATGACGACATCCTTGCGGACGTGAACGTGACCGCCGGAGTCCTCGAGGACGACATTCCTGCCGGGTGGGTCGTGGAGGAGGGGAGTTATTCGACGACGCCGGACGAGGTCGTCGTCCACGACGACGGATCGAGGACGATCCGCTGGTTCGTCGACCTGCCGGCGGCCCTAGAAAGCGAGGTGGACGATCCGACCTTCCCGACGGAGTACGAGACCCTCACGCGATCGTACGTCCTCGTGTCCCCTGGACTCTCCTCGGGACGGATCGAGCTCCCCAGGGCCCGATCGGATGTCGACGGAGACGGAGAGGCGGACGCGCACAGCGCGCCGCCCGTGGCGGACGTCGTCGCGGAAGGAGCGCCTCTGGCCGACGCCGGGGGTCCGTACGAGGGCGTGGAAGGCGACGTCATCGTCCTGGACGCCGCGGGATCGACGGACCCGCAAGGAGACGCGCTCGCGTACCGCTGGGACTTCACGAACGACGGGACGTTCGACACGGACTGGTCCACCGTCCCGACCGCGGAGGCGCGGTTCACGGACGACTTTGCGGGCGTCGCGGTCGTGGAGGTCACCGACGGGGACCATGTGTCTGCGGCGACGGCCTCCGTGCGGATCGCGAACGCGCCCCCGGAGATCCGATCTCTCGTCGCATTCGTCCAGGCGAACTTCCGACTCGAAGTCGCGGGGGAGCGGTGGCACGATGTCCGGCTCACCCTCGCAATCGGGGAGGAGGACCTCGCGACCGTTACGGTGACTCGGACGCCGGGCGCCCCGAAAGTCCAGGCCGCGGAGACGGGTCCGACGACGTGGGACCTCGACGAGCGTGCGACCCTCGTGATCGAATACACGCCGAGCGACGATCCGGTGAACGGCCAGCCACAAGGTGCGGACCCCGCCTGGCTCGTCGTCCTCTTCCCGGATGGACACGAGACGCGGATCGCGCACAACTTCAACGTGCAGCGTCCGTCCACATGGGTATGGACCTCCGACGACCTGACCGAGTTCTTCCTTCGAGAAGGGATCTCGTTCCGGGCAGGCCTCTCGGACGCGGGGAGCGACGACCTCCGCACGGAATGGGACTTCGGCGACGGCACGACCTTCACGGAAACGTTCTTCAACGACGGAGCGGGTCCCGACGCGCCCGGGAGCCAGGACGGCACGGCTCCGTTCCATCCCTTCGCCACGGTGGTCCACGGGTACCGGGAGCCGGGCGCGTATTCGCTCGTCCTGACGGTATACGACGATGACGGGGGCTCCGCGGAAATGAGCCGGACCTTCGTGTTCCAATGACGCGGGAAAAGCTCTTGTAAGGGCCGGCCGTGTCGGAGGCCCAATGCTCGAGGCACGGAGGGTCCTGCGGGAGGGACGCATCGTCCTCAGGCCCCTTGCGGGCTCGGACCTCCGCCGGTGCGTGAAGTGGTTCTCCGATCCGCGGGTCATCCATTTCCTCGGACGAAGCCGGCCCGTCACGCTGGCGGAGGAGGAGCGCTGGTTTCGGGACTACGAACGCCGCACGGACGAGCAGATCTTCGCAATCGAGGTCGAGGATGCTCACATCGGGAACCTGGGCCTCCACAAGATCGATGGAACGAACCGGAAGGCGGAGATCGGGATCGTCATCGGAGAGCCGGACTACTGGGATCGTGGGTTCGGCACGGAGGCGATGCGCGTCGCACTCCGATACGCGTTCGAGGTCCTTCAGGTCCACAAGGTCTCCCTCGAGGTCCTGGAGTACAACGAGCGCGCAATCCGGACGTATGAGCGACTCGGCTTCCAGCGGGAGGGCGTCCACCGGGAGGACGTGTACAAGGACGGACGCTTCGTCAATGTCGTGCGAATGAGCCTCCTCGCGGGGGAGAGGCAGGGCGTGCCGAGCGATCCGGCAGGGGATCCCGTCAGAGCTCGATGAGCTCTCTCGGGGCCGTGCTCATGTACACGGGCCCGCCTGGACGGATCAGGACGTCGTCCTCGATCCGCACGCCGCCGAAGCCCGGCACGTAGACCCCGGGCTCGTTCGTGAAGACCATGTTTGGACGCAGGATGACGTCGCTCGAAGGGTTCAGGGCGGCACCATCGTGGACCGCAAGGCCGATCGAGTGGCCGAGGCCGTGGATGAAACGGCCCTTGTACTTCGTCCCGTCGATGAGGCGTCTCGCGGCCGCGTCGACTGCCTTGCCGCGGACGCCCGGCCGCATCTTCGCGAGGGCCGCCGCCTGCGCACGGGCCACCGTATCGTACATCGCCCTCTGCTCCGCGGACGCCCGGCCGACGACGACCGTGCGGGTGATGTCGGAACAGTACATGCGGTACACGGCGCCGAAGTCGATCACGATCATGTCACCCCGCTGGATTTTCCGGGGGCCCGCCGTGTAGTGGGGTTCCGCCCCGTTCGGACCCGATCCGACGATCGTGCGGAACGAAGGAGCCGTCGCGCCGTTCTTCTGCATGCGATAGGCGAGTTCCGCCGCGACTTCCGCTTCCGTGACGCCGGGCTGGATGAACGGAAGGACGTCCTGGAAGGATTGGGAGGCGATGTCGCACGCCTTCCGAATGAGTTCGATCTCCGCTGCGTCCTTCACAACGCGCGTCTCGACGACCGCCTCGGAAACGTCGACGAAGCGTGCCGATTTGGGCGCCAGGGACCGGAGTCGTCCGAACGCCGCGTGGGTGAGCTCGTTCGCGTTGATGCCGATCCGCCGATGACCGCGGAGGAGCCGCCGCATGTGCTCCGTCGACTCGTCCCGCGTGTGGAACAGGTGCAGCGGGAGGCCGCTCTTCTTCGCCGCCTCTGCCTCGAGGGCGGAGGTCGTGATCTCGCACCCGCCGTCCGGCGTGAGCCACGCGCCGCAGCCTTCGAAGAGGCCGTCCGTCAGGCCCGTCGCGTAGAAGAAGGACATGTCGATGTGGGGTTCCGTGGAGTTCAGCAGGACGATCATGTCGAGGCCGTCGTCGACGGCGCGGTAGATCCGCCTGACCCGGTCCCGGACGGCCATCCGTCTGCGAAAGCGGCCCGCGATAGTTAAAGGTTCGGCGGCCGCAGGGTTTAATGGTCTCCGGCTCGTCCCCGGCTCCATGGCGAAACGTCGCCACCGGGGCATGGAGCGACGGATCGCCCTCGAGCGGATCACGGCCCTTTTCCGCATGGCGGAGTCGGAGGCGACGCACGAGCGGCCCGAGAGGGCCCGCCGGTACGTCGAGCTCGCTCGCAGGATCGGGATGCGCTACAACGTCCGGATCCCCGCGAGCTTCCGGCGTTCGTTCTGCAGGGCGTGCCTCGCCTACCTCGTGCCCTCGCGGAGCGCGCGCATTCGCCTCGACCACGGGCGGATTGTCGTGACGTGCCGCGCGTGCGGCGCGATCCAGCGGCGGCCGTACATCCGCGAACAGGCGGCCCGGCGGAAGGCCCGCACGGGACCTCAGTAGGAGGTCGTCATGTCGATCTTGCCGGCCTTCCGCGCGAAGTACTCGCCAACCTTGAAGATCAGGATGCTCAGCAGGAAGAAAGCGATCGACGAAACGAGGAGGAGGACGAGGATCGTGAGATCGTCGTACCCTTGGAGCGTCGTGTTCATTGTGAGATTGGGGGAGAGAATCCTCCGGGTGATCTCGAACCAGTACGTGAGCGGGATCCCCTTCCCGATCGCCTGGCCCCACTCCGGGAGGACGGACAGGGGGAAGAGGACGCCGCAGAAGACATAGAAGATTCCCGGGATGCCTTCCGCGAGGCCGTGCGTGTGCTTCGCCGTCAGGAACGAGATGCCGCCGAGGCAGATGCCGATCGCGAGGAGAACCGCGACGCCTAGGAGAAGGCTCCCGACGAAGGCGGGAAGGCCGGCGAGGACGAACTGGAGATGAATCCCCAGGAACAGGACGCCAAAGGCGAGGGTGATGAACACGGCGAAAGCCGCGACGACGATCTTCGAGGCCGCGCGGCCGAGGATGTACACGTAGTACGAAATCGGCGCGATGTAGACGTACCGAATCGTCTGGTACCATTCGCGATCCGCCTGGATCACCTGGAACGTGCCGAACAGGGTCGTCGCGACGAAGATGAAGAACGAATTCCCGACGTACATGTACGAGAACGCATCGGGGTCCTGACGGTTCCCGACGATCGCGAAGACGACGTACATGAGGACCAGGATGAACGCTCCCGCGACGGGCTTCACGACGGAGTACAGCATGAAGAGCCAGGGCTCCGTCCAGTTCGAATCCATCTCCCAGCCGAGCCACGCGGCCGTCTTGAATGTCCGCCAGTACGTGTTCATTGATGCCGTGAGGTCAGCTTCCCCTCTCGCTTCGCGAGCATCTCTAGGTACGCGAGGGCGTACCTTGCGAGGATCAGGAAGACGACGGCCATCACGAGGAGGATCCCAAGCTCCGTCGTCGCATCGAAGATCCAGAACCGGCCCCCAAAGGCGGTCTCGCTCAGCGTGAGCTGACGGAGCGCGTCGAGCCCAAACGTCGCGGGGATGAAGGCTCCTGCAATCGCAACGATAGGGCCCCACCCCGGCACCTTGAAGAGCCCGGCCACCGGGAAGTAGAAACCGCTCGAGAAGAAAATCGGTTCCTCCATGAGGGCGGACAGGTTCCACGCCTCTCGGCCCCAGAGGAGGTACAGGGACGCGAACATCATCCCGAGACCGTACAGGGCAACGAGGGTGACGAAGAAGACCGCCAGGAGGAGGAGCGGGTTCGCGACCTGAAAGACGACGCCGAACACGATGATCCCCGCCACGAGGGTCGCCACGGCGCGCACGGACGTCATGAACATCCCTCCGACGGCCATGCCGCCGAGGAGCGCCATCCGGTTCATCGGGGCCATCATGTAGAGCTGGAGATTCCCGATCTCCTTCTCCCAGTAGAGCTGGCTCGCCATGGACCAGAGGACGTTGAGCCAGAACGCGACCATCGTGCCACCCAGGACAACGGAAGCGATGAGCGCGTTTGCATTCGCGAGCGCGTTCGCTTCGTACAGGGCCTGCTCGACTGCATCGATGCAGGCGCGCTCCCCGCAGAACCCGTACGGAGCCGATGCGGTGGTCGTGAGAATCGCATCGAGCGCACGCTCGGCGAACGATTGGTAGATGAAGACGTAGGCCGCAATCCCGAGGAGCGGAAGGAAGGCCTCGAAGAAGATCCAGGAAGGCTCCCGGTTCGCTCCGATGACGCGTGGATACGCCCGGCCGAGGACGGCTCGCAGATTCAACCGGATCCGGTACCCGAGGTCCGTGCGCCGGGCGGTCGCCGTGCTCACTCGAGTCCCCTCCCGACCATGCTGATGAAGACGTCCTCGAGGGTCGGCTCGGACTTCTGGAGGGAGTGGACCTTCGAGCCCTGGCCGATGATCTTGCTCAGGATGTCCGCCACGGGTGCCTCGCCCTCGAGGATGAACGTGAGGTTCGTCCGGCCCTTTGCGAGGTCGTCTTTCGAGGAGAAGTTCTTGACCCCGAGGATCGAGCCGAAGGAGGTCGCCTCCCTCAGGGTGTCGACCTCGAGGCGGAACGTCGTGTCGTGGCGGATCATCCTCTTGAGGTTCGACGGGGTGTCGCACGCCAGGATGCGCCCGTGGTCGATGATCGCGATTCGGTCGCACATCTCGTCGGCCTCCATCATGTAGTGCGTCGTGAGGAGGACCGTCTTCCCGCCCCGCTTCCGGACCCAGTTCATCACGTAGTCCCGGATCGTACGGGCGGCGTTCACGTCGAGCCCCAGCGTGGGCTCATCGAGGAAGAGGATGTCGGGGTCCGTCACGAAGCCGCGGATCATGTTCATCTTCTGCCGCTGCCCCGAGGAGATCATCCGGACCTTGGCGTCCCGCTTGTCCCAAAGGCCGAAGACGTGCATGAGCTCGTCGATCCGCGCCTTCGAAGTCTTGCTCGGCACGCCGTAGAACTGGGAGAACATCCAGATGTTCTCTCGCACCGTCAGGAGGCCGTACCCGGATGTCTCGCCGCCGGAGACCATGTTGATCCGCTGGCGGATCGGGAACGGGTCCTTCGCGACGTCGTGCCCGGCGACGAGGGCCTGGCCGGACGTCGGCAGGAGGAGGGTCGCGAGGATCTTGATGAGGGTCGTCTTTCCGGCGCCGTTCGGGCCCAAGAGGCCGAAGAGCTCGCCCTCCCGGATCTGGAGGGATGCCTCGTCGAGGGCCGTCACCGGCCCCGTGCTCTCCTCCCCGCCCTCCGGCGAGGCCTTGCGGCGGAGGAGCTTCTTCTTGCCCGCGAAGATGCGGGTCAGGTTGCGCGTCTCGACGGCGTAGGGCATGGGAAGTCGCGTCCGATCACCCTCGGACCGGAGGCGCGAGACGGAACGGGGTTCAGGCCGCCGATCGCTTGCGGTATCGGGTGATGTACCCGGCGATCCGGTTCCGCATCAAGATGCTCCGGACGTCCGTGAGTTCCGAGACCTTGCGCTTGTTGTGTTCGAAGTCCTCGCTGAACTCGTTCGGATACGTCTTCGCGAGCTCGATCGCGACGCGCTTGATGTAGGTCGGCCGGATGTTTCCCAACGTTTCACTCCGCATTCCAGCTCAGAGGGGAGCGTGCGAAGAGAGGAGACGTAGATAAAGCTTGTCAGGAACACGGCGAGCCGAGGCGTTCGCCGCTCGCTCGGACGGATTCGAGACACGGTCGGACGAACTCAACTGCCAACACTTAAATAGGAACCTCTGTTACGCCCGATTGGAACGGGCACGCCCGAGCCGGTCCCAGGAGCGGATGCGCATGGAAGAAAGCCTGGTGAACGTCGAGTTCCTGAAGAGTTCGAACAGCTTCATCGCCCGGATCCAGAGCGAGCTCGGCGGGATGCGGGAGTACCGCAGCTCCTCCTTCGAGGAGGTCCTGGAGCAGGTCGTCATCGACCTCCAGGAGGAGTTCGAGTCACACTGAGACCCTGGATCACGCACCCGTCCACGCGGGCTTCCGCTTCTCGATGAACGCCTTCATCCCCTCCGCCTTGTCCTGCGTCGAGCCGACGACCCCGAAAGCCGCCGTCTCGAAGTCCAGGCCCGCGGACAGGGGCATCTCCTGAGCGGCCCGCAGGCACGCCTTCGCGAGGGCGATCGCCGCCGGGCCTTTCTCGAGGATCTTCCGGGCGAGGGCCCTCGCCTCCTCCAGGAGCTGCGCGGGCGGCACGACGCGGTTCACGAGCCCGATCCGCTCCGCCGTCGCCGCGTCGACCGGGTCGCCCGTGAAGATCATTTCGGCCGCCCAGCCCGCCCCGACGAGTCGCGGCAACCGCTGGCTCCCGCCGAACCCCGGGATGATTCCGATGTTGACCTCGGGCTGGCCGATCCTCGCCCGATCCGACGCGATTCGGATGTCGCACGCGAGGGCGAGCTCGCACCCGCCCCCGAGGGCGTAGCCGTTGATCGCCGCGATGATCGGCTTGTTGCAGGCCGCCATCGCGTCCCCGAGCCGCCGGCCCATCTCCGAGAAGGCGCGCATCTCGAGGCCGGAAAGGTTCGCCATCTCCCGGATGTCCGCCCCGGCGACAAAGGCCTTGTCCCCCGCGCCGGTGAGGATGATCGCGCCGACGTCCTGGGCCATCGACACGTGCTCGATCGTCATCGTGAGCTCCCGCAGGACCGTCGAGTTCAGAGCGTTGAGCGCCTCCGGGCGGTTGATCGTCACGACCGCGAGGCGATCCTCCATCTCCACCTTCACCAGATCGGGCATGGTCTCGCGACCGGGAAGGGGACGGTCGTCGATGAACCTTCGGACACCCCGCGGGGGGGATCGGGCCGGATACCTAGGAAAAGTATTTCTCCCGACCGCCGAATATTCGCGGTCCAAGGCAGAGGGATGCTTGTGCACGGACGCCTTTGGACCCTCGGACTTGTCTTCCTGATGCTCGCGGCCTTCCTCGTCGTCGCGCCGCCCGCCCGAGCGGCCGCATCCCGTCCGGTGTGGTCCACGGGCAACTACTGGGAATACGAGATCTCCGGCGCGATCTCGCCGTCGGGCGAGGCGGGGACGATGCGGATCGACGTCGTCGGCCAGGACTCCGTGACGGTCGGTTCAGCGACATACCCGACGTACCGGACGAACCTCACGTTCAACGTCACGATCTTCGGGTCGCCCTACGAGATTCACGGGAACGCGTGGTTCCGGACGACGGACCTCGCCCCCGTGAAGCTGAACTTCTCCTTCTCGATTGTGATCATCGTCCCCTTCACGACCTCCGTGACGATCACGTACGATCCGCCCCTGAGGATCGAGTGGCCCCTGACCGCGGGGGACTCGTGGGACCTCGCGAGCACCGTGACGATTGTCGCCACGATTACGGGCAGTCCGCCGGAGATGGATTCCACCCTGCTCTCCGCCACGGTCGAGGTGGATGCGGACGAGACGGTCACCGTGCCCGCGGGGACCTTCACGACGACTCCTGTGCGGCAGCAGGAGCCTGGCGGGAACACCTCGGAGTCGCACTGGGCCGATGAGGCAGGGAACTCCGTCGAAGAGAAATCGTACGACTCGACGGGAGACGAGACGAGCTCCATGGAGCTGACGTCGTACAGCTACACGCCTCCCTCGGGAACGCCGGGGGCGGAGACGCTCTTCGGCCTGCCATGGTATCTCTGGCTCCTGTTCGTGCTGATCGCGGGGGCCGCGGTCGCGGCGTTCCTCTTCCTCCGCCGGAGGCCTCCCGCCACGATGCCCATGCCGCCGGGCGCGATGCCGCCGCAGGCGCCGCCGGGCCCGCCGATGGAGCCCGGGCCGCCCGGAGGGCCTCCCGCGCCGCCTCCCTGAGATCCGCGCTCAGACGGTCGCGTAGTCGTACACGCCGCGTCCTGTCTTGCGACCGAGCCGGCCCGCGCGGACGTACTTGCGAAGGAGCGGCGACGGGCGGAACTTCGGGTCCCCCGTCTCCCGATAGAGGACCTCCATCACGTCGAGACCGATGTCGAGGCCCGTGTAGTCCGCGAGTTCGAAGGGGCCCATCGGCATGTTCGTCCCGAGCTTCATCGCCTTGTCGATGTCCTGAGGGGTCGCGACGCCTTCCATCAGGAGGTTGAACGCCTCGTTCATCATCGGCACGAGGAGGCGGTTCACGACGAAGCCCGGGCTCTCCTGCACCTCGACGGGCTCCTTCCCCAGCTTCACGGAGAGGTCCTTGACGAGCTGGACGGTCCCGTCGCCCGTCTCCGAGCCGCGGATCACCTCGACGAGCTTCATGACGGGCGCGGGGTTGAAGAAATGCATCCCGACGACGCGGTCCGCCCGCTTCGTCGCGTTCGCCATCTCCGTGATGCTCAGGGATGACGTGTTCGACGCGAACACCACATCGGGCGGACAGAGGCCGTCCATCTCCGAGTACAGGGCGCGCTTCAGATCCATCTTCTCGAGGATCGCCTCGATCACGACCTGGGCGCCCTCGAGGGCGGTCCGCAGATCCACGGTCCCCTCGATCTTCGAGAGGATCGCATCCACCTCGGCCTGGGACATCTTCCCCTTCTCGACGCGCTTCAGGAGCGGCTCGCGGATCCGCCGGAAGCCCCCTTCCACGAAGCGCGGCTCGATGTCCCGCATCGCGACGTCGAATCCGGCCGCGGCGCACGCCTGCGCGATGCCCGCGCCCATCGTCCCCGCGCCGATCACGGCGATCTTCCTCACGTCGGCTAGGCGCACGGTTCCACCCGAGGCCGACCGAATGCGCGGACGACCATAGAGCTTGCGGGCCGCAGGCGTTACATAGCCCGCGAGCCGCTTCCCGGTTCGATGCGCGGAGGCCCGTACGCGGGGATCGCCCTCGCCGTCGTGTCTGTATCGTTCTCCGCGATCTTCATCTCGTGGTCCACCTCGCCCTTCATCACGATCGCCCTGTACCGCCTCGCACTCGCGTCCCTGATCCTCGCTCCGTTCGCCCTGCTCGATCCCCGCAAACCGCTCCAGACCATCTCCCGGAGGGAGCTCGCCCTCATGGCGGGGGTGGGCGTGATCCTCGCGTCCCACTTCACCCTGTGGATCGGCTCCCTGAAGATCGAGTCCGTCCGGGTGAGCGTCGCGTCATCCGTGATCCTGGTGACGTCGCATCCGCTCCTCGTCGGGCTCCTGTCCCACTTCGTCCTGCGGGAGCGGCTCAACGCGTGGATGGCCCTCGGGATCGCCCTGGGATTCAGCGGTGTCGTCGTCATCGCCTTTGCGGACGCCCAGGCGGCGAGCGCGACCCTCGTCGGGAACCTGCTCGCCTTCGCGGGCGGCATCGCGGCCGGGTTCTACTTCCTCGCGGGCCGGCGGCTGCGGCAGCGCATCCCCCTCATCGCCTACGCCTTTGTCGTGTACGCGAGCGCGACGGCCGCGCTGTTCGTCCTCACGATCGCCCTGGGGGAGAGCCTCACGCCTGTGGGCGACGCCGGCCGCGAGCTCATGCTGTTCCTTGCGATGGCCCTCATTCCGCAGATCGGCGGGCACACGTTGTACAACTGGTCCCTGCGCTGGGTGACGGCGCCCGTCGTGAGCTTGAGCCTGGTGGGGGAACCGATCGGCTCGAGCCTCCTGGCATGGGTTCTTCTGGACCAGGTGCCCGGGGTGGCGGTCGCCCTCGGAGGGGCCTTGGCCCTCGCGGGGATCTACCTCACGGCCACGGGACAAGGCGCGCGGACACGAGAGGCGATCGCTTCGCGAGACGTCGAGTGAGCGTACCTCTAAGTAGAGGTACGGACCGCTTCGGCGACGAGCCGCTCGATCCTCGCCCGCCGTCGGGCGATCTCCTGCTCGACCCTCCGATGGTACGCCGCCATGCGCCGCATGAGCTCCTCCCGCGTCCTCGCGGCCTGGACGCGGCCGATGTAGTCCTCCTTCCGGACGGACCGGCCGCCCTCCCGCTCGTAGTGCCAGAAGTAGATGTACCGCCGCCCACCGAACGCGCGGACCCGGGCGCCGCAACCGATCTCCATGATTCATACCTCTAAGTAGAGGTATGTCGCCCGAGACGTTCACGATTCCCCTGGGGTGCGTGAAACTACTCAGAGATCCTCGGGCCCGCGGCCCTTGCGCTCGAACTGCTTCGCGTACAACTCCTGGAGCCGCGCGTACGTGTCCACGTCGGACGGGCCCTTGTCGTCCCGAATCCTCGCGATCCGGGCGAAGCGCAGCGCGAAGCCGCTCGGGTAGTGCGGACTCCTCTGGATCTCGTTGTACGCGACCTCGACGACGACCTCCGGCCGGACGTGGAAGCCCCAGCGTTCCTCCGAGGTCGCGAGCCCGCGAAGGCGTTCCGTCATCGCCTTGAACTCCGCATCTGTCAGGCCTTTGAACGTCTTCCCGATCATCTGGAACCCGCCCGTCCGATCGTCCCGGACCGCGAGCCAGTAGTTCGACAGCCAGCCTTCCCGTCGTCCGGAACCCCACTCCGCCGCGACGATCACCATGTCAAGCCGGTCCGCGGGCTTGATCTTGAACCACTTCTTCCCGCGCTTTCCCACGGTGTAGGGGGCGTCCAGGTGCTTCGCCATGAGCCCCTCGTGCCCTGCGTCCAGCGCCTCCTTCAGGAACGACTCGATCTCGTCCTTCGTCCTCGCGATCCGCCGGGCCGTGAGGAGGTCCCGAGGCACGAGCCGCTCGAGCCGTTCCCAGCGCGCCCGATAGGGCTCGTCGATCAACGTGCGCCCGTCAAGGTGCAAGAGGTCGAACAGGTAGAACTTCAGCGGGATCTCCTCTCGCGCCGCCTCGATGGCGTGCACGCGACGGAAGCGGCGCATGAGATCCTGGAAAGGCAGCGGCTTCCCGTCACGATCCGTCGCGACGACCTCCCCCTCGAGGAGGAACGCCCGCGCGGGCAGGGACCGCGCGATCGCGGCGATCTCCGGGAGGCTCCCCGTCACGTCGGAGAGCCTCCGGCTGAAGATCTTCACGCGGTCCTCGAGCCGGTGGATCTGGATCCGCGCGCCGTCCAGCTTGAACTCAATCGCCGTCTGCCCGCCGTGCTCCGCGAGGACCTCGTCAAGGTCGTCCGCCATCTCCGCGAGCATCGGTTTCATGGGAGCGAGGAGGCGAAGGCCCCGGGAGCGCAGGCCCTCCGCTCCCTCTAAGAGGGCGATCTCCGCGACGAGACCGAGGTCCCCGAGGAACATGTGGGCCGTTCGGACGGCGTCCGCTTCGACGCGCGCTGCGTCCGCGATTCCCTCGAGCATCACGCCCTCACTCACTCCGATCCGCATCTCCCCGAACACGTTCCGCAGGATCACGTCGCGCTCCTCGTCCGTCCCGCGGCCAAGGAGGGACTCCAGGATCCGCCGCCGGAACTTCGTCGAGTCGGGGCCGTGGACATCCGCGATCTGCGCGAACGCGCGGGACACGTCGACGATCGTGAGGGTCTCGCGGACGAGGGTCGATTGCCTCGTCCCCCGCAGCGCCCTCTGGAGGGTCGCCCAGCCGACGTTCAGCGCCCGGGCGTCCGCTTCCGCGAAGACGCGCCCGATGACGAGTTGGACCGCAAGGGCGAGTTCCTCGCGCCCGAGGGACCGAAGGAACGCGGCGATCGCGGCCCGCTTCTCGAGTCGCTTCGTCGTCGACGCCAGGGCGTGCGTCAACTCGACGAGACGGGCGAACGGAGTCGGCTCGGAGCGCGTCGGGGTCACGGCGAATCGGGACCATCCGACGCGGCGGGTTTCAAGGTTTCGTCCGCCCGGGGCCGCAAGGCCCTCGGCTCACCGAAGACGTACAGGGCGACGAGGGAGCCCACCATGAGCCCGCCACCGAGGATCTGCCACTCGTTCAGCGCCTGCTCCGGGAACAGGTAGACGGCGAGGAGCACCCCCCACAGGGCCGACGACGGCAGGACCGCGCCCGTGCGCATCGCGCCGATCGTCCGGAACGCGTAGAAGAAGAGCACGGAAAAGACGACGACGGCGGTCAGGGAGAGGGTCAGGAGGACCGGGAGGACGGACGCGGGCACGTCGAGCGGTACGCCGGACGCCATTACGATCGGAAAGAGGACCGAGGACCCGATGAGGAGCTGGAACGCCAGGAGGGGGACGATCGGGATGCGCCGCAGGAGGACCGTGCTGCCCGTGTTCGACAGGGCCCAGCATGCGGCCGCGGCCACGAGGAGGACATTCCCGAGGAGGAACTCGAGGAACCGGACGTCCCCGAAGCGGAGCTGCGTCGCCACGAAGAACGCGCCGACCGCGATCCCGAGGAGGGCGACGTATCCGCGTCGGCTCGTCCTCTCCCTCAGGAGCGCGTACGCGAAGACCATCGTGAAGAGGGCCTCGCTGTTCGACAGGAGGACGGAGTTCGACGCGGTCGATCGCTCGAGGCCGTAGAAGTAGATGATCGGGCCCGAGACGGCTCCCGCGAGGGCCGTCCCGATGATGAGGCGCCAGTCCCGCCGTGCGGGGCGGTGCCTGCGGATGAACGGGAGCAGGAGGATCGCCGGGAGCAGCTGAACGTAGAAAGAGAGGGCGATCGGATGCATCGCGTTCAGCGCGAGCTTCGAGAGGCTCGGCCACACCCCGAACACGACCGACGCCGCGAGGATCGCGAGATACCCGCGCGTCCGTTCAGGGATGAACGCAAATCACCACCCGGAGAACGTTGCATATCATATAGAGATGACGTCGGTCGCCGCAGGTCGCAAGGCTTAAGCGGCTACGGGCGGATTATTTCGCGTCGGCTCCTCAGGGGGTGCGGAGGAATCGTCCCTGCGGCCCAGCGCGTCATCCGAGACGACGGGAGGACAGACGCGCGTCTCGATCCGCGTCTCTCGGAGTCGGACGCCCTCCGACTCTATCGCGGGATGATGCTCGAGCGGATCCTCGACAACCGGATGTTGGCCCTCCAGCGGCAGGGCCGGATTGGCTTCTACGGACCCTCCGTTGGGCAGGAAGCCGCGATCGTCGGCGCTGCGATGGCGATGTCCGAGGATGACTGGATCGTCCCGCAGTACCGGGAGCCGGGCGCCGCCCTGATCCGGGGGATGCCCCTCAAGGATCTCATCTGCCAGCTCATCGGGAACGCGGAGGACCCCGTGAAGGGCCACCAGATGCCCTGCCACTACGTGTACCGCAAGGGGAACTACCTCTCGATCTCGTCGCCCGTCGGCACGCAGCTGCCCCACGCCGTCGGGATCGCGTGGGCGATGCGCCTCCGCGGGGACCGAAAGGCGGTCCTCGTGTTCTTCGGGGACGGCGGGACGAGCACGGCGGACTTCCATTCGGCGATGAACTTCGCGGGCGTCTTCCGCACGCCCTGCGTCTTCCTGTGCAACAACAACCAGTGGGCGATCTCCCTCCCCGTGGAGAAGCAGACGGCAACCGCGACGCTCGCGGAGAAGGCCCGCGCCTATGGCATCGACGGCCTCCGCGTGGACGGCATGGACGCGCTCGCGGTTTACCGCGCGACGCGCGACGCGAGTGCCCGCGCGCGGAAGGGGGACGGCCCGACGATGATCGAGGCCCTCACGTACCGCCTGGGCCCGCACTCCTCGAGCGACGATCCCTCCCGGTACCGGGACGAGGCCGAGGTCGCCGCATGGCGCGCGCGCGACCCGATCGTCCGATTCCGGAAGTACCTCGAGGCGGCGGGATGGTGGGACGAGGCGCGCGAGGCGCGTCTCGAGCAGGAAATCGGGGACGAGATCACGCACGCGGTCCAAGAGGCGGAACGGGTCCCTCCGCCGGCCGTCGAGACGCTCTTCGAGGACGTGTACGCGGACCTGCCGACGGCGTTGCGGGAGCAGCGGGACGCGAACGGCACGCTCCGCGGGAGGTGAGGCGGATCACGAAGAAAGGACCCGCGGCCCACGCCTCTCCGCCGTCCACGAGTTCGGGAGTCGCGCGGGCCCACGAGCTGTTCAAGCAGGGCCGGACGAAGGAAGCCATCGCGATCCTGCGGCCGCTCCTTCAGAAGAAGGGGGACGTGG
>Ga0209002_10000961_pt1 | contig 23250 bp, 15 predicted proteins | sample Rifsed16ft2_FD_184010 | JGI IMG/M metagenome (GOLD analysis project Ga0209002, IMG submission 184010) | Soil microbial communities from Rifle, Colorado, USA - sediment 16ft 2 (version 2) | ecosystem: Environmental > Terrestrial > Deep subsurface > Rock core/Sediment | place: Rifle, Colorado... | reverse complement strand
ACTCAATAGTGTTCGTGTGCGCTCATTCTGACTCTTATCGCTGTGGATGGCCGCTGCTCGGATTCCGTCTTCCCCGAGCCGCCGAGACAGCCGGTCGGCGCCGCGTTTGGTGCGCGTGAAAACGAGTACCTGCTTCCAGTTTCCGGTTCCGATCAAGAAAGAAAGGAGGGCGCTTTTGCGCCCGCGGTCCACCGGATGGATCACCTGCGACACGAGCTCAGGAGGGGCGAACTCGTCGGCCGCCTCGATGCGGATGGGCGAGCTCAGGAAGCTGTTGGCGAGCTCCCGGATCTCATGAGTAAAGGTGGCCGAAAAGAGCAGGTTTTGCCGCCGCGGCGGAAGTAGCGAAAGAATCTTGCGGATATCTCGGATGAAGCCCATGTCCAGCATGCGATCGGCTTCATCCAGCACAAGGATTTCGACGCGCGAAAGGTCCACCGTTCTCCGGGCGACATGGTCGAGTAGCCGCCCCGGCGTTGCCACCAGGATATCGACGCCTCGGCGGAGTTGCTCCATTTGAGGACTAATTCTTACACCTCCGAAGATCGCTGCAGATCTCACCGGGAGGTACTTGCCGTACGTGCGCACACTCTCTTCCACCTGAGCGGCGAGCTCCCGGGTTGGAGCCAAGATGAGCGTGCGGACGGCACGCCCACCGCTCCGCGGGGATTGTGCGCTCAGGAGTTGCAGCAGGGGTAGCGTGAAACCAGCCGTCTTGCCCGTCCCGGTTTGCGCCGCGGCCAGGACATCTCGACCTTCCAGGATAGGGGGAATCGCACGGTTCTGTACGGGTGTGGGGTCGCGATAGCCTTGTTCGGCAACGGCGCGGAGTAGTTCGGCCGACAGGCCGAAGGTGTGGAAAGACATATTGATGGTTCGCTCCAGAATTCGCCCACCCAAGGCACAAGGCCCCGGGCCGGCCGCAGACGAGAAAGGTTGTTGACGTTCGAGGTTAGCCGGAAGGGTTACCGCGACGGGTCAGGGCGCAGACCGGATCGCACCCAAACGGGCTGCATTATAACACGAAGGCCAACACTTAGAGATAATTCTCTTGGGCTTCGATTCGAGAACAACGTGGCACCGAAGTAGTACGGAGCAATCTACTCAAAGGGTGTTATAATGTTTACAGTGTGCTTCTCAGCCGATCGGGTCAAGCGGCCGAAGCCGCTCGCATCTTGGCTAGTCGCCGACCCATCAAGATAGCATGGTCGTTGGCTGTTCCCCCAGCTTCCTTCGATCCACTCTCGAAAAAGGAAGTGCTTTCGTGAAACAGGAGAGAACGTCGCGTCCTCCGCGACAGAATGCCCCGGTTCCCGGAGTGCCTTTCATGTCACTCCTTGGCGCCTTGCTCCACCGATCGCTGAACGAGGACGTGTTAGCGCAAGGCGATGATTGGTTGAAGAACAACGGTTTGCAACGGCAGCTCGAGTTCGAGGGTTATCAGCTTCGCTGGACGAATGCCGATCGTCTGGACTTGAACCTTAAAGACGGATGGGAACTCGTGCGCGTTTCCCACTGTCTGTGGTGGCAGAGACGCGTGCGACGAGGGCACGCTGGCGAGAATCAGTACTTGCTGAAGCGCACGCGTTCATCGCGCGGTTGATGGAGCGAGCGGAAAGCCTTGTCCCCCGACCGCTGAAAAGTGAACGAAAACGCCACCAAAATCTTCCTTGCGGAGCCGGCGGGGGAGAGCCCTCCGAATTCCTCCCTTGTGGTGAGCCCTCGGGCAGACTAGACTGGGAGTCGAAACAAGTCCTATCCAGGCTGAACAGGGCAGGGGCCACGTCCGAAAAAACATCCTCCATGAGCTTTGGAGTCCGGGCCACGGATATCTTGGGGGACTCCGCCGGTGGCTATGAACGATGAGGCAACGATTCGGCGAACAGGTCGAAGAGACGAACGAAAGGAAACTAGATACTTGCTGCGAGCAAAGTCGGGAGACTGGGTTAGGGTCCATTACACGGGTCGAGTCAAAGACGGCGGTATGTTCGGTTCCTCCGAGAAACGCGAGCCGGTGAGCTTCGTTCTTGGAGAGGGGACGTTGATCCCGGGATTCGAGCAAGCCGTCTTGGGAATGGCCCCGGGTGAGAAGAAAACGGTGACTCTCGTCCCCGAGGACGGCTACGGTCTGCCCCGGCAAGATCTGAGGATCGTCAGCTCGCGGGCTCCAGTAGGCAGGGACATGCAGCTCGACGTCGGAACGATGCTCGGCGGCTTCACGATGGGAACGGGTCAGCTGCCGTTGAAGGTCACCGAACGGACCGAGTCGACGGTGACACTCGATGGAAACCATCCCCTGGCGGGACTGCACTTGATCTTCGATCTCGAGTTGGTTGAGATCGTTGAAGTCGCGCCGGCCACCGCCACCTGAAAGCTGATCGAAAGAGAAAAAACAATGTTGGGAATGCCTATTGGTACCGCTCTGGTCGTTGTCGTATTGGCTATTTTCCTTCTGAACTGGATCAAGATCCTCAACGAGTACGAGCGCGGCGTCATATTCCGGTTGGGACGACTCCTGCCGGAGCCCAAGGGACCGGGGCTGATTCTTGTCTTCAGCCCAATCGATAAGATGGTGAAGATGAGCTTGCGGCTGTTGGCACTCGACGTTCCGCCACAGGATGTCATCACCCGCGACAACGTGTCGGTCAAAGTTAGCGCGGTCATTTTTTTCCGCGTCGTTCATCCCAGCAAGGCAGTCGTCGAGGTGGAGGACTTCCTCTATGCAACCTCACAGCTCGCGCAGACGACGCTGCGTAGTGTGTTGGGTCAAGTGGAGCTGGATGATCTTCTCGCCGAGCGAGAGAGACTCAACATGCGGCTCCAGGAGATTCTGGACAAGAGCACCGATCCCTGGGGCATTAAGGTCACCATGGTGGAGGTCAAACACGTCGATTTGCCTACCGAGATGCAGCGCGCGATAGCGAAACAAGCGGAGGCGGAGCGCGAGAAGCGGGCCAAAGTCATTCATGCCGAAGGCGAGCTCCTGGCTTCAGAGAAACTGAGCGCGGCGGCGCAGATCCTGGGGCGACATCCGATGGCGGTGCAGCTGCGTTATTTACAGACCTTGACCGAGATTGCCACCGAGAAGAACTCCACTATCATCTTTCCGTTGCCCGTGGACTTGATATCGGCCTTCCTGAGGGACAGAGAGAAGAAGGCAGAGTGATGTCCCCTTGCCGGCGCGACGCTAGCCCGCGGGCTGACCGACGGTAGTCACCTGCGAGCGTGTTCACGTTGCGGCTGCGCGGGGCGGAAATGAAGAGGATCTCTGAGGTTCTGCAATTCCCGGTAGTAGTAAAGCCGCGTGGGTCGTTTGCCCTTGAATCTCAGCTTCTTCAGAAACTCAAGCTCCTCCTCAGTGGAATCACCGCTGAGGGAAGGGTCATGGAGAAACTCTTTGAACCCCCGCTCTTCTTCAAAAGACGGTTCGAGCTCGCGTTCAACGAACTCGAATTTCTTCAGATGCTCGACTGCCAGTCGACGGTTCAACACGATCTCCATCGCAAAGGTAGCAAGGTCGATATCCCAGGACTCAATCAGCGGGTCCAAGAACGACACACAATTCTCGATCGACACGTGGAAGACGTCCGTATCCAGAAACTCGAGGATGATGACGCGCATCTCTTCATAGCTTCGGCCGCTGAGTCGAGCGACTCGTTTGAGCCATTCCTCACTCTGTAATTCTTCTTTGGCCACTCTCTTGACCACGTCCAAGAGCTTCTGGGTGACCAAGCGTTCGAGCTCACCGAAGGGTTGCTTCTCGAAAATAGCGTGTATTTGTTTGGCTTTGCCGGGGTCACATTTACGGAGGATCAAGTGCCGAACGTCCTTGAATAGAGGCGCGGGAGGCTCGACTACCTTGCTCTTCAAGTCTTCCTTGCGCTGGAGCTCAGCGAGTTTCGAGAGCTGCCCCTTGGGGAGCTTCAAGAACTTCTCCAGCTTGGCGTAAATGTCGGTCCGATCGGGGTCCGGGGGCGGTTTTTTTCCAGTCAGAAGCTGGGAAATATAGGACTCCGTCACCTTGGCGCCGGCGGCCAGGTCTTTTTGTTCGAGACCCAACTCTTCCATGCGTCGCCTGATGACCAGTGGGATGTCCATCACGGGGTTCTCCTCCTGTAATGACGCGTTAGTGGCTTAACCGCAATTGGTTACCCACAAAAAGTATTCCAGATGTAGCTTGACAAATCAAGTGAATTTACCTAGTATGGTGAAGCGCTGAGGGGAGCCTCAGATTCCCTGAACTGAACCGGGTTATCTTAAACCCACCCTGAACTAGGCAGCAAGGTGGCCTGAAGGGTTGCGCGCCGAGTCCGCGCTTCGTGGCACGCAAGGACGGAGCCCGATGCGGTCCGGCCTAACGAGGAACCGAACGAGAATTCTCTAGAAGGAGGTTTGACATGAGAAAGTGGTACCAGAAGAGCCGAAAACGCGACGGCTGGGTCGAGCGGAAGCGTCGTTTTCGAAAAATCTTTAGCGCGTTTTCCGAAAAGATACGGGAGGTCGCAGTCGTCCGGCAGGTGCCGCAGGTTGCCGTCCAAAAGGTACCAACAAGATAGTCGCGCCTTATCGAGGAACGACAAGCCTTCGTAACAAGGTCCCCCCAGGCCTCCTTGGGGAGCCCTTCCAGGGGGATCTTTTCCGTGCCGGCAATCCTGATACCGCCGACGGCTCGAGAGTGATTCGGAGCTCCTTGGTCTTCTGAAGAAGTCTGGCATCCCGCTTCGAGGAGCGCCCGCGCCGAAGAGCCGTCTCCCATTGGCATCCAGTACCAGCTTCCATGAGCAAGGAATCCATGTTCGGGCACTCCAAGAAACATTCTTTTCGAGGCCGTCCAGCGTCACGGCCGGAGAAGCCTCTGCGCGACGAGCTCTTGAGCATCGAGGGGCTGGAAGAAAGAGCCAAGGCGCTGGCGGCGCGGTTCACCATCGACCCGAATCCCCGACGTCGCTCGCGGAGCGTCTTCCGCCGCTTCGACGATAACGCTCGCGTCCTGCGCGACACGTACCGGTCCTTGGCCGAGGAGGTGCACGAGGGGGAGTTCGTCACGCCGGCGGCGGAATGGCTGCTCGATAACTTCCACCTGGTGGCTTCCGAGATCCGGGACATCCACCACAACCTTCCGCGAGGGTACTACCGCGAGCTCCCCAAGCTCGCTTTGCGGGAACTGTCTGGCCACGCTCGCGTCTACGCCATGGCGGTGGAGCTCATCCGCCACAGCGACAGTCGCCTGGACCGACAAAAACTCCTTCGCTTCGTGAACAGCTACCAGACCGTCGCTCCGTTGACGATCGGCGAGCTGTGGGCCTGGCCGAGCATGCTGAAGCTGGCGCTCATCGAGAACCTGAGGCGGCTGGCGGACGAGATGATGGAGGCGCGCGAGGCGCGGCGGGCGGCCGACGCCTATGTGGCGAGGATCGAGGCCGCGGGGGAGGGGAGACCGCCCCCCTTGCCGGTGGTGCTTCACCCTGCCTTCGTCCTGCAACTTCTTCAACGCATGCGCGAGTACGGCCCCCGCTTGTCGGCCGTCCGCGCCGCCGTCGGGAAGCACCTGGCCACCGAGCAGATGACGCCAGAAGACGCCATTCGGAGCGAGCATCAACGTCAAGCAGCCGCGCAAGTCTCGATAGCGAACGCCATTACCAGCCTCCGCATGTGTGCCACGCTCGACTGGAGCGAGTACGTCGAGTCGGTGAGCCTGGTGGAGCGGGTTCTGGATCGCGACCCGGCCGGCGTGTACCGGAGCATGGACTTCCTCAGCCGAGACCGCTACCGCCAGGCCACCGAACAACTGGCCGAGCGGACCGGAGAGGCGCAGCTGCGCGTGGCTCTCCGGGCCATCGAGAGCGCTCGGCTCAGCGCCGAAGGGGGCGCCACCGCCGAAAGAGGCGCGCACGTCGGTTATCACCTCATCGGTAAAGGCCGCGGTGACCTCGAGACCGACCTTGCCTATCGCCCGGGTCTTCGCGGACGCGTGCGGCGCTTCGTTTTTGCCCATGCGACCGCCGCCTACCTGGGATCGGTCGGCGTCGTGACGACGATTCTCTCCGGGCTCGGACTCGCGTACGCCAGCGAGCTAGGCGGTTCGCCATGGCTGCAGGCGGGTGCCGCGCTCGCCCTCCTCATCCCCGCCAGCGAGGTGGCGATCGCCTTCATTCAACGCGTGGCAGCACGGGTGGCATTGCCGCGGCGCCTGGTGCGGGTCGAATATACAAACGGAATTCCCGAGTGCGCGCGCACCATGGTGGTCGTCCCCACCCTTCTGACGAGTGTCCCGGGCGTTCACGAGCGGATCGAGCACCTTGAGGTGCTGGCGCTCGGGAACCTCGATCCGCGGATCCACTTCGCGATTCTGAGCGACTTCACCGACGCTCGTGAGCGCGAGTTGCCGGAAGACGAGGCGATCTTGAACGCGGCGAGGACGGGCATCCAGGCCTTGAACGATCGGTTCGGTGCCGGGCGGTTTTACCTTTTCCATCGCGTGCGGCAATGGAACTCGGGAGAGGACGTGTGGATGGGATGGGAGCGCAAACGCGGGAAGATCGTCGAGTTCAACCGCCTCCTACGAGGAGCGAAGGACACGAGCTTCCACGCTTGTGTGGGCGACATGGAGATTCTACCCAGCGTGCGCTACTGCATCACCCTCGACTCCGACACCCGCCTTCCGCGAAACGGCGCCAGGAAACTCGTCGGTATCATCGAGCATCCCCTGAATCGCCCTCGCTTCGAACCAGGCGTCGGACGCGTGACGGAAGGCTACGGCATCTTGCAGCCGCGGGTCAGCGTGACCACCGCGAGTGCGGCCGGCTCGCTCTTCGCTCGCCTCTACGCCGGACATACCGGGGTCGACCCTTACACCACCGCGGTATCGGATACGTATCAAGATCTATTCGGCGAGGGGATCTTCACGGGTAAGGGACTATACGACGTCGATGCCTTCGTGGATTCGCTCGAGGGACGTGTACCCGACAACGCCCTGTTGTCGCACGATCTCTTCGAGGGGCTCTACGCCCGCACCGCGCTGGTGACCGACGTGGAAGTCGTGGACGACTACCCTTCGAGCGTCCTCGGCCATGCACGGCGCCAGCACCGGTGGGTACGGGGCGATTGGCAGATCCTCTGGTGGCTTCTGCCGTTCGTTCCTACTCGCTCTGGCCTGGCGCGCAACCGATTGCCGCTCCTCGCGCGTTTCAAGATCTTCGACAATCTGAGGCGAAGTCTTCTCGCCCCGGCGACCGTCGCTTTGCTGCTGGCCGCCTGGACTCTATTGCCCGGAAGCGCGGTGGTGTGGACGGCGGCGGTCCTGGCGGCGATCGCTTTTCCCGTCTCTGGGGTGCTTCTCGAAGTTCTCGGGGGCCCGAAAGCGCAGGAGCCGTGGCGTGCCTTCACGCGAACGGTGTGGGACGACGGGAAGACGGCCCTCGCCCGCGCATCGATGCAGCTCACGTTCGTCGCCCAGCAAGCCTTCGAAATGCTGCATGCCGTCGTCGTCACGCTGTTTCGGCTCGGCCTCACGCAACGCCGTTTGCTCGAGTGGGAGACGGCGGCGGACGGCTCCGCCCGGTCTTCCGGCGCACGTTCGTTCCTGAGAACGATGGTCGCGAGTCCATCCATCGCGCTCGGTGCCCTCGTCGTGGTTTCCGTCGTGCGTCCGGGGGCGCTCCCGAGCGCACTCCCGGTGTTGGCTTTGTGGGCAGCGGCTCCACTCATCGCCTATGCTTTGAGCCAGCCTCTCTCTCCGGGACGCGTCGAGCCCGGGGAAGAAGACCGGAAGCTACTCTACGGTATCGCCCGAAATACGTGGCGATACTTCGAGACCTTCATGGGCGCGGATACCCACGGGCTTCCTCCTGACAACCTTCAGGAAACGCCCGAGGTCAAGTTGGCCCTCCGGACATCGCCTACCAACATCGGTATGGGGCTGCTCGCGACTCTGGCCGCGAACGATCTCGGCTTCATCGGGAAAGACGAGCTCGCCGAGAGGATCGATGCGGCGCTTTCGACCATGGAGGGACTCGAACGCCACGAAGGGCACTTCCTAAACTGGTACGACGCGAAGTCCCTGGCTCCTTTGACACCGCGCTACGTTTCCACGGTCGACAGCGGCAACCTCGCCGGCTCTCTCATGACTTTGGCGGAAGGGCTGCGACAGTTGAGTCGGGATCCACAAACGGGGAGCGAGCTGTCCCGGCGCCTCGCGGACTTGGCGACACGATCGGGTTCATTCGCCGACGGGATGCGCTTCCAGCTCCTTTACGACCGGGAGCGCCACATTTTTTCCATCGGCTATCGCCTGGCGGACGCCGAGGGCCCGGGCCGTCTCGATCCTTCTTATTACGATCTCCTGGCCTCGGAAGCTCGCCTGGCAAGCTTTGTCGCCATCGCCAAGGGAGATCTTCTCGAGACGCACTGGTTCCATCTCGGTCGGCTCGTTACCAGCGTCGAGGGAACCCCGACCCTCCTCTCGTGGAGCGCTACGCTCTTCGAGTACTTGATGCCGCTACTCATGATGCGGAGCTATCCGAAAACACTCCTCGAACGGTCGTGCCTCATGGCTGTCCGCCGGCACAAGAAGTACGCGGCCGGCCGCGGTGTGCCCTGGGGAAGCTCGGAGTCCGCCTACAACCTCGTGGACCGTCATGACAACTACCAGTACAAGGCCTTCGGGGTCCCGGGGCTGGGCTTGAAGCGAGGTCTGGGGGACGAGCTGGTAGTGGCGCCCTATGCCACCGCGCTCGCCGCCATGATCGATCCCACCGAGGCCGCCCGCAACTTCAGACGCCTGGCGGCGGAGGGGCTGGAAGGCAAGTACGGTTACTACGAGTCCATCGACTACTGGAACAAGAAAATCGACGGGCAGGAGACCGCCGCGAACGGAGCGGTGGTGCGGGCCTACTTTGCGCATCACCAGGGGATGACCCTGGTCTCCCTCGCCAACGTCCTCCTCTCTGACGTGATGGTGGAGCGCTTCCATGCCGACCCACGCGTCCAGGCGACGGAGCTGCTGCTTCAGGAACGCGTCCCGCGACACGCCTCCATGACCAAGCCACGGCCCGTCGAGGAAACGCACGTGTCGGCGCCCTCACCCGCGGCGGCGGTGCGCCGCTTCCGCTCGCCCCACACGGCGTTCCCGCACGCGCAGTTCCTGTCCAATGGCAACTACACCGCCGTGGTGACGAACTCGGGAGGCGGCGCCAGCGTCTGCCGGGGTCTCGCGGTGACGCGACATCGTGAAGATCCGACCCGTGATCCGGGAAGTCAGTTCCTGTACCTGCGGGACGTGCGGAGTGGATCGGTGTGGTCTGCTACTTACCATCCGACGAGTAAGGAGCCCGAGGACTACCTGGTGACCTTCCTGGCGGAGAAGGCGACCTTCTGCCGTCAGGACGATGACATCGCCACGCAGCTCGACATCGCGGTCTCGACCGAGGACGACGTCGAGGTGCGCCGCCTGTCCGTCACCAACAACAGCGATCGCCACCGCGAGATCGAGGTCACGAGCTATGCCGAGATCGTCCTGGCGCCTCCGGCCGACGACCTGGCCCACCCCGCCTTCGGAAAACTATTCGTCGAGACGGAGTATGTCCCGGAGAACGCCGCCCTCCTTTGCCGGCGGCGACCGCGATCCCCGGAAGAAGCGGGCGCCTGGGCCTTGCACGTGATGAGCCTGGAAGGTCGGACACAGGGGCAGATGGAGTGGGAGTGCGATCGCGCACGGTTCCTGGGCCGCGGGCGTGGTCCCGCGGATCCGCAGGCCCTCGATGGGCGGTCGCTCTCGGGCACGACCGGGGCGCTCCTCGATCCCATCGTCAGTCTGCGCCAGCGCATTCGCCTCGCGCCGGGTAGCTTCGTGAGACTGGCCTTCGCCACCGGCACGGCGTCCTCGCGAGAGATGGCGATAGCCCTGGCGCAGAAGTATCGAGACCCCAGCGCCACGGCGCGGACCTTTGCCCTGGCTTTCGCGCATGCGCAAAGCGGCTTGCGGCATCTGGGCATCTCGAACGAGGAGGCCATGCTCTTCGAGCGGTTGGCGTCGCGGGTGCTCTATGCGGACGGATCGCTGCGCGCCAGTCCGGAGCTCCAGGCGCAGAACGTGCTGGGTCAGCAAGGTCTTTGGCCGCATAGCATCTCGGGCGATCTTCCCATCCTCCTGGTGCGGGTCGTCGAGGAGAACGACCTGCCGCTGGTGCGCCAGGTCCTACGGGCGCAGGAGTACTGGCGTCTCAAGGGATTGAGCGCCGACGTCGTCATCTTGAACGAGCATCCGGTCAGCTACCTGGACGAGATGCACGCCTCGCTGGCGGCGCTCCTCGACGACGGTCCCTGGAGAACGTGGAAGCACCGGCCGGGCGGAGCTTACCTGTTGCGTGGGGACCGCATGCCGGAATCGGAGCGCATTCTCCTCGCGGCGGTGGCACGCGCCGTCCTGAGCGGCGACCGGGGAGAGCTGGCTCATCAGCTCGACGTTCTGCCTCGCGAGTGGCCCGAGTCGGAGCCGGAAGAGATCGTGCCCTCGCGTGAGGTTGCGTCCTCGTCTTCGACGACGGAAGCACCGGTGCCTAATTTGGGGCTCGCGAACGGCATCGGTGGATTCGCCGACGACGGTCGAGACTATGTCGTGGTTCTCGAAGGCGACCAGGAAACGCCCCTGCCCTGGACCAACGTCATCGCCAACCCTGGCTTCGGGACCGTCATCACCGCCTCTGGGTCGGCCCACACCTGGTCGGAGAATAGTCGCGAGAACCGATTGACGCCGTTCGCGAACGACCCGGTGACCGATCCCACCGCCGAGGCGCTCTTCCTTCGGGATGACGAGACGGGAGAGACGTGGTCGCCGACGCCCGGCCCGATGCCTCGCACACCCTCGAGCGGCCGTTTCGTGATCCGGCATTCCGCGGGGCTCACGCACTTCGCCCGCGTGACGGCGGGCATCCGCCAGGAGCTCGATGTCTTCGTGGAGGCGAAGGATCCGGTGAAGTTCTCTTTCCTCACGCTCACCAACGAGAGCGAAGCGCCGCGTCGTCTGAGCGTCTTCGCCTACAACGAGTGGATCCTGGGACGCCCTCGGGCCGGCGAGAACCTGCACGTCATTACCGAGCTCGACCCGACGACGGGTGCGGTCCTAGCGAGAAATCCTTACAACCAAAGCTTCGCGGGGCGCGTGGCTTTTGCGCATGCGAGCGAAGCGCTGACGTCGGCGACGGGAGATCGCCTCTCCTTTCTCGGTCGCAACGGGTCTCTGGCCCAACCGGCGGCGCTTCGCCGGCAAACACTCTCCGGCCGCTTTGGCGCCGGGCTCGATCCCTGTGCGGCCCTTCATGTTTCCTTGACGTTGGCCCCCGGGGAGAGCCGCCGCCTGGCCTTCGTCTTGGGGCAGGGGAGAGATCGGAACCAGGTCCAGGAGCTCTTGGGCCGGCACGCAGGGGTGGCCCAAGCGGAGTCCGCGCGAGAAGCCGCGCGCCGCTCCTGGGATGAGCTCCTCGACGCCGTGCAGGTGCGCACGCCGGACGACTCCTTCGATCTGCTGATGAACCGGTGGCTTCTCTATCAGGACGTGAGCTGCCGGCTATGGACGCGTTCGGGTTACTACCAACCGGGTGGCGCCTTCGGATTCCGCGACCAGCTGCAGGACGTCATGGCCCTCACGTTCTCGGGACCGGACATCATGAGGGGGCATCTCCTCCGAGCCGCGGGCCGACAGTTTGTGGAAGGGGACGTCCAGCACTGGTGGCACGAGCCGAGCGGAGCGGGAATTCGCACGCGCTGCTCGGACGACCTGCTGTGGCTTCCTCACGCCGTGGCGCACTACGTCCGGGCGACCGGTGACGCGGGCGTTCTGGACGAGCGCGTGCCCTTCCTCGAGGGGCCGCTCCTCACCGCGGACCAGCACGAAGCCTACTTCGACCCCAGTGTCTCCGCCGGCGCGGGTTCGCTCTTCGAACATTGCGTGCGGGCGATCGATCGGGGTCTGACCACCGGCACCCATGGTCTTCCGCTCATGGGGAGCGGCGACTGGAACGATGGCATGAACCGGGTGGGCAGCGAGGGGCAAGGGGAGAGCACGTGGCTCGGCTTCTTCCTTTACACGGTGCTGCAGGAGTTCGCGGCTTTATGCGAAGAGCGCGGTCGTGACCAAGCTCGGGCCGAACGCTATCGCACGGAAGCCAACCGCCTGGCAGCGGTGCTGGAGCAGACGTGGGACGGGGAGTGGTACCGGCGCGGCTATTACGACAACGGTACGCCCCTGGGCTCGGCGCAGAACGAGGAGTGTCAGATCGACTCCATCGCGCAGTCCTGGGCCATCCTCTCGGGAGCGGTTCCGACACGCTTCGCCGAGCGCGCTATGGACGCGGTGCGTACCCATCTGGTGCGGCGAGGGGGGCGGGTGCTTCTGCTTCTCACCCCGCCCTTCGATCGATCGGCGCAGGAGCCCGGCTATATAAAGGGATACCCACCCGGGGTGCGGGAGAACGGCGGGCAGTACACGCACGCCGCACTGTGGGTGGTGGCGGCGTTGGCGCGGCTCGGAAGCGGTGACGAGGCGGTCGAGCTCTTCCACATGCTCAATCCGGTGAACCACACGCGAACCGGCCTCGACGTGGCGCGCTACAAGGCCGAGCCCTACGTTCTGGCGGGGGACGTCAGCGCCCACCCTGCCCACGCCGGCCGCGCCGGGTGGAGCTGGTACACGGGCTCCGCGGGCTGGATGTATCGCACCGGCCTGGAAAGCATTCTTGGACTCACCCGCCGCGGCGCGACGTTCGCCATCGACCCGTGCATCCCCTCGTCCTGGCCCGAATACGGGATCACGTGGCGCTTCGGGCGCGCGTGCTACCAGATCACCGTCTCGAATCCGGAGCGCGCATGCCGAGGGGTCGCGGAGGCGGAGCTCGATGGCGTGCCGGTCGATCCCAAAGCGATTCCTCTCGTCGACGATGCGGGCACGCACCAGGTCATGGTCGGGCTGGGAAGACGGAAGCGGCGCGTCGCGCAAAGCGCCAAGCTGGGCTCTCGGGCGCCCGCCTGAGTTTCGCCCCTTCGTCAAGGAATGTCCATGAAGGGACTTCCACCCATTAACTGGCACAAGTGGAATGACTTGCGGTCCACTAATTCGCTTGACAGTTAAGTTGAGTTTACCTATAATGGTTAAGTCAACGAGAAGATCTGCATGCACTCTGAACTAACTCGGGTTACTTGAAACGGCCCGGTGACCACCCATAATCCAAAAAAGTTGACCGGCAAGAAGAGTTTCCATGGAGCCGAAACGCAAGAGCCTCGGGGCAAACAAGCTTGACAGGAGCTTGAAAATGAAATGGTGGAACCGAAAACCCGATAGTTGGCTCCAACGGAGACGACGCTTCCGGAGACTGTTTGCCAAGATAATGCAGGAGGTCGCAGACAAGAGAGTGCCGGCGGTTGCGATCGCAAAGCCTCCAACAAGAGCATTCCATTCTCGTGGGGAGCGATAGGCCTTGGCACAACGGCCCCCTTATAGACCAAACGAAGAGGAAAGAATTCATGAAAATGAAACCAATCAAAGACAATATCGTCGTTAAGCGCATCGAGGAGAACGACGCAAAGAAAGTCGGCTCCATCATCATTCCCGACACGGCCAAAGAGAAGTCTCTCACCGCCGAGGTCATCGCCGTCGGCTCCGGCAAAGTGCTAAAGGACGGAAAGAAGCTCCCACTGGAAGTCAAGGTCGGCGACAAAGTTCTGATCGGAAAGTATTCCGGTTCGGAAATCACACTGGACGATAACGAATACCTCATCATCCGCGAAGACGACGTACTTGGGATCATTGCGTGACATCTCGTTTACAACAACAAGTCGAGCAGTCTGCACGGAAGGATTCGGGGAAAGGCAAGTAAGAAGTCATGGCAAACCAGATTGTCTACCACGAGGACGCTCGCCAGGCCCTCATGCGAGGCGTGAATAGCCTGGCCGCAGCGGTTCGAATCACACTCGGCCCCAAAGGCCGTAATGTTGTGCTCGAGAAGAAATTCGGCTCGCCCGTCGTCACCAAGGACGGCGTGACGGTCGCCAAAGAGATCGTGCTTCCCGATCGCGTCGAGAATCTCGGCGCCCAAATGATTCGCGAAGTCGCCTCCAAGACTTCCGACGTCGCCGGCGATGGAACGACCACGGCGACGGTGCTCGCTCAGGCCATTTTTCGTGAGGGTCTACGGAGCGTCACCGCGGGTAGCAATCCCATGGAGCTCAAGCGCGGTATCGACCGCGCGGTAGAGACGGTGGTGGCAGCCATCCAGAAGCTCTCCAAGCCCGTGACGGGCAAGATGATCGGGCAAGTAGGAACTATCTCCGCCAATGGCGACGAGACCGTCGGGAACATCATCGCCGAGGCGATGGAGAAAGTCGGCAAAGACGGCGTCATCCAGGTCGAGGAGGCACGCACACTCGAGACGACACTGGAGATCGTCGAGGGTATGCAGTTCGACCGCGGATACCTTTCCCCCTACTTCGTCACCGATCCAGAGCGGATGGAGGTGGTGCTCGAGGAGTGTTACATCCTGGTCCACGAGAAGAAGATCTCCAATATGAAGGATCTCTTGCCCTTGTTGGAAAAGACGGCGCAGTCCGGCAAAGCGCTGCTGGTCATCGCCGAGGATCTGGAGGGCGAGGCTCTCGCCACCCTGGTCGTCAATAAGCTCCGCGGGACGCTCAAGGTGGCAGCGGTGAAGGCACCCGGCTACGGTGACCGTCGGAAGGCAATGATGGAAGACGTCGCGATTCTGACCGGAGGCACGGCGATCTTCGAGGATCTCGGCATCAAGCTCGAGAACATTGGCCTCGAGGACCTCGGTCGAGCGAAGAAAATCATCATCACCAAAGAAGCGACCACCGTCATCGAAGGCGCCGGCAAGAAGTCGGACATCGAGGGCCGCATCAAGCAGATTCGCGTGCAAATTGATGAGACCACCTCGGACTACGACCGCGAGAAGCTCCAGGAGCGTTTGGCAAAGTTGGTCGGTGGTGTGGCGCTCCTCAAGGTGGGCGCAGCAACCGAGACGGAAATGAAAGAGAAAAAGGCCCGTGTCGAGGATGCCATGCATGCCACCAAAGCCGCAGCCGAGGAGGGGATCGTTCCCGGCGGCGGGGTCGCTCTTCTCCGCGCTACCACGGCTCTCAAGGGGCTCATGAAGGAGAAGGACCTTTCGGACGACGAGCGTATTGGCGTCGGTATTGTGGCCCGAGCCATCGAGGAGCCCATGCGCTGGATCGCTCAAAACGCCGGGCAGGAAGGCTCCATCGTAGTCAACAAGGTCAAGGAGATGGAGAACCCCGAGCACGGCTACAACGCTCAGAAAGATAAATTCGAGAACCTGGTCAACGCGGGCGTCATCGATCCCACCAAGGTGGTTCGCTACGCCCTCCAGAATGCAGCCTCCATCGCTGGGCTCCTGCTCACCACGGAAGCCTTGGTCTCCGAGTTGCCCGAGAAAGCGGAAAACAGGAGCGGCGGGGGAATGCCGGGCGGTATGCAGGGAATGGGTGACTACTAATGTCGGCACAGGAAGTGAAAGCCGGGAAGCAATGGGTTGAGCGACGGTTCGTAGAAATTGCTCGGGAGTTTGGAGCACCGCGCACCTTAACGCAAGAAGATCGGTGGCGAGAAACCGATAAGGCGTTCACGCAACATAACCACTGCATGGCCTATTACATTGAGCTGGCCGGGCATCTGAAGCGCGGCGATCTCACCTTTCGGGATGTGGACCTCGAGGTTGCTGGCGCCGGCGAGCAGGCAGCCCAAGAGAGACTCGCACGTCACATGCGCGATGTGTTGGTGTCATTGGGAAGCGTTCAAATCCCGGGCGGCAAGCCCCCGCATGCGGTTACTCAGTGGCTCTGATCTGTGGATTGCATGCCCTAAGACTTACCAACGCAGGTCCATACGTTGGAAACGCTCAACGACGCCGAAGAGTAAGGTGCGTCCAAGGCCTCGCCTACGCGGCGACGGAGAGAATGCGCTCATGAAAACAAAACGAGTACGACGGACCGGTTCGTTTCGGACTCTGTTTTTCCTTACGGTATTGACGCTCGCTCCTGGGGTGGCATCGGCACAGGGCGAACCGATCGCGCAGTCTCCCCATGCTCACGCGAAGCCCTCTGGCAGCGGTTGGGAGTGCGATCGAGGTTACCGGGAAGTCGATCAGTTATGCGTGGCCATCCAGGTCCCTCCTCATGCCTTTCTGAATTCTCGCGGGGACGGATGGGAGTGCGACCGAGGTTACCGAGAGGCCAACGCGGCATGCGTGATAGTCGAAGTACCACCCAACGCCCGGCTGGATTTTAGCGGGCGCGGCTGGGAGTGCGATCGGGGCTACCAGAAAATCGACCAATCGTGTGTGAGCATCGAGGTGCCGGCGCACGCCTATCTTGACCACACCGGAGATGGCTGGAAATGCGATCGAGGATTCCAGCAACACGGCGAGACGTGCGCGCCTTTCGAGATACCTCTCCAAGGTCATCTGGCGCGTTCAGGGAACGACTGGGAGTGCAATCATGGGTTCCGGAGGAACGGCGAGTCCTGCGTCCCCATCGATGTGCCTCGGAACGGCTACCTCAGCGATTCGGGACAGGATTGGGAGTGCGACCGAAATTATGAAAGACGCGGCGATTTGTGTGTGACCGTCGAGGTTCCGGCGAACGCTCACGTCAGCTCCTCCGGGCACGACTGGGATTGCGATGCGGGTTATCGGCTGTACAGGGGAACTTGTATGGTGAGCGACGAGTAGTGGCGAGGAAGACACGGCCGCACGAAACGGAGGAATGAATATGCACCCGCTCTACGATCCAGAAGCCGTTCGACCGATGTGGGAGGAGCTCGCACAATGTGGCGTCACGCCGCTCGCGACCGTTGAAGAAGTTGACGAGGCCCTCGAAAAACCCGGAACGACACTGGTCGTCGTAAATTCCGTGTGCGGCTGTGCGGCGGGTTCCGCCAGACCGGGAGTCACGCGTGCGCTTCAAAACGAGGTGATTCCCGATCAATTGACCACGGTTTTCGCGGGCGTGAACCGGGCGGCGACCGAACGTGCCCGCCAGCACATGTACGAGGTGCCGCCCTCGTCGCCGTCCATCGCACTGTTTAAGGATGGCAAGCTGGCCCACGTGCTGGAGCGGCGACAGATCGAACGCATGACGATCGAAGCGATCGCTGCCGACCTCGAGAAGGCTTTCCGTCAACACTGTACTCGAAAGGGACCCTCCGTGCCGCGAGAGGAATACGAGAAAATCGTGCACGCACGCCAGTGCGGATCGCAGATCCCCGGATTCATGGGCTAGAACATGGGAGGGGAGGCTCACCCTACCTCGGGTCCGGCTGGGCGGGTCGGATCTTTCCCGCGGTAAACCAAGGCGGTTAAGCGAGCCTTGTCAACTTCAGCGCCCGACGGTCCTTCCGTCTACGTCGATATTCCCTGGGAACGCAGGGCAGTGCTATTTGATGTCGGGCTCAATTATCACCTCGCACCCAAGAAGCTTCTAAAGATCACGGACGTCCTGGTGTCCCATGCCAACATGGACCATTCATTTCATCGGGTTCGACCACTTGCTGCGTTTGCGCCTCCGGGACGATCGACCCCTGCGTTGTTCGGTCCCGCGTGTACGCGACGACCCCGCTCGGCGCAGTAACCCGGTCCGATGAGCTTCCGCCGTGTCCGGTCAGGCTCTCAGGGTAGAAGCCGGGCTCGAAGAGAGCGTAAACGCCAAAAGGCGGAGTGGCCGGTCTGCACACCCCGCCTCTTAGGGCCGCTTGGGAAGCAGCGTAGGAGTGAGTGACTTAGGCCGAGATTCAATGGCTTTTGGAAGCCCGTCCAGAGCTGACAGAACCTGCTCAGCGATCTGATAATACGTTTACGGATCGGGGCCTGAGTCCAACAATTTCGAGTGCTAGCCTTCAAAAGCGACCGGGCTCGCGTGATTCGTGCGACCGGGGTCAGCTTTTCGAAGGCCTTGAATGGCCAGGTGGAGTCACGAAGTGCCTCCTTTCCCGTCCCTGGTAGCCAAGTGTGAGCTACCGTGGAAAGCTGATCCAGTAGTTACACCGCGGTTAGGAGAATGTCAATAGAAAAGCAAACTAAAAGCAAACCGGTGGAGGGTTCTCCGACCTCGCCGACATTCTCACGCTGGGACACGATTTCCGACTCGATTACTTTCGTAACGCCCGACGCCGTCATCCGCTGCGCTCACAAAGGGAAGGAGCCGCGCGGTATCGACTGGGACATCCTGGACGCGGAGAAGTTCGCCGAGATCCCGCTCCTCCGGGAACTGAAGCCGCGAGCGGCGCGCACGAGTAAGAGGTAGCATCGGGACGCCTGTCATCTCGCCATGGCGGATCTCTTTCTCATGCTCGCGGCGGGCCTGGGGCTATTGCCTCCGGGTGGTCTTCTCTATCAGATGGGGGCTGCGGTGAGGGACCGACGCCGCTACCGTCCTCCGGGAAGGCTCGTCGACGTGGGCGGTATGCGGCTACACCTGCGGGAGATGGGGGAAGGCCATCCCGCCGTTCTCCTGGACTCGGCCCTGGGCGGGTCCTCGATGAGCTGGTACCGCGTCCAGCCCGAATTGGCCCGGTTCACCCGTGCCTGCACTTACGATCGAGCCGGCTTCGGTTGGAGCGATCCTGCTCGCCGCCCTCGTACCGCCGAGGCGATGACGGAAGAGCTTCACGAGCTTCTGCAGGCGGCCGCCATGCCACCGCCTTTCGTTCTCGCGGGCCATTCGTACGGGTCTCTCGTTTGCCAGATCTACGCGGCCCGTTATCCGCAGGAGGTCGGAGGGCTCGTTCTCGTCGACCCGCCCGATGTCGACTCCTGGAGCCGGCCCGACGAGCGGCAAAGACGACGCCTCGAGCGAGGTGCGCGGCTCGCCCGGCGGGCGGCGGTCGCGAGTCGCTTTGGGCTCATGCGCCTTTTCTTCTTCCTCTTCGGGCTTGGCGCCCTGCCCGCGGCTCGGCTCGCCTCGCTTGGCTCGACCCGTCCCGGGGAAGTCGGCATCTTCCGTGTCCTCGAGAAGCTTCCCCCGGACTCCCGCGCCGTTCTTCGCTGGCTCTGGTCCGAGTCCCGTTCTCTTGCTGCCCTGGCGAGCCTCATCGAGAACGTGCCGGCCTCCGCGGCAGAGGTCGCCGCGATCGAGCTTCCCCGCGATCTTCCCCTGGTGGTGCTGACCGCCGCAGACGCGCCGGAGCAGCAAAAAAGCTTCCATGAGCGGCTCGCCGCCCGCTCGACCCGCGGTCGGCACGTTGTGGCCTCCCAAAGCAGTCACTGGATTCCGATCGACGAACCGGAGCTCGTGGTCGAAGCGTGTCGGGAAGTCGTAACCGCAGTCCGTCGGTTCTAGATCTCCCACCGGCCTGCCAAGATGCCTTCGACCGTGAGATCCTCATCCAGTTCTTCCCAACGAAGCGCCTTTCCTCGTGCTTCGATCCTGACCTTGGCGAGCGATTCCTCCGTAGCATTCCGTAGGAGGCGGAACTTGTCGGCAGGGAAGCCCACGGTGCGACCGTCTTCGAGGGCAATCCCTGTCAAACAAAATAGGACTCGAAAACGTCAATTCGAGCTTCCGACGGGATAGTCCCTTGACAGTCTGTGCCGGATGAAGGATTGCCTCACCGTTTCTTTCGCACCCCGCGCCGGTCCGTGAGCCGCCTGTCGGCGTAGGCAACGATCTCGGCGAGCTGCTCCAGGGGATCCTCGAGCCGCGGATCTTGGCTACTACGGAGCACCACTTCTTTCGCGAACAACAACGCCAGGTAGCGAAGCTTGAGAGTGGGACGATCGGCAATCGCTTGGTAGTCTCGATGGCCGGTGTTCACCTGCCATCTTCCATCGAGGATGCGGGATCGCCACGGGGCTCCGGGGTGATCGACCAGCTCGGGCTCCGGAATCCCCTCATCGGACGGTCCGGCTCCGAGATCCTCGAGGATCTCGACGGGCGCCGTCGTTCGCGCCTCCCGATCGGCGGCGCGCGCGAATACGGTCAGAGTACCCGTCGCCGGTCGTTCCCCTGCCACTATTAGCACCTTGGCAGGATTCTGATCCACAGAGCGGAGCACACCGATCGGGTCCGAAAGCTCCCAGCGGTAATCCACCTCAGACGGGATGGCACGACCGTCGCTATCTGTGGCTAAGGCTCGAGCAACCTTCGTCCCACCACACTCGATACGGAGCCGTGAGGGCCGGACTTCAACCGCTGCCAGGGGGCCGGGAGGGAATAGGTCAGCGACCGCCGCGGTCTCGGCTCCGAGGGACGGCTCGCTCGGTCCGGCTATCCCAGCTGAAGCTTCGTCGCCGCCGTTCCCGGAACCTTCTCCGGATTCTCCGGGGCCTCTCCCTGGGTCTTCCGAGGAACGGATCGGGAGCATCGTGTAGCGCGGGCGCTGCCGGTAAAAGTCCCGGAAGGCTCGCTGTAGGTCTCGAATCAACGTCCGATCGAGCTGCTCGGCCCGCTCACGCTCCCGCGCTTCGAGTAACTCGTTGAGCAGTCGTTCTACCTTCGCCAACGCAGCGATGAAGGCACCGGCCGCTTCATCGGGGACGACACCTCGCCTGCTCCCTGGAGCCACGCGCAGGGCAGGGAAGTCTACGAGGCCGGTCAGACGAGCGTCGGTCCACGGCGGGTGGTCCAAACCTAAGGCTGCCAATTCATGAAAGGTTTCGGCTACCAACGTGCCGGTGGCGTAGAGGGCCAGACCCTGGGATCCCGGCCCATTGGTTTCGTCACCGGCCAAATAAATCTCCAGACGAATCGGAGGGTAGCCCGGCACCTCGAGCGGTCCAAGGCCATCCAACCGCTCGCCCAAAAAACGGGGCGGTTTCACCGGCAGGCTCCTACGGGCTCGCCCTCGGGCCATTTTGTCTTCCACGACGAGGTTCACATCTCGCGCCAAGAGTTGCCCGCGAAGCTCGGCGCCTAGATAATCCGCCGCTCGCCGAGTCACGAGCGTCGCCATCGCCTCCCGGTGAAGCCCCACCACCACCACTTCGGTGAAGCGTTCATCGAATGCCAGTTTTCCCTTGAGCGGCTCGATAACGTAATGGGGCCGGTCACGATTCAGAATCAGCCGATGGGGTTTCTGTCCCGGGAGGGAGGTTCTCATCTCCAGCCTTTCCCCGAGACTCCAGAACCCGAGGAGGCCGATACCATATTGACCTTGAGTCATCAGCTCGAGCCGCTGTTGTGGGGAGAGCGACCGTTTACGACTATGTCCAATATGGGTGGCGATGTACCGAAGAGCCTCCGGCCGGTCCATCTCGGGGATGATGCCCTCGCCGTCGTCGAGAATCTTGAGGCAAGGCACCCCTTTTTCTCGAACCCGAGTCACGCGAATGAGCTTTGCCTCCGCGTCCAAGCTATTTTGAACCAGCTCCGCCAGGGCCTTTCGTGGGTCGGGCTGGCTGAGCGCCAACCAGCGGATCAGCTCGAACGGGTCATGGACCCGCACGCGACCTTTCTCAACGTCACGCGACGTCCGGGCCCGCTTCTTTCGGGCAGCGTCCGGCTGGTTGGGGGAGGGGCTTCGCACGGCGTTCAAAGTATCACGATCCGAGCGCTGTTCCCCCCCCTTGCCCATCCCGTCTGTCAAGCGTCTGGCTTCCTGGGGACCCCGTCTCCGACGGAGCACGCCGCGATTTTGCCTGGGCGCGCGATCAGGTCATCCAAATCTCCACCGTTGGGCATTCTCCAGTTCGTGCGCCTATAGCAGTTACTTTTGGTTACTCGGGCCGGAACCGAGTGGGTTTAAGAGCTAGTCTCGGTTCATCGTGAGCCATTGAAAAGGTCGGCACGTGCTCAGGCCGCCCTGACGTTCGGCCCCTCGCGCTCGATTTCCACGATCGGCGACGTAATGAAGCACCTGTCACCCACCACAAATTGCAAACTGCACCCGACGTCGACGCCACAGGCAAGAACCCCTAGCACACTGGAATCATCTAGAAGGCAGGCTTCGGTGGAGCAGGGGAGATACCGGCCGCCCTGGATGAGGATCTTCCGTCCGGCTGGATCGAGCATGATCAGGCGGTAGAGGGAGTTGCGGGTGCGTACCGTGACCAGCTCGCCAGGAGCGAATTCGCCGAGCTGCGGGTTTGGCTTCGACAGCTTTCCTGGGATCGTGCCCTTTGTCGGCTTGGCAACCTCGAGGGTCGTCTCTTGGCCGGGTGCGACCGTAGCCACTGGCCGGAAAGGGTCACTCCGCTCGCTTCGCAACATCTGTTTCCCTCCTGTGACTCTTTCGGAAAGGCTCGGAGTCTCACTATGAAGAGTGGCCGCCGCTAGGGAAAGGTTCCGGAGAGAAGCGCTCGCTGGTTAAGTCCTTGTTTGCAAATAGTTAGCGTTCGTGGCCGTCCTCGGGAAGGATGCGTGACGGAGCCATCCAGCTACACCTTCGAGAACACCTGGAGTGAATCCCTTCCCGCATCGGGGCTTGCCTGTACTGGGTCCGTATCCCGGCGGAGCCTACGGCCACACTGCGGCCCGGGCTCGTGGTATCGGTCGACGCTCGTAACCGGCTAGCCAGCGACGTCCTCGTCATTCCCGCAAGTACGATATTGCGTCCCTCTCCCACTCACGTGCGTCTCAAGAAGGCACAGGGAGGTATCCCGAAGGACTCTGTCCTCAAGTGCGAGCAGATCACGACGCTTCCCAAAGAGCTGTTGAGTGAACAGGCCCTGGGTGGCCCGCTCCCCGGCGTGCTCATGGATCAGGTGGAGCGGAGCGTCCTAAGGGCGATCGGCCTGGCCATCGACTAGCCGAGTGCGGAGGAGATGTGGGACAGGGGACAGCTACTCGATCTGTGCCAAAGCGAGTAGCGCATTGAGGTGTTTTTCGACGGGTGGCGAGGCCCCGCTCCTCGTGTAATCTCTCGTCACCTTAAGCCATACAGGGACAAAAGCGCGGCGTAACCGCTCGGGAGAATCATCGGGGGTTTCTCCAAAGAGCGGTAGCGCGAGGCCATCTCGAGAAAAAATCGTGCATGAAAGAACGCTTCGAGAATGGGGCGGGTGACGGCTGTCCATTCCTTGTTGTCCTCGAGCCGAAACTCCTTTCCCGTCCCGGCCGCGACGATCTCGAGAAACCACGAATTGAGCTCGCTTTCGGACGAGAGCTTCCGAAGCAAGTCCACAATGGCCTTAGTCTGTTTCTGCAGCGAGTACACCTTGAAGCTCTGATGGTAGAAACGATAGACGGGGTCTTCATAACCCCGATGATCGTTCGCCTTCGCGAGCAGCTCTT
>Ga0209002_10000960_pt1 | contig 23252 bp, 15 predicted proteins | sample Rifsed16ft2_FD_184010 | JGI IMG/M metagenome (GOLD analysis project Ga0209002, IMG submission 184010) | Soil microbial communities from Rifle, Colorado, USA - sediment 16ft 2 (version 2) | ecosystem: Environmental > Terrestrial > Deep subsurface > Rock core/Sediment | place: Rifle, Colorado... | reverse complement strand
CACGTTCTCCGAGGCGATCATCGGGAGGCTCTGGGAGAACCATGCGTGGTGGCGGTCCACCTGCTCCTCGATGAACGCGACGTCCTCGTCCATGGAGGGCGGGAGTGCGGTGGGGTCGATAAATAGGTTCTGAATGGAGGGTCCGTGGCGCGCGGCCCGCGGCTCAGAACACGCGGCACTTGCCCGCCACGATCCGGTCCGTGAGCTTGTGGATCCGGTCGAGCTCCTCGTTCAGGATCGACTCGACCTCGGGCTTCACCTTCGACAGCTTCGCGCCCTTCCGGAGGATGCACTGCGCGGTCGCCGCCTGGGGCTGGTCGATCGGCCTGCCGATCTGCGAGACGATGCGGATCCAGACCTCCCGCACGCCCGACTCCAGCTCCTTCGCGACCCGGTGCGCGGCCTCGTATGCGAGGATGTTGTACAGCTTCCCGACGTGGGTCACGGGGTTCTTCCCCGCCGCGGCCTCCAGGCTCATGGGCCGGTACGGCGTGATGAGGCCGGTGTTCCGGTTCCCGCGGCCGACGCTGCCGTCGTCCCCGTTCTCCCAGGACAGGCCCGTCACGGTCAGGTAGAAGATCCCGTTCTCGGTGTTGTCCCCGGTGTTGATGTCCACGGTGACCTCGCGGTTCGTGCACTTCACCGCGTTGTCGAGGACCCGTTCCCGCAGCTCCTGCACGACGCTCCGGTAGTGGTCCTTGTCCGGGATGAACCGGTCCACCATCGCCGCCGCGATCGTCACGCGGATCTTGTCGTGGTTCCGGACCGCCATGACCTTGATGTCCTGGCCGACCTCCTTGAGGTCCTTCTTCAGGGGCCCGTTGATCAGCTCCTCCGTCCGCAAGGTGAGGGTCTCCGTCTCGCTGTACGGCGCGAAGCTCACGCCGAAGGACGTGTCGTTCGCGAGCTGCTTCCGGGTGTCGTAGAGGCCCCGCAGGTCCACCGAGCCTTGCCCGATCTTGCAGTCGATGATCACGTCGTCGTCCACGTTCAGGTTCGTGCACGTCTTCTGGAGGTAGTCGTGCGCGGCGTGCACCGCCACGGTGCGGTACGGGAGCCGCTCCCCGTTCACGGAGGTCGTGGCCCTCCCGCACAGGAGGACGTACGCGGGCTCGAGGAACACGCCGCCACCGAACCTCGGGGCGCTCTGGCCGCCGACCACCTCGACCTGGTCCGTGTTGTGGTGGAGGATCCGGTCGTACCGCTCGACGTACATCCGGGACAGCGCGCGACTCACGGACTCGGCGAGGCCGTCCGCGACGCTGTCGGGGTGGCCGATCCCCTTTCGCTCCACGATCTCCGCCGTCTGCTCCTCGATCGGCGTGTGGACGAGCTCCTCGACGAACACGTTTCGGCTCACGGAATGACCTCGGGTGTCGGCGCGCAACGCGGGGCGCCGGATATATGCTTTTCCTCAGCCGGGGCGCGACAAACCGCAGGCCGCGCCGTCATGGAGGGAAGATGCATTGCGGGTGGGACGGCGGCCCCGTATTAATATCTACATGGCTCGAAAATTCCGATAAGAATATGTACCCCGGGCGGCTGGCGGACCCGTGCTCCCCGAGCTCGACGGGATCCCGCGCCTCCGGAAGGGCCTCGGCCTCACGCAGACGGCCCTCGCGGCCCTGGCGGGGGTCTCGCAGTCCACGGTCGTCAAGATCGAGAAGCGCCAGATGAGCCCGAGCTACGACATCGTGCGCCGGATCATGAACGCCCTGGAGTCGGAGATGCGCCGGCGGGAACAGACCGCGAGCGTCGAGCAGGTCCAGTCCCGCAAGGTCCACTACATCGACGCGGGCCTGTCCCTCGAGGAGGCGGCCGCGGAGATGCGCCGGCAGAAGTTCTCCCAGCTCCCCGTGTTCCGCGCGGGGCGGAGCGTCGGGAGCCTCTCGGACAAGACGATCACGAACCTCATCCTGGCGGGGAAGGAGATCCGGGAGCTCGGGGAGATCCGCGTGGAGGAGGTGATGGACCCGCCCTTCCCGCAGATCGACGCGAAGGCCCCCGTCGAGCTCGCAGCGGGACTCCTGCGGCACTACAACGCGGTCCTCGTGACGACCCGCGGCGACATCACGGGGATCGTGACGAAGTCGGACCTGATGAAGCTCCTCTGAGGTTTCGGACGCCCGAAAGGTATAGTCGGAGGGGTCAAGTAGGCGCTCCCTCCGTCTTCATGGCGGAGTGGCCTCCATGTGGGTCTTCCTCGCAGGCGTCCTCGGCATGGCGGGCTTCCTCGCGGCGATCGGGATTACCCGGAACCGGTGGCTGGGCGTCCGGCGATGGACGGCCGTGTGGACGGGCGCGTCCCTCGCCTTCGCGGGGGTCCTCGTCGTCGCGTTCCTCGATGGCGGACCCCTGGCGATGGAGGCGGTCCACGGGGCCGCCGTGGGGTACGTCGCCTCCGTGGGCGTCCACACCCTCCACCACTTCGTGAGCGAGACCCGAGAGGCGGATACGCCCGCCTGAGCCTCAATCGGGGTACGGCACCTCGTACTCGAAGAAGTCCTCCGCCATGTACGTGGCGGGGAACACCGCCTTCGCGTCCTCCAGGATCGGCGTCGCGTCCTCGTACCGCGGGCTATAATGGGTCAGGATCAGGGCCCGGGCCCCGGCCTCCTTCGCGATCTCCGCCGCCTGGCGGCCCGTGGAGTGGCCGTACCGGTTCGCCTTCTCCTCGAGCCCGGTGTCCGCGGTCGCGTCGTGGATCAGGACGTCCGCGTCCCGCGCGGCCTCCAGGATCGAGCGGGTCGGTAGCGTGTCCCCCGTGTACACGATCTTGCGGCCCCGCCGGGGCGGGCCGAGGACCATCTTCGGCGCGATTGTCCTCCCGCCGACCGTGACCGCCTGGCCCTCCTGGAGGCGGCTGTACAGCGGGCCCTCCGGCACCCCGAGCTCCCGCGCCCGCTCGAGGCTGAACCGGCCGGGCCTCGGGCCCTCCTCGAGCGCGTACCCGAGGGCGGGGACCGTGTGCGCGGACTCGACCGCCCGCACCGCGTACTCCCCGCAGTCCACGGCCTCCCCGCCGCGGAGGCCCTTCCCGACGACGGGGAAGGCGGACCGGAAGTGGCCCAGGGTGACGAGGTTCTCGACGAGGCCCTCCGTGCCCTTCGGGCCGTACACGAGGAGCTCCCGCTCCCGCCCGTTCATCGACATCGACTGGACCATCCCTGGGAGCCCGAGGAAGTGGTCCCCGTGGAAGTGCGTCAGGAAGACGCGGGACACCTGCATGAAGCTCAGCTTGCTGAGCATGAACTGCCGCTGCGTGCCCTCCCCGCAGTCGAACAGGATCACCTCGGGGCCGCGCTTCACCGCGATCGCGGACACGTTCCGCTTCGGGGTCGGCCACGAGCCGCTCGTACCGAGGAAAACGATCTGCACGCACGCGGGAACGGGGGGCTCGCTATGAAGCTTTTCGGGGCGAGAGCTCGGGAACCTCGGTGAGTCGGGCTGACCCCAACGCTCAAAGATGCCCACGCACTGTGGAAGCGCTGTGGAGGGCATCCCTAGTCGGCTTGTCCGGGGTCTGGTTGGCAGAAACAGGTCGGAACGCCGACTCCTGTTCCTCCTGTTCCCTGTGGTCTTCGCCCTCCTCGCTGTCGGCTCCGTCGTGGACGGAATCGGGTATTTCGGGTGGGGGTGCGCTGGCATAGAGGGCTACGACTACAGGGCCCTGAACCCTCTCTTCTACCTCCCTTACGCGCTCGCGCATCCAAACAGCTGCTTTGGCTTCCCGGTTGGAACAAGCCCGGACCTGGCACACTACGTTGGGTCAGCGCTCGACTTGTACCTCTGGACCATCGCATGGTGGGTGGCGCTCGCCTACAGCGTGTCCCGTTCTGCCGCTGCAATCAGGCAGCATCCCGCGTTCGCTCCTATCCCGCAGGACCCCGGGTGAGTCGACGAAACGGTTCTTCCCTTAAGGGAAATGGAGAAGCTTCAAACGCACCGCGAAAAGTCTTAATGGCGGCCTCCCCATCGCGGGCCGGGGGCTGTCGTTGCTCACGATCGATGGGGACTCCCTCACCATCGAGGAGGTCGCGCGGGTCGCGCGGACGGGGGAGCCCGTCCGTCTCGCCCGCACCGCCCTGCGCCGCGTCGAGGCCTCCCGGGACGCCCTTGTCCGGATCGTGAAGAGCGGCCGCGCGACGTACGGCGTGAACACGGGGTTCGGGGAGCTCGAGCACGTCCCGATCCCGAAGGCGGACGCCCTCCGCCTCCAGGAGAACCTGGTGCGGAGCCACGCGGTCGGCGTGGGCCCGCCCCTCTCCGAGGACGAGGTCCGCGCATCCCTCCTCATCCGCGCGAACGCGCTCGCGAAGGGCTACAGCGGCGTCCGCCCCGCGGTCGTCGACTTGCTCCTCGGGATGCTGAACAAGGCCGTCCACCCGGTCGTGCCGTCCCGGGGCTCCCTCGGCGCGAGCGGGGACCTCGCGCCCCTCGCCCACATCGCCCTCGTGATGATCGGCGAGGGCGAGGCCGTGGTCAAGGGGAAGCGGGTCGCGGGGCGGGCCGCCCTCCGCGCGGCGGGCCTGAAGCCTCTGCGCCTGGAGTCAAAGGAGGGGCTCGCGGTCCTGAACGGCACCGCGGTGATGTCCGGCCTCGGGTGCCTTGTCGTCGCGGACGCGCTCGCCCTCCTCCGGGACGCGGAGATCGCCGCGTCGATGAGCCTGGAAGCACTGCGCGGGAGCCCGAACCCGTTCGACGAGCGGCTCGCCCGCCTCAAGCGGCAGATCGGCCAGCACCTCGTGGCGGGGAACATGACGAAGCTCCTCCGCGGGAGCGAGATCGCGGAGAGCCACAAGGGCCCGCACCGGGTCCAGGACCCGTACTCCCTCCGGTGCATCCCGCAGATCCTCGGCGCGTGCTTCGAGTCCTTCCACTACGCCCGCCAGGTCCTGGAGATCGAGGTGAACTCCGCTACGGACAACCCCCTGATCTTCCCGGAGACGGGGGAAAGCCTGAGCGGCGGGAACTTCCACGGCCAGAGCGCCGGGATGGCCCTGGACTTCCTCGCCCTCGGCCTCACCGTGCTCGGGTCCGTCGCGGAGCGCCGGGTCGCGCGGCTCGTGGACGGGCACCTGAGCGAGCTCCCCGCGTTCCTCACGGAGAAGGGCGGGCTCCGGTCCGGGATGATGCTCCTCCAGTACACGGCGGCCGCGCTCGCCTCCGAGAACAAGGTGCTCGCGCACCCCGCCACGGCGGACTCGATCCCGACCTCCGCGAACCAGGAGGACTATGTGTCGATGGGCCAGACCGCGGCGCTGAAGGCCCGCCAGGTCCTGGAGAACAGCCGGCGGGTCGTCGCGATCGAGTACCTGTGCGCGGCCCAGGGCCTCGAGTTCCTCCGGCCGCTCCGCCCGGGCGCGGGGCCGAGGATCGCCCACCGCGTGATCCGGGGATCGGTCCCGAGGCTCACGGAGGACCGCCCGCAGTCCGCGGACATCGAGCGGGTGGCGGCGATGATCGCGGCGGGCGAGATCGCGCGGGCCGTGGAGGCGAAGGTCGGCAAGCTCGCCTAGCCGACGTGGAACGCGAGCTTCCGCTTCTTGTCGTCCCCCTCGATTGGCCGGAAGCACACGGGGCACCGCCCGACCCGGGATGCGCAGAGCTGGTGGAAGTCCCGCCCGCACGCGCACTTCGTGATCGTGAAGCCCTTCTTGATCAGGCCCTTGCAGATCGGGCAGCGGCTCTCGTACTCCGCGACCTCCGGTTTCCTCTCCTCGGGCGGGGCCGCGACCGCGGAGACCTCGATCTGCGCAATCATCTCCTGCGTGTACTCCTTGTCGTCCATCACCCGGTGGGTGACGACCTGGATCACGAGCGGGATCACGCCGGGCGCGGACATCCGGATCTTGAGCGGGAGCTTCTCCTCGCCCTTCGCGCGGATCGCGGCGAGGGACTTGAGGCCCTCCACTTCCGCGTCCCCGAGGATCTTCACCTGGACGTCCTTCGCCAGGGCCTTCCCGTTGTTCAAGAGGACGAGGGTCGCCTCCGACCACTGGTCCAGCCGCGGGGCCTCGACCTCGAGCCGGGCCTGGATGTTCGGGGCGAACGACTCGACCGCCTCCCACGCGAGCCGGTACGCGTCCTCCGCGGAGGAGATCGCGCGGGTCATGTCCGTCTTCTTCGCCGTGATCGCGCCCTGGAGGATCCGCTCCGCCTCCTTCACGTCGATCCCGAACTTCTTCGCGTTCCGGATCGTGGACTCCGCCTTGTACGTGAGCTCGACGAACCGCTTCTCTACCATCCGGCGGGACTCCACCCGCTCCGCGCCCTGCTGGATAAGGCCGAGCGACTTCTCGAACTGGCCCTCCAGGAGCGCCTGGCTCGCCTGCTGGAGCTGGCTCTCCGCGTCCCCGACGTCCGCCCCGATCTTCTTCGCGTGGGCGATCGTCGACTCCGCGTTCGTCAGGGCGTCCGAGACCTTCCCGGACAGGCCCGCCTCCGCGTCCTTGCGGCCCTGCTCGATGAGCTGGAACGCGTTCTCGAAGTTCTCGCTCTCGATCTGCGCCTTCGCCTCCGAGAACCGCTTCAGGGCCGGGGTGGGGTCCACGTCGAGCTTCTGGGCGAGGTCCGCGGTCTCCCGCGCCCGCCGGAGCTGCTCCGTGAGGTGGGTCCGGGCCGCGCCGACGCCCCAGTCCAGGGCCTGCTGGTACGCGTTTCGCGCGCTCTCCGGTTCGCCCCGCTCGAAGGCGGACTGCGCCTCCTTTAGGATCTTCGCGACCTTGTCCGACTCCGCGCCGATCGTGGACAGCACGTCGACGATCCTCTCCGCGGACGTCCGTACCTCCATCGCGTCCTCGGCGAGGTCCCGGCGGCGGCCGAACTCGTCGCCCGCGCGGATCGCGAGGTCGAGGGCCTTCACGTAGTCCCCCGACGCGAACGCGGCCTTCGCCTCCTTCACAATCGCGTCGACCTGCGGGATCGCCTGGCTGAAGCCGGTGATCCGCTTCTCGATCGTCTGGATCGCCTTCGAGGCCATGTCCTGCTGGAGCGAGACGCGTTCCGTCTCGCTCTCGGACTGCATCGCGACCGCGAGGGCCTGGCGGAACTTCCGCTCCTTGAGGAAGTCCCGGGCCCGCTCGAAGAGCTTCTCCGCGGAGCGTGTGTCGATGCCGTCCCGCCGCGCCTTCTCGATCGACTCCTCGAACCGCTTCATTGTGGCCGCGACGTTCTGCTGCGTCTCCGTCTCGAGCTCGGCAGTCGCCTTGTTCGACAGGTCCAGGGCCTCGTCGAAGCGGCCGCCGCGGTACGAGCGCTCCGCCTTCTCGAGCAGGCGCCGGGCGGAGGACGGGTCGATGTTCATCGTCTCGACCTCCGCGATCGCGTCCCGGGCCCGCTTCATCGCGACGGCGGCCTCCTCCCAGACCCTCTTCAGCTTCTCGACGTCGTCGCGGGTCTGGAGGGCGAGGTCCGCGGCCGAGCCGAACTGCTGGCCCTCCGTGAGGCTGCGGACCTGGACGATCTTGTTCTGGACCGCGGTGAACTCGACGTTCTCGATACCCGCGAGGACGCCCTCCGCGGTCGTCACGACGCTCGCAATCTTGTCCGAGATGAGCTCCGTGAGGCCCTTCTCCGCCCGCTCGGAGAGCTGGAGCGCCTTCTCGTACTCCTTCGCTTTCATGGCCTCCTTCGCGCTGTTCAGGACGTCCCGGAGGTCCGGCGCGTCGATCCCGAGGCGGGCGGCGACCTCGAGCTTCTCCCGGCTCGAGATCAGCCGCTGGGCGGACGTGTAGAGGACCATGAGCCGCTCCGTTTCCGACTTCGAGCGGTTCGCGAGCTCCAGGGCCCTCTCGAAGTCGAGGCGCTCGAAGGCCTTCTTCGCCTCGAGCAGGATCTCGAGGACCTTCGTGACGTCCACGTCCCGCTTCTTCGCCTCCGCGACGAGGGCCGCGGCGCTCGAGATCGCGTGGTGGGTCGTCCGGTACAGGTCCAGGACGCGGTTCGCCTTGTCGTTCGTCTCCCGCATCAGGCGGATCGCCTCGACATAGTCCTCCACGCCCAGGGACATCTTCGCGCGCTTCAGGAGCTCCCGCATCTCCTCGATGTCGATCCGCATGTTCTTCGCTTGGACGACCTTCTGCTTCACGAGGTTGAACAGGTTCTCGGAGGCGACCGCGAGCTCCTTCGCCCCGCGCTCCCGGATGCCGATCACGTCCGCGTAGCGGCCCTCCGTGATCGCCGCGTTCGTCTCCTTAAAGATCGCTTCCACGGCCCCGCCCTCGACGCCCACGTCCCGCCCGAGCTGGACCGCGGCCTTGATCGCGTCGTGGTACTGCACCGCGCGGTCCTTCGTGCGGGCCTCCGAGAGCTTCTGCCCCTCCGCGATGAACCCGAACGCGCCCTCGTTGTCCCGCGCGTTCAGGGCGCTCTCCGCCTTCGTGATCAGGCTCCGGACGGACGCCGCGTCCTCCCCGAGGAACTGGAGGGAGGCCTTCAGGCCCGCCAGGCCGTCGTCGAGCCGCTTCCGGAGGCCCGCCTCCGCGAGCTCTCGGCTCCGGAGGGCGAGCTGCATCGCGCGGGCGTAGTCCTTCTCCTTCGTCGCGAGGATCGCGTCCTCGAGGGCCTTGCTCGGCTCGGAGAGGTCCGCGCCCATCCGCTCCCCGGACGTCAGGATGAACTCCGTCTTCTCGACGATCTCCATCGTCCGGTCGTACTGGGCCCGCTCGAGCTCCTCCCGCCCCTTCCGCGCGGAGTCCCGCGCGAGGTTGAAGTCCTTGTCCTGGAGGGCGGACCGCGCCCGGTCCAGGAGCCGGCGGGCGTTCCCGACCGCGACCCCCTGGGACTCCGCCTCCGCGAGGAAGCGGTTCAGCTCCCGCACGACGGTCTCCACGTGCTTGAACTCGGAGACGATGTGATCCACGTCCGCGTCCGCCTTGCGGGCCGCCTCCATCGCGGCCTCGAAGTCCCCCTGCTGGAGGGCCCCCCGGGCCTGCTGGAGCAGCCCCACGGGTCCCGTGAGGTCCGCGCCGAAGCTCCTCGCGGCGACGAACTTGTCGCGGCTCTGGGACATCGTGAACAGGACGCGCTGGAACTGGGCCTCCTGCAGCGTCTGGAAGCCCTGGCGGGCGAGCGTCGCGCCCTCCTGGTATCGCCCCTCGCGGATCGACTGCTCCGCCTGCCTCAGAGCGGCCTTCGCGGGCGTGATGTCGACTCCGAGCTTCTCCGCCCGCGCGAGCCACTTCGAGAAGTCCGCGACGCGGCCGTCGAGCCCCTTCTGGAGGGCCTTCTCCCCCTCGGCCCGGCTCGACTTGAGCGCGTTGAAGGCCTTCTCGAACTCGAGCTTCTCCACGTCCGCCCGGGCGCGCTCGATGAGCTGCCCCATCTTCGCGACGTCCGCCCCCATCTCCTGGGCGGTCCGCATGAGCCCCTCCGTCTCGGACAGGGTCCGGTCCAGTTCCCCCCGGAGCTCGGCGGTGACGGTCTCCAGGCACTCCTTCGTGAAGCCCATCGCCATCTCGAAGTCGTTCGACTCCATGGCGGACCGGGCCCGGGACAGCAGGTCCTCGATCGGTCCCACGTCCCGGCCGAGGTTCTTCGCGGCCAAGATCAGGCTCTGGGCCTTCGAGAACGACCCGGAGAGGTGCTCGTGGAGGATCTTCTCGCACCGCTTCCAGACCTTCTTCGCGAGGTCAATCGCGGTCTCGTAGTCCTCCGCGCCCATCGACTCCCGCGCCTTCGCGATCGCGGCGTCGCTCTCCGAGGCGTCCGTGCCGAGCCCCTTCGCGATCGACACGAGGTTCGCGCTCGCGTCCACGATGCCCTTCACGCGCTCCTGGTAGATCCGGCGGGCCTTCTCCTTCGCGGCGACGGACTTGTCGAGGGCGAGCTTGTAGTCCTTCGCGCCGATTGCGGAGGTCGCCTCCGCGAGGGCGGCGTCCGCCTCCGTCATCACGGCGTCGATCCGCTTCCCCGCCGCGATCAAATCGCCCGCGGCCTGGACGGCCTTCTCGGCGTCGGATCGTGTGCGGGTGGCTTCCCGCACCTTCTCCTCGAGTTGCCTTCGGAGGGCGACGTCTTTCAGGTACCCGCTCACGGTCTCACTTCGGACCCATGGGGATAACTCTCGTTCGCTGGGGAGGCGGTCCGGACTCGTGCTACGAGTTTCATCCTATTTAAACGCTAGCCGTCGGTTATCGGCTCTCCGGAGCCCCCTGGCTCCGCGGGCGGGGCCTCTCCCGCCCCCGGGGGCGGGACGGCCGGCTCGCCCTCCGGCGGGACATCGGTCTTCTCCGCGGGCGGCCGCTTCGGCGTGAACCGCACCCCCGCCTTCTCCGCGAGGATCCGGCGGATCCCCTCCCGGTCCGTCTCCCGGAGCCCGAAGAACTCCGCGAAGTACCGGGTCGTGGTGAGCTCGAGGCTCCGCCCGCGCGGCTTCCGGTTGATCAGGTTCAGGGACTCCAGGGCCTGGGTGTGCTCGTACACCTTCGCGCCGATCATGTCGAACAGGTCGCTCTGGAGGATTGGCTGGTGGTACGCGATCAGGGCCGCGGTCTTCAGCAGGTCCCGGGAGATCTCCGGGGGCGCGAACGCCTGGGCCCGCTCCGAGTACTCGAGGCGGATCTGCATCGTCCACTTGTCGCCCACCTTCGCGACCTCGACCGCGCTGGCCCGGGCGTCGTAGTCCGCGCAGAGGGCCTTGAGGTGCTCCCGCACCCGCTCCGCGGCCACGCCGGTCGTCTGGGCGAGCTCCTCGACCGCGACGGCCCGCCCCGCGGAGAACAGGGCGGCCTCGACGACGCCCTTCTCGTCCGTCATGCGGGCGCCTCCTGCGGGGCGGCCGCGGCTGCGGCGTCCTTCGCGGCGGGGGCCACCGCGGGAATCGCCGTGAGGTCCTCCGCGCTCAGCATCGCGTCCGCCGCGATCCGGCGCACGAAGATGTCACCCATCGGGTACGCGTCCTGCCAGATCTTCACCTTGTCCATCTTCGCGAGGTACAGGACGCTGATGAACACGGTGATGAGGTCCCAGCGGTCGTTCGCGGCCGCGAGGCGGCCCAGCGGGATCGCGCTCCCGTTGAACTGGAGGATCCGGTGCCACGTGAGGCCGATGTCCTCGGAGAGGTCCTCGGAGTGGACTTTCGTGTGGAAGTCCGGGGCGAACGCCTTGACGGCCTGCTCCCGGAGGGCGCTCAGCTGGAGCTGGACCTCCGCGTCCCGCCGGGCCTCGTCGAACGCGTCCATGAGCTCCATCAAGGTGACCGCGCGGCGGCCCTGGCGGCGGATCGCCTCCGCGATCGGCACGCGGTCGACGCCGAGCACGGCCTGGTTGAAGTCGAGGTCCTCCGTGTCCTGGAGCCCGCCGAAGTCCCAGTCGGGGGGCGCCTCCTCGGGCGGCGGGTTCGCCGCGACGAGGAGCTCGTCGCTCTGGAGCTTCAGGATCGACCACGCCATGAAGACCAGCTTCCCGGCGGTGACGAAGTTCACGGGCCCGCCCTGCTGCACCTTCTCCAGGAACATGCGGGTGAACTCCGCGAGGTTCAGGTCCCACGGGTCGAGCTGCCGCTCGAGCACGAGCTCGAACGCGGCCCCGACCGCCTTCTCGAAGGGGTCGCGCAGGGTGACGTGCATCCCCTGCTCGATCTCCTTCAGCATCGCGACGTAGTGGGAGATCCGCTCCGCCCCGTCCCGCTCGCTGATCAGGGCCTTGTGGAACAGCAGGTGGTTCAACACGCTCTCGTACGCCTCGCTCATGCCGCGACCGCCTCCTGGGGACGCTCGTCCTCCACCTCGGAGAGGTTCACCTTCATCACGAGCTCGGAGTGGCCCGCCGCGGTCATCGTGACCCCGAGGATGTGGTCCGCCTCCTTCAGCGTGATCTTCCTCAGGGAGATCTGGACGAACTGGGCCGTGCCCCCGTTCTTCTTGATCATCTTCGCGACCCGCTCCGCGTTCACCGCGTCCAAGTTCTGGTCGATCTCGTCGAGCATGTAGAACGGGGACGGGTCGAACTCCTGGATCGCGAAGATGAACGCCATCGACACGAGGCTCTTCTCCCCGCCGCTCAGCGCCTCCAGCCGGAGGACCTTCTTGTGGGACGGGTTCGCCCGGATGATCAGTCCGCCCAGGAACGGCTCCTTCTCGTTCTCCATGAGGAGTTCCGCGTCACCGCCGTCGCTGATCTCGCGGTACACGCGCTTGAAGTTCTCGTTGATCGCGGTGAACACCTTCGCAAGGCCCTCTTTCTTCTTCTCCGTGAGCTCGCCGACGAGGTTGATCAGCTCCTGCCGCTGGGTCTCGAGCAGCTTGAACTCCTCCGTGAGCTCGTCGTGGCGCTTCTGCTGCGCGTCGTAGTCCTCGAGGGCCCGCATGTTGATCGGGCCGAGGGCGGCGATCGCCGCGTCCGACTCCGCAATCGTCCGCCTGAGCTCGTCGAGCAGCGGGAGCTTGCCCGTCACCTCGCGCCCGAGGGCCTTCAGGTCCTCCTCCGCCTTCGCGAGGGTCTCCTCCTGGGCGTGCAGCTCGGTCTGGAGGTTCACCGCGAAGTCCTCCTTCGTCTCCAGCCTGTGGCCGAGCTTGTCGATCTCGCCCTCGATCTCCGTCTTCTCCTTGTACGCGGCGTCTCGGTCCGCCTGAAGGCCCTGCATCTCCTTCGACATGTGGGCCTCCATCTTCTCCAGGCCGCGGATCTCGTTCTCGAGCTTCTCCAGCGACGAACCGAACCCCTTGATCCGCTTCTCGTGGTCCCCCTTCTGCCCGAGGAGGGACTCGATCCGCTGGTCGAACTCCGACCGGCGGTCCGTCTGGACCTTGACCTGGGCGTCGAGGGTCTCGAGACGCGCCCGCGCGGCGGTGACGTCGTCCCCCGCCTTCGCCCGCTTCACCATCAGCTCCTTCATCCGGGCGGACACCTGCTGCGGGGTCGCGTCCAGGACCGCCTTCTTGCGGTCCTCCCGCTGGGCCTTCACCTTCTCCAGATCCCCGCGGAGCCGCTCCAGGTCCTCCGCGATTCGGCCCGCGGTCTTCTCCGTGTCCGCGAGCCTCGTCTGCTTCGCCTCGAGGTCCTCCTTGATCGCCTTGACCTTCCCCGCGAATTCCTTCCGCTTCGTCTCGAGCGCGGAGGCCATCACGTCCACGGTGGACGTCTGCGTGCCGACCTCCCTCAGCTCCGTCTCGAGGGCCGCGAGGTCCTTCCGGAGCTCGCCGAGCCGCTTCGCGACGCGGTCCGCCTCCTCCGTCGCCTTCCGGAGCTTGTCGGAGACGGAGTCGACCTCCCGCCGGTCCGGGGCGCCGAACCGGAGGGGCGTCTTCTCCAGATCCCCGCCGATCATCGCCCCGCTCGCCTCGATCAGCTCCCCGCCGAGGGTGACGAGCCGGACCCCGCCCATGTACCTCCGGGCCTGCTCCAGGGTCTCGACGACGATCGTGTCCCCGAGGACGTAGAAGAACGCGTCCCGGTACTTCTCGTCGAACTTGATCAGGTCGATCGCGAAGCCGACGCCCTCCTTCGCGACGAGGATCGCCTTGCCGCGGGGCCGCCCGACGAGCATCTTGCTCAGCGGGAGGAACGTCGCCCGCCCCGCCTTGCTCTTCTTCAGGTAGTCGATGCACTCCGCGGCGACGCCGTCGTCGTCGACGACGATCGCCTGCATCCGGTTCCCCGCCGCGACGAGGATCGCGGTCTCGTACTTCGATTCCGTGTGCCCGAGCTGCGCGATCGTGCCGTGGACGCCCTTGATCCGCCCCGTGTCCCGGGCCTCGAGGATCGCCGCGACCGAAACGGTGTACCCGCGCTTCAGGCTCTCCGCGACGTCCGCCTCCGCCTTCATGGCGGTGTACTGGCGGGTGAGGTCGAGGATCGCGGCCTGGAGCTCCCCCTGCTGCCGGGACAGCTCGGCCTCCTCCTTCCGCTTCGCGTAGAAGTCCGCCTGGAGCCTCGAGAGGCTCTTCGTGGCGGCCTTCGAGCCGGACCGGAGCTCCTTGAGCTGGAACTCCGCGTCGTCGAGCTCGAGCTGGTACGTCTTCAGGACGTCCTCCAGCTGGACGACCTCGTTCCGGAGCCGCTCGAGGGACTCCTTCGCCCGGTCCCCCTCGAGGACGAGGGCCCGGACCTTCTCCTCCCCCTCGTCGGCCCGCTTCGTCAGGGAGAGGACATCTTTCTGGATCTGGAGGACCTTGGAATCGGACTTCGAAGCGGCGTCGTCGAGCGCCTTCAGGTCCGCCTCCGCCGCCTTGAGCTGGGCCTCCAGGTCCCCGAGGGACGCGTCGACGGACGCCCGCTCCTTCTGCAGGGCCTCCAGCTCCTTCGCGACCTTCGCCCGCTCCCGCTGCGCGTCCGCGACCTCCGCCTTGAGGCGCTTCACCTCGTCCGCGCTCGTCGCGGTGCCGTCCGTCGCGCGGGCCCGCTCAATCCGTAGGCCGTCGAGCTTCTCCTTGAGCTGCTTCGCCTCCTCGCCGCCCCGCTCCGCGATCTGCGACTCGAGGCCGGCCAGGCGGGCCTCCGCGTCCTTCAGCTGGGCCTCGATTCTCGCCTTCTCCTTCAGCAGCTTCTCCTTCTCCGCCTCGTACTTCGCGAGCTGCTGCTTCGTCCCGAGGATCTCCTGCTCGATGATCTCCCGGTTCTTGTACACGAGCTGGGCCTTTGCGAGGTTGAGCCGGTCGTTCAGCTCCCGGAACTTGAGCGCGCCCTCGCGGTCCGCGGACAGCTGGTGGAGCTGCTTCTTGATCTCGTCCAGGATGATCTGGATCCGCCCCAGGTTCTCCTCCGTCTGCCTCCGCTTCGTGTCCGCCTGGGCGATGTCGTCGTCGAACTTCGTGATCCCGGCGATGCTGTCCAGGAGTCGCCGCCGGTCCACGTCCGTCATCGACACGATCTTCTGGATGTCCCCCTGCTGGACCAGGTTGTAGCCCTCCGCGCTGATCCGCGCGTGCGCGAGGAGGGAGTCGAACTCGTCCAGGGTGGACTTGCGGTCGTTGATGTAGAAGTACGAGTTGTAGCCGTCCGAGACGGACGGGGACAGGGCCACGTACCGGGTCAGCTTCACCTCGTCCGCCTCGACCGGGATCCCCCGGTCCGAGTTGTCGAACAGGAGGGAGACCTCCGTGTACCCCGCGCCCTTCCGGTCCTTCCCGCCGTTCCAAATCAGGTCCGTCAGGCGCTTCGCCCGGATCGCCTTCGCGCTCTTCGGGCCGAGGACGAACAGGATCGCGTCCGCGATGTTCGACTTCCCGGAGCCGTTCGGGCCCGTGACGGTCGTGTACCCCGGCAGGAAGGGCACCCGCACCTTCCCCGCGAACGACTTGAAGTTCTCCATCTCGATCTGCTTCAGGAACAAGGTATCACCGCGCGAGAAGGCACGGACTGAGCGGTCGAAGTGCCCATCCCATCCTAGCCCTTCTGACTGTCCGACCTTCGTCGGACGTTGCGCCGAATATCCGCCCACGCTATAAAAATCTTCCGCGGCCTAGGGAGGGGACGGGTTGACAAACCGGGCCGCCCCCGGGCACCCATAAGAGCGGAAGCTTAATCCCTCGCTCCTCTCTTCCATCGCGTGGAGGGGGAACTTGCATCGACTCCTCGTCTTGTCGATGACACTGTTGGTTATCGCGGTCTCCTTCGCGACGGCTTCTCCTTCTGTTGGAGAGGCGGGTGCGTGGGGGGTGGACGGTGGAGGCCCGGAACCGACAGTAGGATCTATCGTGGGGTTCAGGGACGACTTCACAGACCAATCAAACGTAAGCGCTTCCTCGGGCGTCATCTTCTCGGGACTAGACGCCCGACTCCCGAATCTCACAACGATGCACCGAGGCTCGGTTCTCGCCCCGGGGCCTGGGTGGGATAGTAGTGCGGTTGGGCCGCTGGCGGTTATTCACGAACCGGGCCTCTACAAGATGTGGCACAGCGGATGCAGCGGCGGATGCCAGATTGGCTATGCGACCTCCGCGGACGGGAGGACCTGGGCGAAACAGGGTATCGTGTTGACCCCATCCCTTCCGTTAGAGGGGAGCGTCCTCTCCTACGGGGACGTGATTAAAGTCGGGGCGGAGTATCGCATGTGGTATTCGGGCTCGGACGGCACGACGTTCCGAATCTTCGCGGCCAACAGCACCGACGGGATTGCATGGAACAAGCAGGGTCTCGTACTGGACCTGGGATCTCCGGGCTCACCGGATGACCGAATGGTGTTCGCGCCCTCAGTTGTGTACGATGCTGGGACGTATCGGATGTGGTACAGCGCGAGTTCAAACGCCAACGTCAGCGGATGGGTCATTGCGACCGCGAGGAGCTCAGACGGCCTGTCGTGGATCAGAGAAGGTGTGGTCCTCAGGGCGGGACCTCCCGGCGCCTCCGATAGTGTGAGGGTCTGGGAGCCGTCCGTCCGTCGTGTCGGGGCCCTCTACGAGATGATCTACACCGCCAGCGATGGGACGTATGAACGTTTGCTCTTGGCCGAATCGTCCGACGGCATCGCTTGGCAGAAACGGGGCCTCATTGTCGATGTCCTCCCACCGGAGGAGAGTCCGAATCTGCAACAGGCAGCACTGTGGGTCGAGTCGGACGGGACCTGGTTGATCTATTATGCCGGCGCCGGTAGTCAGTACCAGGTCTTCCTGAGCACGCGCCCTGCGACGGATCGCCAAGGGTGGCTCCGCTCGGTTCCGATCGCAGTCCCGGCCGGGCTGGATTGGGGGTGGTTCAACCAGACCGTATCAGTGTCTCCGGGATGTTGGGTCAATGTTACGGTCCGTGACGGTTCCACGCTCTCGGTGGTGAATGGGATTGAGAATGTCACGGCCGGGACGGTGGACATCCGCGGCGTAGACGCGGCCATTCATTCCTCTTTGGTTTTCGAGGGATGGCTGGCGAGGACCGGAGGCTCCACGCCGATTCTTGATGCATGGGACGTGACGTGGTTGGACGCGCGCGCGCCCTCGTTCCTCGGCCTCGATTCCGCAACGGACCTGGGGACCAGCGGCTCCGTCCATCTGGCGTGGTTCTCCGCATCCGACTGGAGTGGTCCCATCACGTACTCCGTCTACCAGGCCGAAGGATTAGGGCCGTTCGACTTTGGTGTCGCCAACTACACGCTCCAAGCTACGTCGCTTGATGTCTCGGGCCTGGCGAACGGGGTCCTCTATCGGTTCGTCGTGAGGGCGAGCGATCGCTGGGGGAACCAAGACGGCAACACCTTGGGGAGGACTGTCATTCCGACGACGCCCGTCGACGACACCCCGCCTGCGTTTGCGGGTCTCGCCGAAGCCCGCGATGCAGGAACGGGAGGCGCGCTCCTGCTGGTCTGGCCTGCCGCAACGGATCCCGACACTCTCTCCTCGAACTCTGACCCTTCCGTTCCGGTCGAATACTTGGTGTTTGGAGCTGCTTCATCCGGGTCAATCAACTATTCCTCACCAGCGCGGGTCACGATGGCGCTTAGCGCGACAGTCTCGGGTCTCGTCGACGGGACTGAGTACCAGTTCGCGGTCCGAGCGAGGGATGCCCAGGGAAATCTAGAGACCAACACAATCATTCGCCGGGCGACTCCAACCCACGTCTTCGACTCCACGCCTCCCACGTTTGCCGGGGCAGAGGAGGTTCTCGATCTAGGAACGGGCGAAGGCGCAAACGTGACTTGGAGTCCGGCGTCGGATCCAGACACGCCTGAGTCCAATGTTGATCCATCGTTGCCGATTACCTACTCAGTCTATGTCGGAGTCAGCGCAACGGGGTTGGGAACGGGGACTCCAAATACGACAGTGTCGACCGAATACGCGGTCATCACCGGCATCGTCCCCGGGAGGACGTACTACGTGCTCGTCAGGGCAACGGACGCGGCGGGAAACACAGAATCGAACACTCGAGTCATTTCATTCGAGATTGCTCCTCGACCCTCGCCCCCCGCTTCGTACTGGTGGATACTCGTGTTGCTCATCGTGGTTCTGGCGCTCGTCGGCGTGGCTGTGATATGGTACCGTCGAAGGTCGCGTGAGCCCCCACCGCCAGCGTAGCACCCGTGCGAAACGGAATTGCCGGGAACGCCTCGGAAGTCGTTAATAGCAGCCATCGCTTCGGCGTTCTCGGATGCCTCGCCTCCGAAATTGCCGTACCCTCGCCATCCCGCCGCCGAAATTGAACATCGGTTGCGGGTATGTGACGCCAGAGGGCTTCCACAACATCGACGTCGCCCCCGGTCCGAACGTCCACACCGTCATGGACATCGAGCACCAGAAACTGCCGTTCGAGGACGGATTGGTGAACGCGGTTCTCGCGAGTCACGTCCTTGAGCACCTGGCCCATCTTGAGTTCGTGACGGCGGAAGTCCACCGCGTCCTGAAGGTGGGAGGGCTCTTCGAGGTGTACGTCCCGTACGGCCACAACAAGGCGTTCAACCACATCCGCTTCTTCTGGCCTCAGGGGCCACGGGAGATCGGGAACGTGACTTTCCGCCCGAGTTCCTACCTCCTGCCATGGAAGTTGAAGCTCAACGAAGTATCCGAAAGGGGCTTGCCGCTGCAGTGGCACGTCCAGCGATACCTGCACTGGAACCCGAACTTCGGGTTCGCGCGGGAACTCCACTTCGTCCTCGGGAAAATCACGAGGGAGGAGTTTGAGAGTCGGTTTGTATTCTGACGACCTGTACCCGGAGGGCCAGGTCGGGACGGGCGGGCCGAAGTACGTCTACTACCTTCTCCGGGAGCTCCCCAAGCTCGGCGTGGACGTGGTCCGGCTCCACAAGGGCGAGGACCCGGCGGACGTGGATGTGCTCCACGACCCGCACGCGCCCTGGAACGCGCCCCTGCGGCCCCGCCGCCCCCTCGTGATCACGGTCCACGATCTTACTCCGTTCACTCACAAGCGGTACTACGGATGGTGGCCGCGGACACTGTACGCCCGGAAACTCCGGTATGTGGCGGGACGGGCGAGACGGATCCTCGCGGACAGCAGGCGCACCCGCGACGTTCTCGAGTCCCTCCTGAGGCCCCGGGTCCCGGTGGACGTCGTCCCCCTCGGCGTGGAGGACCGGTTCCGCATCCTACCGGTGGACCCGCCCGAGAGGCCGTTCGTCCTCCAGGTCGGGATCCATCGGAGGATAAAGGAGCCCATGGCGACCCTGCGGGCGTTCGAGGCGATTGCGGACCGGATCCCGCACGACCTCCGTTTCGTGGGCGGGCCGATTGGATACGGGGACGAGCTGAAGGCATACGCGGCCTCGCGGCCCGCCCTCCCGGAGCGCGTGAGGGTCTACTGGCCCGGCGAGGACGGGATCCCCGCCCTTTACAACCAGACCGACCTCGTCGTCCACCCGTGCCCGGAGGAGGGCTTCGGCTTCGTGCCCCTCGAGGCGCTCGCGTGCGGGGCCCATGTACTCGCCCGCGCCGCGGCGGTACGGGAGACCCTGGGCCCGCACGGATGCTACTTCGAGGACGACCGTGAGTTGCCCGCCAAGATCCTTGAGTGCCTCGCGCACTCGCCATCGGCGTCGAGGGAGGAACGATCCCGCCACGCTCGACAATACACATTTCGGGCCATGGCAGAGGCGACCGCGCGGACGTACTCCGCGGCCGCAACCTGAGCCAAATCTCAGGCGGTGTTCGTCGAGCCGGATTCGATCGCCCGCTCAGAGTCCCCTACCGCCTTCCGAATCACAGCGTCAGAGGCGAGGACGGTGCCAATCCATTTCTCGACGAACTCGATCTCCTTCTTCGCAGCGGGGTCGGTCGGGGCGGCCACCTTGAGGACCGGGAGGAACATGTGCCGCCACATCAGGATCTCCTTGACCATCAACTTCTCTCGCGTGTACGGGTTCCGCTCATACGTCACGTCGAGCTGCTCCCGCCAGAGCTTCAGGTATTTGTCGTACACGACCCCGAAGGTGTACAAGACGACGTAGACGCCGAAGAAGATGACCAGCAGGCCCACGGCGACAGCGCCGGGCGCACTCAGTGGGACACCGAAGCGGCCGAGGATGTCCTGCCACACGGGGCTCAGAATCGGCCACGCGGTGAATGTGATCAGGACGCCCCAAATCAGCAGGGCCAGGAGGATGTAACTCTGCTGAATCCTCCACAGTTGGACCATGAAGGAACGCTTAACCACGGGAATCGCCCGCGCTACCGAGGCAGACGTATTAGTAGATATCGTGGACGCGCCCATCCGGACGGACCCTCGCGAGATCGGTCCGTCGTCACGCTCGATGGGCCAAGGAGGCGCGCATCGAAGGGCCCAAATAGCGACGCCCGCATGGGCGGCGGAAGGAGTACATGTCAAACCGGAGACGGAGGGCACCCCGAAAGAAGGGAGGCTTGTCGGAGCTTCTCGGCCGCGCCCGTGGAGGTGAAGGGCCGACAGAGTTCATGCCGTCGGCTAGGATAGCGTATCGTTATCGCCTCAGGTTCCTCGGTTGGCTACTCGACGGGCATGTCTACCTGCGTGAGGCGTTCGCCCACGCCCTGCCCAAAGCAATTCGTCGAGAGCTTGCGGTGAACGAGCGGATCGCGGAGGTCCCGTTCGCCCTGCGCGCGCTGGACCTCCCTCGGGGGGCCCGGGTCATCGACGTGGGATCTAGGTGGTCTGCCCTACCTTTCGAGCTGGTCTCTCTCGGCTACCGGGTTGTCGCCACGGACATCGCTCCGTTCCCTGTGCAAGGAGCGGGGTTCGAATATGTTCTCGCGGACATGCGCACACCCCCGTTCAAGCAGGATTCTTTCGACGGAGCCACGGTCGTCAGCACGCTCGAGCACGTTGGGATAGGATTCTACGATGAGCGTCGAGATACGGAGGACGACATCGTGATGATGAACGCCCTTCTTCAGATTGTGCGGCCGGGTGGCGTCTTGGCCCTCACCGTTCCCTTTGGTGTGAGTGGGGTGGGCCGCGTGCAGAGATCCTACGACCGCGATCGTCTCGGAAGGATTGCGCGGGGCTGGATTCTCGACCAAGTGCACTACTTCGTCCGCCGAGGAGCGGCCTGGATTGAGACGACCGAGGCCGAGGCGTCGATTGCGGACTCAGCGGTTCAGACGGAGGCGGTGGCGATGGTCCGGTTCCTCCGCCCGCAACCTTAGCGGGCCTGAACGGGCGGGGCGTGGGAGCGACTGGATGCCCGCCGAACGGAAGCCTTAAACATCGTTCCATCAATGGAGTGTATGGAGGGGGTTACATGCGAGCTTCTTTGACGGCCGTGCTCGCCACGCTCCTGTTGGTCATGGGTCTCCTTGCGGTGCCGATTCGGTCGGCCGCCCAGCGAACGGAGTCCACTGGTGGCGGATGGACCATCGGACGATGGACGACGACCGACCCAGCACGATGGATTCGAATGGGGGTCATGTTGGACCTCGGACCTCCCGGGTCGTACGACTCCGCGGGAGCCATGAACCCCTTTGTTCTGAATGACGAAGGGACGTATCGGATGTGGTATCGAGGGTTCGACGGAAGCCACAACCGAATCATGGACGCCACGTCCCCTGACGGTGTCTCATGGACGCGTCGAGGGCTGGTGTTCGACGTGGACAGCCCGCCTTACTATTTCGATTCGGTTGCCGGTCAGTCCGTCCTGAAAGAGGGCGGTCTGTACAAGATGTGGTTTGGCGGGGGCTATTGGACGGGCCCCTTCGGGATGGTTGGGAAGATCTACCTCGCCGAGTCCCCGGACGCGGTTACATGGATCGTTCAGGGCGTAGCCTTGGATGAGGGCCCTTCAGGGGCATGGGACGGCGTGCTCGTGGGCTACCCGATGGTCGCGAGAGACGGCTCCGGCCGGTATTTGATGTACTATGGCGGTTGGGACGGCTACACCATCCGGGTCGGTGTCGCGACGTCGATGGACGGGGTCCGGTTCGATCGTGTAGGGACTAGCCCCGCGCTCCTTGCGGGGGTCCCAGGCTCGTGGGATGGCGACCACGTGAATGAGCCATTCGTCCTGCCGGGCTCACCATGGGAGATGCGGTTCATGGGCTTCGACGGGACGACGCAGCGCATAGGACGGGCGCTCTCCTCCGATGGACTGACCTGGACGAAGTCGCCTGACAATCCGGAGTTCACGGAGGGCGAACGCGGCTCCTGGGACGACGCCGGTGTATGGGGTGAATCCCTGCTCCTCGATGGTTCCGATCTTCGGTTGTACTACAGCGGCTCGGACGGTTCGGCGAACCGAATCGGCCTCGCGAAACTCGCGGAGCCGACGACGCCAGGGAACGTGGACTGTGATCCGGACACCCTCAACCTCCGGTCACGCGGTCGGTGGATTACGTGCTACTTGGAGCCCGAGTCAAGCCGATCCGCGAGCGAAATCGCAGCGGTCAGCGTGCGCCTCGACTCGTGGCTCGAACCGGTGCTGGACTCCCAACACGGGTTCGCGTTCGACCCGAGCGGTTATCTCGTCGATCATGACGGGGATGGCATTACAGAGCGTCTGCTGAAGTTCGACCGTTGGAAGCTGTCGGGGAGTCTGACACCCGGGAACCACGTGTTCCTGATTGAGGGGAGGTACACGGACGGTACCGAATTTGCAGTCGTCAGCGAGACGATCCGTGTCATCTCTTGAGGGCAACGAAGAGACGACTGCGCGGCCGACCTAGTAGGGTCCTGTCGTGGGCACTGGGAACGCGCGCCATACGGCCCCCGCCCAGTTCGATGGAACCGTTTGGCCCGCGATATGCAGATATCCCCCTAGCGGCTTGCCCCAGGGGATGGCGAAGACCGCACTCGTTACAGGAACCACCGGGCAAGACGGATCGTTCCTTGCCGAACTTCTCCTATCCAAGGGCTACTCCGTGTATGGCATGGTCCGCCGCCTCAGCTCCCCCAACGTGGTGAACATACGGCACATCATGGACCAGATTCACCTGCTCGATGGAGACATGACGGATCAGAGCTCCATCCTCACCGCGCTGAAGGAGTCCAAGCCCGATGAGATTTACAACCTAGCGGCCCAATCCTTCGTTGCAACATCGTTTCGTCAGCCCGTCCTCACGGCGGACGTGAACGGCCTTGGCGTCATCCGCCTCCTGGAGGCCGCCAAGGAGTTCGTCCCGGATGCGCGAATCTATCAAGCTTCGACGTCCGAGATGTTCGGGCTCGTGCAGGAGACCCCGCAGACGGAGAGAACACCGTTCCATCCACGGTCCCCGTACGGCGTCTCGAAGCTGTTCGCGTACTGGGCCTGCGTGAACTATCGCGAGGCGTACGGGATGCACATTTCCAACGGAATTTGCTATAACCACGAATCGAAAAGGCGCGGCCTTGAATTCTTAACGCGGAAGGTATCCAACGGCGTCGCGATGATCGCGAAGGGCAAGGCCAAACACATCGAGCTC
>Ga0209002_10000959_pt1 | contig 23264 bp, 18 predicted proteins | sample Rifsed16ft2_FD_184010 | JGI IMG/M metagenome (GOLD analysis project Ga0209002, IMG submission 184010) | Soil microbial communities from Rifle, Colorado, USA - sediment 16ft 2 (version 2) | ecosystem: Environmental > Terrestrial > Deep subsurface > Rock core/Sediment | place: Rifle, Colorado... | reverse complement strand
ACAAAAACCTAATATAACCACAGAGGGACACGGATAAACACAGAGAAACAATGAAATAATAAAAGGATTTGTCTTGTCCGTGTTTATCCGTGATAAATCCGTGGCAGTTTTTATAATTTCATTAAAATACTTAGTTTTTCCGTGAATATCTGTGGTGAATAATCACAAATGCCTAAATTTGGAATGTTAATAGATTTAGAAAAATGCACTGCCTGCCAGGCATGTGTTGTTGCATGTGCAGTTGAAAATAATCTGCCGCCAGGAAATATAAATGATGCACAGATGAACAGGATTATTCGGTGGCTTAAAATTTTACCCATTTCTGATGCAAAGAGCGGAATATTCAAAATGACCCTGATTCCCTTTACCTGCCAGCAATGCAGCAGGCCGCCATGTACATATGTCTGTCCTGTAAGTGCAACTTACAAAAACCCTGATGGAATTATAGCGCAGGTTTACTGGCGTTGCATTGGCTGCAGGTATTGTGTCAATGCCTGTCCTTATACAATCAAATTCTTTAACTGGTATGAACCTGAAAATCCTTATAAAGAAAATGCAAATCCCGATGTTTTTATGAGGGAGAAGGGGGTTACTGAAAAATGCCTTTTTTGCCATCACAGACTTCAAAGGGCAAAGGAGGCTGCAAAATATAAAAATAGGGAGATTGGTTCTGACGAATACCAACCTGCCTGTGTTGAGGCATGTCCCTCCAGGGCTATTGTTTTTGGTAATATGGAGGATGCACAATCAAAGGTGGCTGAGTTATCACACTCGCCAAGGGCATTCAGATTCCTTGAGGAACTGGGAACCTCTCCAAATATCACATACCTGAAGGAGATAAAATGACAACCGAAGAGGAGATTCAAAGGATTGAATCAAAGGTTCTGCAGTCAATAATCATAAAACCCTTAATCGGTTATAAAATTTTTATACTGGTTTGCGTTTTTTTTGTCTCTCTTGGCCTGTTTTTCTGGATAAAACAGATTACATTGGGATTAGGGGTTACGGGATTAAATACTCCGGTATTCTGGGGAGTTTATATAGTCAATTTTGTATTCTTTATCGGGATTTCCCATGCCGGCACACTTATATCATCCATCTTAAGAATTACAGATACACAATGGCGCACCCCTTTTACAAGGATGGCAGAAGCGATTACAGTATTCAGTCTCCCCTTTGGCGTTGGTTCTGTAGTAATTGATTTAGGAAGACCTGATAGACTCTTGCATACGTTGAATTTTCCGCACCTGACAAGCCCAATAATCTGGGATGTCCTGTGTATCTCAACATATTTGATTACAAGCTGCCTGTACTTTTATCTTGCATTGGTCCCCGATATAGCCTTATGCAGAGATATACTAAAGACTGTATCACCATTTAAACAGAAGGTGTATAAGACCCTGTCTTTAGGATGGCAGGGGACTCCAAAGGATTGGAAGACACTGAATAAGATTCTTACAGGGATGAGTATATTTCTTTTCGCCCTGGTGATATCAGTGCATACCAATGTATCCTTTGTATTTGGTATGACGCTGAAGCCCGGCTGGCATACAGCAGTAATTGGTCCTTACTTTGTATTAGGTGCGATATACTCAGGAGTGGCAACCGTTATAGTCGTAATGGCGATATTGCGAAGGGTTTACTCATTAGAAGAAATAGTAAGAGAAGAACACTTTCAGAAGATTGGAAAATTTCTGCTTACCCTGTGCTGTTTCTGGTTTTATTTTACCGTTGTTGAAGTCCTGACAACATTTTATGGCGGTGAGGCTGCACATATGATTGTATTTAAGGCAAAATTTTTTGAAGAGTATGCATTTATTTTCTGGCTGATGTTTGTGCTTAATTTTATAATCCCCTTTGCTGTTCTATCAAACTTTTTTTCATTAATAAAACTCAGGACTATACAAAATATGGTTATTGTCTCAATAATAATAGATATCGGAATGTGGCTTGAGAGATATTCAATTATTGTCCCATCAGGTGCAAGACCTTACCTCCCCTGGCAAACCGGTCACTATCTGCCAACACTTACAGAATGGTCAATTACACTGATGTTATTATTTGGATTTTTTTTATTACTTGGAGTCTTTATAAAATTTTTTCCGATAATTACACTATGGGAGTTGAAAGAATCCGTTCATACTTCAAACCCGAATAAATCGGAAAAGAATTAGCCACAGACTTACACTGACTAATAAAACTTTTAAAAATGAAAATAATTTAGTCTGTGTTAGTCAGTGGCAAACATTAGTTTCTTTTTTTCTTCTCTGTGTCCTCTGTGTCTAATCAGGTTTTTGTTCTTTTAGGGGCTTGTCTTTTTCTTTTGATAAGGGTATATTTTAGCCATGCGTCCGGTCTATATCATTTCAGGCGGAATAACAAAGTTTGCAAAGGCACATCCTGAGAAGGATTTCAGGCTCATGGTCAAAGAGTCCTTTGACTATGCCATGAAAGATGTCCCGAACCTTACTACTGAAATGATAGATGGGAGTGTAGGTTCATACTTCTCAGACCACTTCACAAGACAGCTCAAGGCAGGGGCAATGGTTCAGGACTATCTGGGTCTCTGCCCGAAACCATCAAAGAGGATTGAGGGTGGAGGTGCTACAGGTGGGCTATGTCTTCAGGCAGGATGGGAGGCTATTGCATCGGGAAGGATGGAGGTATGTGTTGCCTTTGGTTTTGAGACAATGAGCAGGGTCAATACATGGAAGGGGAATGAGTTTATTGCCCATGCCTCTGATACAAACTTTGATTATCCTGTTGGGGGTTTCTACACAGGCTATTATGCAATGATGGTTCAGAGGCATATGTATGAGTTTGGGACAACAGTGGAACAGATGAGCATGGTTGCTATAAAGAATCATAAGAACGCACTTTACAACCCCTATGCCCAGAGCCCTATGGAATTGACAGTTAAAGATGTCCGCTCATCACCTATGGTTGCAACACCCCTCACTATTCTGGATTGCTGTCAGATGTCTGATGGTGCAGCAGTGGCAATACTATGCTCTGAAAAGATAGCTGAAAAACTTTGCAAAAAGCCTGTAAAAATTACAGGGGTGGGGTGCGGGACAGACTCCATGAGGATGACGGACAGGCCACATGGAGAGGTAATCCTTCTCCCACACGAGACTAAAAAAGACTATAAAAATTTAAAATATCCCGGAGTTCACTCCTTCAGAGGCGGAAGGATGGCTGCAAAATTGGCATATGAGATGACAGGGATTAAAGACCCCGGAGAAGAGCTTGATTTCATCGAGCTTCATGACGCATATTCATCTTCAGAGATTCAGACCTATGAGGATATTGGACTCTGTAAATATGGAGAAGGTGGGAGATTTGTTGAGGCAGGTTACCCATTTATACCCAATATTGATTATGGATTAAAATTTCCAAAAAGAAAGGGCAGGAATATCCCTGTTAATCCATCAGGTGGACTCCTTGCCTGCGGTCATCCAGTGGGGGCAACAGGGCTTATGCAGGCTGTCTTTGCCTTCTGGCAGCTTCAGGGGACTATTAAAAAACATCTAAGTAAAGATACCCTTCAGATAAAAAATGCCAGAAAGGGGCTCATCCACAGCCATGCAGGGACAGGGACATATATAACTGTGAGTATAATGGAGAGGGTGTAAGTGGCAAAAAAAATTATAGAACGCAGATTTCGCAGAAAAAAAGGATTTTTGCTGATGGCTCGTTTAGCAAAATGCAAGCAAAATACTTTGTGCCTTGCTGCTATAAATATATAATGTTACCATTCGTGGAATAGGCTAGAAAGAAATGTTAGGTGTAAAAAATTAGGAGATCAAAATGAATCGTTGGATTAAATTAAGCATAGAATATGCAAATCAAAGGTCTTATCTTGATGACCTATTTAAAGTTTATCCGACAATTCCAGAAGGAATAAGAGACATTAATGAAGAAATATGGGCGGATGTTGAAAAACACTTTAATCGTAAAAACAATGATAATCTTATCAGAGAACTTTTAAAACTTAACCTCTTTCCGATAAAGGATAGTTATATTGCATACTTGAAAAGAGACGATTCTGCAATCGACAGAAACCCAAGAACTATAAATCGTATTTGTGGCAGACTCTATGAAATGGGACTTGATAAGATTTTTGAAAGATGTAGCGAGCCAAAAGAAACCAATCGGCAGATTGGTCCAATGTTTCGGGAGTGGTTAAGAAAGAAATCGCTCGGTATTACACCAGTTGATTTATCTGAATTCATCGCAAACAATAACGATGCTATTTTAGACGCAGGCGATAATGCAATGATGGAATTTGCAAAGAATAATTTAGGTTATAATCACAATAAAGGGCTTGATTTTGTGACAAGATTTAACGGTAAATACATTATAGGAGAAGCAAAGTTTCTTACCGATTTTGGCGGGCATCAAAATGCGCAATTCTAATGATGCAATAAGCACTTCCAAAGCAAAAGGTGTAAAGGCAGTAAAAATTGCTATTTTAGATGGTGTGCTTTATATCAGAGGAAATAACAAGATGTATAAATCAATAACCGAGACTTATAAAGGTTACAACATTATGAGTGCTTTGGTGTTACGAGAGTTCTTATATCAACTATAGGAAAGAATCTATGAAAAATTTACTAATTAAGGGTAATAATATTCAAGGACTTAATTACCTTTTAGAAAATAGAAAACTGAAAGGGAAAATTGACTTGGTATATATTGATCCTCCTTTTGCAACAAATGGAAACTTCACAATTACAGATGGCAGGGCATCCACAATTAGTAATTCAAGAAACGGGGATATTGCATATTCTGACAAACTTACAGGCAAAGATTTTATTGAATATTTAAGAGAAAGGTTGATCCTTCTTAAAGAGTTGTTATCTGAACAAGGCTCGATTTATTTGCATATTGATTATAAAATTGGTCATTATGTAAAAGTAATGATGGACGAAGTTTTCGGAATAGAGAATTTCAGAAATGATATTACAAGAATTAAATGTAATCCCAAAAACTTTGACAGACTTGGGTATAGCAACATGAAAGACCTTATCCTTTTTTATACAAAATCTTCAAAACCGATATGGAATGAACCAAGAGAAAAATATACTGAAAAAGACATTGAAAATTTATTTTCTAAAATAGACAAACAAGGGAGACGATATACAACTGTGCCAATTCATGCCCCTGGTGAAACTGAAAATGGAAAATCTAATCAGCCATTCAAAGGAATAATGCCGCCCAAAGGCAGACATTGGCGGACAGATGTTGAAACTATTGAACAATGGGATAAAGAAGGACTCATTGAGTGGTCTTCAACTGGAAACCCAAGAAAAATAATTTTTGCAGACGAAAGAGAAGGCAAAAGAGTGCAAGATGTTTGGGAATATAAAGACCCTCAATATCCTACTTATCCAACAGAAAAAAATCCTGAATTATTGGATTTAATTATTCGCACTTCTTCAAATCCAGAGAGCATAGTTTTAGATTGTTTTTGTGGTTCAGGAACAACATTAAAATCAGCCCAAATGAACGGGAGAAAATGGATTGGAATTGACCAATCAGAATACGCCTTAAAAGCGACCATTGAAAAACTCGAAACAATTAAAGGCGACCTTTTTGTTGCTAAGCCTGAATATGAGTTTATAGAGTTGGGAAAGATATCAAATGAAGAAACACCTAACAAATCGTTCAAGCGGACTGCAAAAAGCGCCGCCGCTTAACTCAGGCGTTCTCCACGGTTTAGGTAATCTATGTAAGCCGTTATTGGTTGTTAAGATGGATTGCACAAAGGGGAATGAAAATCTATCACCCTCCCCTTTGTCCCCTCCCATCAAGGGAGGGGAGATTTTCTGCTTCCCTCTCCCCTTGTGGGAGAGGGCAGGGTGAGGGGTAAAAGAAGTTATCGTATGAAAAAAGATATCAAACTTCCAGAAACAGAAGAAGGGACAGTTTTATTCAACATTGACCCTATTATCATAAAATATCACTATGAGATTGACTATATCCACTCCTATGCACAGGATTCGCCATTCTTTGCAGGGCTCACAAAAAAGAAACTCCTCGGAAGCAGATGCACTAAATGCGGTTATACCTATGCTACACCGAGAGGGCACTGTATGCAGTGCGGGGCAAAGACTGAATGGTTTGAACTTCCGCTGAATGGTCGTGTTCATACCTTTACTACATGCTATTTTGGGAGTGAGGCATTTTTAAAAGAGACTCCATTTACATTAATCCTCGTAGAGTTTGATGATGTTAATACACTTTTTCTTTCAAGACTGATTGGTGTTGAGCCTGATAATGTAAAGATAGGGATGAAGGTAAGGGCGAGGTTTTTGAGGAATTGTAAGTTTAAACCTACGGATGTATATTTTGTCCCTGTATAGGAAATTATAAAATTCTGGAACACGAATTTCACGAATATACGAATAGCACGAATAACAAAATTAAAAATCAAAAATAAAAATGCAAAAATTATTATTCTTTGCTGATGTTTTTTAAATTTTAATCTGTCATTTTAATTTTTTATCTTTAGTCTTTGATTTTTATTGGTGTAATTTGTCCCATTCGTGTTATTCGTGTTCAGGTTTTTTGTCCCTGCATAAAAATGAAAAAACCACTCTGGATTCCTTCTGAGGAAAATATTAAAAAGGCAAATATAACCAGGTTCATCAGCCTTGTCAATAAAAGGTATAGTCTTAAAATTGCTTCTTACGATGGACTCTACAGGTGGTCGGTTGAAAATATAGAGGATTTCTGGAAAGCTATATGGGAATTTGGTGAGATAAGGGCATCTCGCGGATTTGATGTTGTAGTGGACGACCCAATCAGATTTCCAGGTGCAAGGTGGTTTATTGGTGCAAGACTCAATTTTGCTGAGAACCTTCTTAGGTTTAGAGATGACCATTTAGCCTTTATATTCCGTGGGGAAACCCGAAAGTTAGCCAAAATGACCTATGCAGAGTTATACTCCTCTGTGGCATCTCTTGCTAAACCACTTAGTGAATCAGGAGTTACTCCAGGAGACCGTATTGCTGCCTATATGCCGAACCTTATGGAAACGGCTATTGCCATGCTTGCCGCTGCAAGCACAGGTGCTGTATGGTCATCCTGTGGAGCCGAGCTTGGACCTGTGGCTGTTTTGGATCGCCTCGGTCAGATTGAACCAAAGATTTTATTCACAGTTGACGGTTATATCTATAAAGGTAAGACCTTTAATCTCCTGCCCAATGTCAAGAGAATCGTCAGCGGATTACCCTCGCTAAAAAAGGTTATTGTAGTTTCCTGTATGGAAGAAAAACCTGATATTAGTTATATACCCAATTCTATTCTTTATAACGATTTCATATCTCATGAGAGACAGCCTGAAATCAGGTTTGAGCATCTCCCTTTTGAACACCCTCTCTATATCATGTTCTCCTCAGGGACAACAGGTAAGCCAAAGTGTATGGTTCAGGGGGCAGGCGGTATCCTGATCAATCACCTGAAGGAGCTTTTACTCCATACCGATTTGAAACGCGAAGACAGGATTATATATATAACAACCCCAAGCTGGATGATGTGGAACTGGTTGATGACCTCACTATGTGTAGGGGCTGCTGTAGTATTATACGATGGTAATCCGAGCTACCCTGATTGGGGTGCAATGTGGAGATTGGTTCAGGATGAAGGGATAACCATCTTTGGGTGCAGTGCAAGTTATATCAATTATCTCAGAAGTGTAGGGGCTAAGCCCGGAAATTTTTACGACCTCTCACACTTAAGGGAAATATCCCAAACCGGTTCACCTCTATCTGCCGAGGGGTTTGAATATGTCTACCGTGAGATAAAAGGGGATTTACATTTTAATTCTATATCTGGAGGCACAGATATCAATGGTTGTTTTGCTGCCGGATCTCCTATCCAGCCTGTGTATGCCGGAGAGCTGCAGGGTGCTGCTCTTGGGATGAAGGTTAAGGTATATAATGAAAAAGGGAATCCTGTGGTTGACAGGGAAGGAGAGCTTGTTTGTGAAGCCCCATCCCCTTCCATGCCTCTTTATTTCTGGAGCGACCCTGATGGGAAAAGATATAGAGATGCCTACTTCAGTGTCTATCCTGATGTCTGGCGGCACGGTGACTGGATTATAAATCACAGCGACACAGGTGGAATAACATTTTTGGGTCGCTCTGATTTTACATTAAAGCCCTCAGGGGTGCGTATAGGTTCTGCCGAGATATATAATGTTGTGGAGGGATTTGAAGAGATTGCTGACAGCATAGTTGTAGGGCAGGATTGGAAAGGGGACCAGCGTATTATCCTCTTTGTCAGGCTTGCCCATGGTCATAGATTAACAGAGGATTTAAAAAATGGAATTAAAAGGGCACTGCGGGAGAGTGCATCCCCAAGGCATATTCCAGCATTAATCATTGAGGTGCCGGATATTCCCTATACCTTCAACATGAAAAAGGTTGAGAGTGTGGTCTCAAATGTCATAAACGGCAGGGTGGTTACAAACAGGGATGCCTTGATTAATCCAGAGTCTCTAAGTTTCTACGAAAAAATCCATCATGAACTTAAAGAGGAATAAAGTGATATGGAATTTGAGCTGACAGAAGAACAGAGGCTGCTCCAGCAGACAGTGAGGGATTTCTCTCATAGGGTGATTGCTCTGGGTGCAAAGGAGCGAGATATAAAGAGTAAGTTTCCACGAGATGTTATAAAAGAGATGGCGGGGATGGGCATCATGGGGATGATCATCCCTGAAGAGTATGATGGTGCAGGTCTTGATTATATAAGCTATACCATTGTCCTTGAGGAGATTGCGAGGGTGGATGGTGGAGTGGCACTATCTGTCTCTGCCCATAACTCGCTTTGCACAAACCATATCTATTCTTTTGGGACAGAGGAACAACGGAAGAGATTCGTTATTCCGCTGGCAAGAGGAGAAAAACTCGGTGCATGGGGATTAACAGAAGCAGGCTCCGGAAGTGATGCAGCTAGTCTTCAGACTACGGCAGTTCTAAATGGGAATAAGTGGGTATTGAATGGGGAGAAGGTTCTCATCACTCATGGCTCAGTGGCAGATACTTATGTAATAATGGCATCCACAGATAGAAAGAAAGGTAAAAAGGGTATCTCTGCCTTTATAGTAGAGAGGGGGACACTTGGTTTTAAAGTGGGTAAGGTGGAGGATAAACTTGGAATGAGGGGGAGTGATACCGCCTCTCTAATCTTTGAGGAGTGCATCCTACCGGAGGAAAGCCTTCTGGGAAAAGTAAATGAAGGATTTATAGATGCCTTGAAGATTTTAGAAGGTGGAAGAATAGGTATGGGTGCCATTGCCCTTGGAATAGGCAGGGGGGCATTGGAAGAGAGCCTGAGGTATGCGAAGGAGAGAAGACAATTCGGTCAACCCATTGTTAGTTTTCAGGCAATCCAGTTGATGTTCGCTGACATGGCTACAGAACTGGATGCTGCAAGATTATTAGTTTACCATGCAGCCTTCCTGAAGGAGCAGGGATTGAGATACACAAAGGAGGCATCCATGGCGAAGCTTTTTGCCTCAGAGGCGGGGATGAGGGCAACCATGAAGGCGATTCAGATACATGGCGGCTATGGCTATACTAAGGAATTCCCTGTGGAGAGATACTTCAGGGATGCAAAACTCTGTGAGATTGGTGAGGGGACATCTGAGATACAGAGGATGATTATTGCAAGGGAGACGATCAGGACAGACCCTTAATAAATTCCACAATCCCTTTCAACTCTGTCCCGGGTAGAAAGACCTCTTTTATACCCATTTCTTTTAATTTAGGGATATCCCCGTCAGGGATGATACCTCCTGCAAATACGGGGATATTTTTTCCTCTCTCATTCAACAGCTCAAAGACCCTTTGAAATATGAGATTATGTGCCCCTGTCATGGAGCTGATACCTATGACATCAACCTTCTCATTTATAGCAGTATTCACAATCTCTTCAGGGGTCTTATGGAGACCTGTATAGATTACCTCAATCCCCTCATTTGTCAGGGCATCCCTTATCACTTTTACTCCCCTGTCATGACCATCAAGACCAACCTTTGCTAAGAGAATCTTCATAGGAAATTATATATCCGCAGATTTCGCAGATTACCGCAGATTAAAACAAAATATTTTTTTAAAAAATCTGTGAAAATCTGTGTAATCTGCGGATTAATCGGTTTTTTGTTTTTATTACACAATCGGCTCCTTATATGTTCCTAATACCTCCTTCAATACATCACATATCTCACCAATGGTTGCGTATGACTTGACCGCTTCTATAATAAATGGCATAAGGTTTTCATCTCCATGAGCTGCCCTTTTCAAATCCTCCAATGCCATTTTCAATCTCTTTTTATCTCTATTCCCTTTTATATCCTTAAGCCTCTGTATCTGTTTTCTCTCCACATCTGGATTCGTTTTAAATACCTCAACAGGAGCCTTTTCTTCTTCAATAAAATCATTCACCCCAACGATGAGCCTCTCTTTACTGTCTATCTCTTTTTGATATGAGTAAGCAGACTCCTTTATCTCCTTCTGGGGGAACCCCTTTTCAATGGCAGATACCATTCCCCCCATATCATCTAATTTTTTAAAATATTCATATACAGCATCCTCCATTTTGTTTGTCAAGTTCTCAATATAATATGAACCACCCAATGGGTCTATAGTATTTGTAACACCACTCTCATGGGCAATAATCTGCTGGGTGCGGAGTGCAATCCTTACAGCCTCTTCGGTTGGTATAGCGTAGGTTTCATCCATGGAATCGGTATGAAGGGACTGTGTCCCGCCGAGGACAGCAGATAGTGCCTGAAGTGTAACCCTCACGATATTATTATATGGCTGTTGTGCTGTGAGAGAGCAGCCTGCTGTCTGTGTATGAAACCTCAATGTCATTGACCTCTCGTCTTTCGGGTTGTATCTCTTCTTTATCTCCCTCGCCCATATCCTTCTGGCAGCCCTGAACTTGGCTATCTCCTCAAAAAAGTCATTATGGGAGTTAAAGAAAAAGGAGAGTCTCGGTGCAAACTCATCTATTGATAGACCTCTTTTTATTACCCCCTCCACATAGGTCAATCCATCATAAAGTGTAAAGGCAAGCTCCTGGACTGCTGTTGAACCAGCCTCCCTTATATGGTATCCGCTGATACTTATGGGATGCCATTTAGGGAGATTTCTGGCACAGTATATAATTGTGTCTGTGATGAGTCTTAAAGATGGCTCAGGAGGGAATATCCACTCCTTCTGTGCAGTGTATTCCTTTAGCATGTCATTCTGGGTTGTGCCGCCTAATTTATTCAGAGGGATTCCCTTTTTGTCGGCTACAGCAATATACATTGATAGGAGAATAGAAGCAGGGGCATTTATTGTCATGGAGACCGTCACCTCATCAAGAGGGATGCCATCAAAAAGAATCTCCATATCAGCTATGGTATCTATGGCAACACCGCATACACCCACCTCGCCGGCAGCCCTTGGATTGTCCGAGTCATATCCCATAAGGGTTGGCATGTCAAAGGCGGTGGATAACCCTGTCTCACCATGCTTTAAAAGGTATTTAAACCTTTTGTTTGTATCCTCAGCAGCTCCGAATCCTGAAAACTGCCTCATTGTCCACAGACGCCCCCTATACATGGTTTGATGTATACCTCTGGTAAATGGGAACTCACATGGAAGTCCAATATCCTTTGAGTCCTCTATATTTTTCACATCTTCAGGTGTATAGACACTCTTTATATCCATATTGGAAAGATTTGTAAATTTCTCTTTTCTCTCTTTCATAACTAATACTTTTGCCACGGACTTACACAGACTTAATAAAAAGCTCAAATCTTAAATTTGAAATTTCAAATCTTTAAAGTTAGTGAAAGTCTGTGGCTATAAATTTATATGTCCTTCATCAACTCCTTTGCTATGGTCAATCTCTGAATCTCTGAAGTCCCCTCATATAGGGTTGTAACTCTGGCATCCCTGTAATATCTCTCCAGATGGAAATCCTTTGTATATCCATAGCCGCCATGGATCTGGAGTGCCTTGTAGGCACATCTGTTAGCTGTCTCTGATGCGTATAGCTTTGCCATTGATGACTCTTTTATAAATTTTAGTCCCCTATCCTTCATATATGCAGCCCTATAAGTAAGGAGCCTTGCAGCCTCAATCTCCATTGCCATATCGGCAATCATAAATTGAATTGCCTGTAATTGGGCAATAGGCTTACCAAATTGGACCCTTTTTTGGGAATATTGAGTAGCCTCATCAAGACATGCCTGTGCAATTCCTACAGACTGGGCTGCAATTCCAATCCTCCCCATATCAAGGGTATTCATCGCTATCTTAAACCCCTCCCCCTCCTGTCCAAGTAGATTTTCCTTCGGGATACGGCACATCTCAAAGATTAGCTCTACGGTCTCCGAGCCTTTAATCCCCAATTTTTCCTCTGTTCTTCCAATGGATAGTCCCGGAGTTTTCTTTTCAACAATAAAGACACTTATCCCTCTATGCTCCTTATCGGCATCGGTCACTGCAAATACTATAACTACCTGTGCCCTCTTGCCATTAGAGACAAAAAGTTTTGAGCCATTAAGGACATACCCATCACCTTCTTTGACGGCAGAGGTCTTTATGGCTGCTACATCCGAGCCTGCCCCTGCCTCTGTAAGGGCAAAACAGCCGAGCATTTCACCTTTCGCCAGATGGGTTAAAAACTTCTTCTTTTGCGCTTCTGTTCCATAGCGGAAGATAGGCTCACAGATAAGAGAGTTATTTACTGTTACAATAGTGGATGTGGAGGCACAGGCACTTGCAATCTCCTCCATTGCAATGACATAACAGACTGTATCCATCCCTCCACCACCGTATTCTTCAGGGATTGTAATACCCATAAGCCCCAGCCCTCCCATCTCATCTGTTAAAGAGGAGGGGATGTCGCCAGCTGCATCTATCTTCTCTGACAGAGGTCTTATCTTATCACTGGCAAACTTCCTCACAACTTGCTGTAACATCTTCTGTTCTTCAGTGAGATAGAGATTCATATCATTCTTATTTCTTTTTTGCCACTGACTTTCACTGACAAAGCCAATAGAATTCAGGAGTCAGGAGTCAGAATAAAAAATAAAATAAATGTCTCTTTTATTCTGAAATTCTGTATTCTGCCTTTTATAAAGTCTGTGTAAGTCTGTGGCTAATTACTCTGTAGCCTTTTTCGTCCTTTTGTATATGTCCCCATGGGATTTCATCCTCATGCTCCCATATTAGGAGATAATTATAGCAGTATGCCTCATCCAATAATATCACTTTTTTATTAATAACCTCCAATGGATATAGGTCCCATCCCATTGTCCAGTTGGGCTTTAGATGGGCTGTAGTCGGTATGAGGTCTCCGAGATAGACTCCCTTATTCCCTTCGGATTCAAAAAAGACAATCTGATGTCCATCACAATGTCCCCCTGTCCTTTCTACAGATATTCCCGGCATAATCTCTTCTCTCTTATTTACAAATTTGAGTAATCCTGCCTCTTTGATGGGAAGATAATCCTCTTTTAGGTAGGATGACCTTGTCCTTATATTTGTATTATTGGCATCCTCCCAGTCTTTCCTCTGAACTATGTGAATGGCATTTGGGAAGGTTGGCTTTAAGATACCATTTGAATCAATATATGTGCAGCCTCCGCAATGATCAAGATGGAGATGGGTAAGAATTACATAATCAATATCCTCAGGTTTTAAATATAGGTCTTTTAGTTGTTCTATGAAAGACCTCTTCCTTCTAATATCGTATAGCTCAATATCCCTTTTATCAATCTTTGTCCCGATGCCTGTGTCAATTATAATATTTTTTTTAAAGTGTTTTATCAGAAGAGAGTTAAGCCCCAGCCTTATCCTGTTCAGTTCATCTGATGGTTTTAACTTTTTCCACAGGGTCTTTGGCACTACGCCAAACATACTCCCGCCATCCAGGCTGAACTCGCCATCACTTATAATATGAAGCTCCATCTGACCGAATTTCATTTGAGGGGGCTTGTTCATGTCAAGGAAATTATAAAAATTACCACGGATTTATCACGGATGGACACAGACAAGATAAATCCTTTTACTTTTTCTGTGTTTACCCTGTTAGATATTTGCTGTTGAATGGGGATAATTCCATTGAATATCTATTATCTAACAGGGTTTATCCGTGTCCTTCCGTGGTTTTATTATGTTTTTGTTCTGGTTTATGATACTTAAGTCCCCTCTGACCGGTGTATAAACACCTTGGACGGATGAGACGATTATTCTCATGCTGTTCTATCACATGGGCTGTCCAGCCTGTAATCCTGCCTGCCACAAAGACGGGAGTAAATAACTCTATGGGTATGCCCATCAGATAGAAGGCAGAGGCAGAGTAGAAATCCAGATTTGGATATAGCCCCTTCTCCTTTGACATTACATCTTCTATGATACAGGAGATTTTATACCATTCTGTCTGATCCGAACGCTCTTCCAATTCTCTGCTGTATCGCTTGATTATATCTGACCTGAAATCCCCCTTTTTATAAACCCTATGACCGAAGCCAGGTATCCTCTCCTTTCGTGCAAGGGCATCCTTGATCCAGACTTCCGCCTTACTTGATTCTCCAATATTGAGAAGCATCTGCATGACCCTTTCATTTGCCCCTCCGTGGAGTGAACCCTTCAGTGTCCCGATAGCAGAAGTGATGGCTGAGTGCATATCCGAAAGGGTTGATGCTGTTACCCTCGCAGAGAATGTAGATGCATTGAACTCATGTTCTGCGTAAAGGATGAGGGATACATTAAGTGCTTTAGCTATAAAGTCTTCAGGGATATCTCCATTTAGCATATAGAAAAAGTTTTGGGTATGAGAGAGTTTTGGATCCGGGTGGATAGGCTCTTTACCATGAAGTATGCGGTAGATAGATGTTATAACGGTAGGTATACTGGTTATGAGCCTTATAGCCTTTCTGATATTCGCATCATGGGAATTATCAGCAACATCCGGGTCATAGAGGGCAAGGATAGAGACTGCACTCCTTAAGACATCCATAATATTGCTGGTTCTGGGTAGTCTCCTGATGATATGGAGAATATCTTCTGGGACAGGTCTCTCCTGAGATAATCTGGAGATGAAATCTTCAAGTCCTTTATGGTCGGGAAGCTTACCGAAGATGAGTAGATATGCCACCTCCTCAAAGGTGGCATTTTCTGACAGGTCTTCTATGCTGTAGCCGCGGTAGATGAGACCTGTCTCATGCTCGACACTACAGATAGAGGAGGTATCTGCAATAATATCTTCAAGTCCTGGACTCACCTCTGGTTTCATAGAAAATTATAAAAACAACCGCAGATGGAACACAGAAATGTCATTCTGAACCCTTCGCTCTTGTCATCTGTGAAAATCTGTGGTTAAAAGTATATCTTTGTTCATGTTTTTCCTGGTTCATATCTCAAAAGCTTATAAAGCTCCTCCCGAGTTTGCATCCTGTCAATAAACCCCTTCTGGGTGCCGCTTTTCTTTAATTCTGTCAATGCCTCCTCCATTGCCTTCATAGCTACCCTGAAGGCGGTCAGTGGAAAGATGACAATGGAGTAACCCATCTCTTCAAACTCTCTAACAGATATATATGTGGTTTTACCGAACTCGGTCATATTAGCCATTAAGGGAATACTCTTTACCTTTTTTGCAAATATCTCAAACTCCCTTTTTGACTCCAGTGCCTCGGGGAAGATTACATCTGCACCTGCCCTTATATATCGGTTTGCCCTTTCTATTGCATCTTCAAGACCGTTAATTGCCCTTGAATCTGTCCTAACTATAATCAGAAAATCAGGGTTCTCTCTTGCATCACAGGCTATCCTTATTTTTTCTTCCATGTCTTGAGCAGGAATTACCTTTTTCCCCGGAAGGTGGCCACATCTCTTTGGAAACTCCTGGTCTTCTATGTGGATACCTGCAACATCCACACTCTCAAATGCCCTCACTGTCCTTGCTATATTCGGTAAATCCCCGAAACCTGTATCTGCATCTGCTATGGCAGGGATATTGACAGCACTGGCAATATAGCCTGCCTGCTGGACAACCTCTGTCATGGTTAGTAAACCGATGTCAGGGACACCTGCCATACCATTGGACAACCCTGCCCCTGAAATATAGACTGCATCAAATCCGACTTTCTCTATAAGCAGGGCTGTAGCAGCATTAAATGCCCCCGGCATAACTACTGTACCTTTTTTAATAAGCTGCCTGAAATGTGAAGTTTTTCGTTCCATTATTCTACAAAAAGGAGTGGTATTATCTCTCCCATATCCTTTATATCCTCCAGATGCCAGAGTTTATTGAGAATTTTATTTGCCTGTCCTGTGGAAAGAAGACCTGTTGCCATAGCCCTGAACTTCGCCTCCACTTCTTTATCTGTCATCGGGTTTTTTGGATGTCCTTTGGGATGGGTAATCATCTTTGAAAATTTCCTCCCATTTTTTGTGACAATCTCTATCAGATTTGGCATTGCCTCTGGGTATTGTCTATTTAAATCTGCATCACTGCCAATTTTAATCTTCCCCATTAATTTGTGCAATATTGGGTCTTTTATCCTTCCTTCTGAAAACTGGTCTAATCCCACCTCCCCATCTATCAATGCGACGGCTATACAGTATGGGAGACTGTGGTCAGCAGTCTCCCTTGTCTTAGGGTTCCACTTCTCCATCCCTGAGCCTATAATCTCATAGCAGGCATCAAATGTCTTAACCTCTATGGATTCTATTGTGTCCATATCCCTTATCTCATCCTTAAGCCTCAGGGCAGCTTCTACGGCACTCTGTGCGTGGTATTCAACAGGGTAGAACTTTATATAGGTATCCAGTATCTTAAACGGTTTTTCCATCCCGCCGAATTCTTCAAGTTCAAATGGACCTGATACTAATTTCATAAAACCCTTCTCCCCCTCAAATATCGGGGCAGGTCCTGTCATTCCATGTCTTGCCAGTATTGCAGCGAATACAGCATTTCTTGCCGTATTGCCAAAGGCACACCCCTTCCACATTGACAGTTCACCCACCCTCGTCTGCCTCATGGCTATATTTGCAACACCTGAAAGTCCAAGGGTATGAACAGTCTGCTCTACACTCAGGTTCATTAATTTTGCAGCTACAAGCCCGCTTGAAAATGCCCCATATGTAACATGGTCCCAGCCCCTATTCCTTATAGATGCGGCATCGCATAACCTGCACTGTATTTCATAACCAATAACAATGGCAGTTATCAACTCCTTGCCATTAGCCCTTTCTGCCTCTGCTATAGCAAGGGCTGTAGAGATATTATCACTTGGATGGGCAGGTTCTTTAGAGAGATATGTATCGTTGTAATCCAGATAGCGGATCATAGTGCCATTGGTAAAAGTGGCTAACTCAGGGGAGGTTTTTTTCTTTGTCCCTATGATAGTTGCACTATGAGGATTTTCTATAGAGCCTGCCACATCTCTAACTATTTTAACCGGCTCGCTATTATACGCACCTAAGGCACACCCCATAGAGTCTATGACCCGTCTCTTTACCTCATGGATAACATCTTCAGGGATGTTCTCATAGTTTAAGGAATTAGTGTATATGGCAAGTCTTTCAGCTAATGTCTGCATGGAAGCACCTGATTTTATAGTCCGACTTCCTTCCAATATTCATCCACCATCTCCTGAATCTTTTTGATTGTCTCTTCCTGTCTCACAGGTTTAAAGAGATGGGCAAATCTTCCCTGTTCTTTAAGATAATTCTCAACTGGCTTAAATTTCCGAGGGATTAAGGTATGTTTTACATCTCCGTGAATAGCCTCTTTTAATGCCCATATGCCTGTGTCAACTGCCAGTTTTGCCAGATTAACAGTATGGGATGGGTCAGTTGACCAGCCGGGAGGGCAGGGAGAAAGGGCTATAAAGAGTTTAGGACCTTTATACTGTTCTGCCTTCTTAAACTTATTGTATAAATCAACAGGGGAGGCGGGAGAAATTGTGGCAAGATAAGGGGGTTTATGGCTCCTCCATATCTCAAAGAGGTTCTTTTTGTTAGTCAGTGTTCCTGTTGGAGCTGTTTTACCTGGTGGTGTAGTCCCTGTCTTTGATGCAAATGGTGTTGCCCCTGACCACTGAAATCCTGTATTACCATAAGCCTCATTATCATAGCAGATATAATAGAAATCAAGGTTACGGTATAATGCCCCTGATGTAGATGAAAGCCCTATATCATAGGCGGCACCATCACCTGTTAATACCACAACCTTCAAATCATCTTCTATCTTAAGCCTCCCTTTTTTTATTAATATATCAAGTGCATCCCTTACACCCTGCGCCCCCGCAGGTGCACATGCCATTGCTGTATAGAGCCATGAGCTCATAAAAGGTGTAAATGGATAAATTGAAAGGAGTGTAAAACAACCTGCGGCATTTACAATGACAGTATTTTCTCCAAGGGCTTTAAGTGCATGCCTGAGGGTCAGAAGCCCCCCGCACCCTGCACATGCAGGAGTTCCGGAGAGGAGATTCTCCTCAGAGGGGATGTCTTTAATGGATTTAATCGTGGTTATATCCATGACGAGATTATAAAGCCTTAATTTTGACTTGACAACAATATAATTTGATAACACAAATTCTATATCGGGATTTGGGAGGAGTTACAAACTTGATAAAAGAGATAAAAGAGTTTGAGAAGTTATGAAGTTGGTAAGTTAAATGTGACATAAAAAACACAGAGGGAGTTGCAAAATTGAAAACACCTATAAATAAAGGGTTTTCAGGTATACTCTGAAATTTTTACCCCAGTGGTAACAAGTTTTTTTATAATAACCCCCTTGAATCCCCCTTTGATAAGGGGGAATAATGAAAAAGAGATGGGAATTCCCCCTTAATAAAGGGGGTTAGGGGGTTGTCTAAATTGGTTATTTCGCAACTCCCTCACACAGAAAATTCCTTGACAGGATATTTTAAAGTAGTATATTAAAATTAAGAAATAATTAAACCAATCTTGGCTGCAACTTTAACCCCCGTTATAATCCCCCTTAACAAAGGGGGGCAGGGGGTTGTAAAAAAGGAGGGCTTACCTATTGCTAATCAATATCCTCTCTATCCTGAATCTGTCAAAAGTGCAAGCGGCACGAAGATTGCTAGTCAGTCAGTCAGTCAGTCAGTCAGTCAGTTTTAACGTCCCCTAAAATTTTCTTTCCTTTCACTTTCACTCACACTCACACTTTTCACTTTCCTTTACAGTTGTTCATCAACCCCGAGACAAACTTATTTGTTATCTCTATACCATTAAGGCAATTTCTGAGGTTTATATGAAGAGAGCCTCTATTCTGGGATTGTTAATAGTAATAATTGCATGTGGAGATACTGTCTATCCTCCAGCCGTTCAACATTCAAATGATATATCTCCTGATTACGATGTAAATGTGAGAAGGAGCGGTGTGCTTCCTGTCAGTCCTGCTGATTATGTCCCGGATGAGCTTCTTGTAAAATTTAAATCAGATATTGAGAAAGGTTCAATTCAGAAAGCCCATGCCTTACTTGGAGCTAATAAAATGAAGGAATTCAAATTTATCGGGTTTCAGCATATCAAATTACCTGCTGGTATGTCAGTAGAGGAAGGTATCCAAAAATATCTGCAAAATCCAGATGTTGAATATGTCCAGCCGAACTATATTTTAAGAATAAAGACTACCACTCCAAATGATACAGGTTATGCTAATCTGTGGGGACTGCACAATACTGGACAGACTGTAAATAACACACAAGGGACAGTAGAGGCTGATATTGATGCACCTGAGGCATGGGATATTACTACCGGTTCAGATAATGTTGTGATTGCTGTTATAGATTCGGGTGTTGCCTATGATCATCCTGACCTTAAAGATAATATATGGACCAATCCGGGTGAGACAAGCTGTACTGATGGAATAGACAATGATGGAAATGGTTATGTGGATGATTGTAAAGGATGGGATTTTGTAGGTAATGATAACGCCCCTTATGATTTTAATGGACATGGTACTCATATATCAGGAACAATAGCAGCAAAAGGGAATAACGGTCTTGGTGTTGTTGGAGTTAACTGGAATGTCAGAATTATGCCGATAAGAACTTTTGATGCAAGTGGCTCTGGCACAACAGCTAACTTTATTAGTGGTATTCAGTATGCGACACAGGGAGGAGCAAATATTATCAACGGTAGTTGGGGTAGTTATACTTATAATCAAGCATTATTTGATGCCATTACAGATTTTGGTCAAGCAGGTGGTCTTTTTATCGCTGCGTCAGGGAATGAAAGCAATAATAATGATTTATATCCTTCATATCCGGGGAGTTATAGTAGCCCCTATATTATTAGCGTTGCTGCTACAGACCAGAATGATACCCTTGCCTCTTTTTCAAACTATGGTGCTACTTCTGTAGATGTAGGGGCGCCTGGTGTAAATATCTACAGTACACTTCCAGCCAGAGAAACAGTATTCAGTGAAGATTTTGAGAGTGGTGCAACAGGCTGGACTATTGGAGGGACATGGAATATAACAGCAGAAAGTAGTAATAGCCCTACACACAGTGCAACTGATAGTCCAGGTAGTTATTATTCAAATAACACCGACTCAAATATAACTTCCCCTTCAATTAACCTTTCAGGTAAAAATGGTTGCAAGCTATTATATTATTTAACTCTTGATACGGAAAAAAACTACGATTTTCTCTATGTCCAAGCTTCTACAAATGGCTCTACATGGACAACCTTAAACGGTAGTGGTTATAGTGGCTCTCTTGGAACTTATACACAAGACGAGTTAGACCTCTCAGCTTTTGATAATCAGTCAACAGTATATGTGAGGTTCAGATTAGTAACAGATGGTTCGAAAATATATGATGGTGTTCATATAGATGATGTTTCAGTCTCCTGTATTTCTTCAAACTATACAGGTATTGAGTATGGGTATAAGGAGGGCACCTCAATGGCTACTCCACATGTGGCAGGGCTTGCTGGATTAATCAAAGCATTAAATCCTGAACTAATAAATACTGATATTAAGAATATCATCCTGAATAATGTTGATGTAAAGGCGTCATTAAGTGGTAAGGTTGTCAGTGCTGGAAGAATCAATGCCTATAAGTCTCTCAGTGCAGTATGGCCTATTACACCATCAGGATTATCTGCAATAGCAGATTCATCAGGTCAGATAAACCTTACATGGGCGGATAACTCCAGCAATGAGACAGGATTTAAGATAGAGCGAAAGACTGGCACAAACGGTACATATACTCAGATAAAAACAGTAAGTGCCAATGTAACATCCTACAGTGATACTGGACTTACTGAAGGGACAACATATTACTACAGAGTAATCGCTACGAATAGTGCTGGGGATTCTGCATATACAACGAGTGATTCTATAACTATCCTTGATACCACAGCCCCATTGAGTCCATCTATTTTAATAAACAGTGGTGTATCATCAACCACGAGTACATCAGTTACCCTAACACTATTAGCAACGGATAGTGTAGGGGTTACAGGTTATTACGCATCAGAGACCTCAACCACACCATCTTCAACAACATCGGGCTGGACATCAGGGACATCAACAACCTCTTATTCAGCCACAGTATCATTTACATTAAGTGGAGGAAGTATAGGGGATAACACAAAAACAGTCTATGTATGGTTCAAGGATAGTGTAGGGAATATATCGGCATCAGCAAGTGATACTATAACACTGACTATCTCCGATTCAACAGCACCATCCAGTCCATCTGTTTCAATAAACAATGGAGATGCCTCAACCACATCAACATCAGTTACCTTGAGCTTATCAGCAACGGACAATGCGGGGGTAACAGCTTATTATGCATCAGAGACCTCAACCACACCATCTTCAACAGCATCGGGCTGGACATCAGGGACATCAACAACCTCTTATTCAGCAAGTGTATCATGGACATTAAGCAGTGGTTCTGGCACAAAGACAGTCTATGTATGGTTCAGGGATTCTGCGGGGAATGTATCGGCAAGTTCAAGTGATAGTATTACTTTAGTCTCAGCCCCATCTGCACCCACAGGAGTAACTGCTGATGCTGGAAATGGGCAGGTAAGTGTAAGCTGGACTTCTGTATCAGATGCAACAAGTTACAATGTCTACTCATCAACCACATCGGGAGTTACAAAACTCACTGGTACAAAGCTCACAAATGGGACAAGTCCATACTCGCACACAGGATTAACAAACGGAACGACCTATTACTATGTCGTAACCGCAGTAAATAGCTATGGAGAGAGTAGTGAATCAAGTCAGGTAAGTGCAACACTTTCAACAACTACTACTATTGACACCACAGCACCATCAAGTCCATTAGTTTCAATAAACAATGGAGATACATCAACCACATCAACATCAGTTACCTTGAGCTTATCGGCAACGGATAGTGTAGGAGTAACCGGCTATTACGCATCAGAGACCTCAACCACACCATTGGCAACAGCATCATCAGGCTGGACATCAGGGACATCCACGACAAGTTATTCAGCAAGTGTGTCCTTCACATTGAGTACTGGTGATGGGACAAAGACTGTCTATGTATGGTTCAGGGATTCTGCGGGGAATGTATCATCTTCAGTTAGTAGTTCTATTACCCTTGATACAACATCTTCCAGTGGAGATAGTAGCGGAGGAGGTGGTGGTGGGTGTTTCATAGCAACTGCTGCCTACGGCTCGTATCTTGACCCGCATGTGATAGTCTTGAGAAATTTTAGAGATAGGCATCTCCTGACAAACCCATCAGGAAGGGTGTTTGTGAGATTCTACTACAGGTATTCACCTCCTATAGCAGACTTTATAAGACGGCATGATACTTTAAGGGTAGCAACACGATGGCTGCTTACACCAGTTGTATATACGGTTCTGCTATTTTCTTTTTTTTAACACCCACCTAACTCCTGCAATCATAAATCCTATTACAATAAATGCCCCTGGCGGCATTATGAAGACAAGGGCTGGCTGAAAATTCATTGAAATAGACAGATTAAGGATTTCCCTGTTAAAGAATGTTAATGTCCCGTTTCCTATCAACTCTCTGATAGCGCCAAGAAAAGTTATTGCAAGGGTAAATCCTGCACCCATGCCGATTCCATCTATCAGAGAGGATTTGATAGAGTTTTTAGATGCAAATGCCTCAGCCCTGCCGAGTATAATGCAGTTTACTACTATGAGGGGGATGAATATACCGAGTGATGCATACAGCTCAACCATATAGGCATGCA
>Ga0209002_10000958_pt1 | contig 23266 bp, 16 predicted proteins | sample Rifsed16ft2_FD_184010 | JGI IMG/M metagenome (GOLD analysis project Ga0209002, IMG submission 184010) | Soil microbial communities from Rifle, Colorado, USA - sediment 16ft 2 (version 2) | ecosystem: Environmental > Terrestrial > Deep subsurface > Rock core/Sediment | place: Rifle, Colorado... | reverse complement strand
AAAGACGACGAGATCGACGTTGTAATCACGGAGGATCTTCACGACCTCCTGCTCGAACGATTTCCGGTCCTTGCCGAATGCCTTGTGGTCCACAACCGCGTGGGGGATCCCATGGCGAGTCGCTCGTTCGATGACGGGCGCTCCGGGCACGTTGCACACGAGGACAGCGAGGGTTACGTCGAGCTCCCCCCGGTCTCTCGCGTCGATGAGACTTTGGAAGTCCGTTCCTCGACCCGATGCGAGCACACCGACGTTAATTCGACCCATCATCCCCCTCAGTGTTTGAACAATCGGAGGCCCGTGAAAACCATTGCCATTCCGTGTTCGTCGGCTGCGGCGATCACCTCGGAGTCGCGGATCGACCCGCCGGGTTGCGCAATCGCGGCGATGCCCCCCTTCGCAAGCTCATCGATTCCGTCGCGGAACGGAAAATACGCATCGCTTACTGCCACGCTGCGTCTCGCCGCCTCCCGTGCTTTGTAGCACGCAAGCATGCAGGCGTCCACGCGACTCATCTGGCCCGCTCCGATCCCAACCGTACGCTCTCCCCTGGCGAGGACGATCGAATTCGACTTGACGTATCGGCTCACCTTCGTTGCGAAGAGGATGTCCCGCACCTGCTCGGGCGTCGGCGCCGTCGTCGTCACGACTTTCAGTGCCTCGGGTTGGAGGTCGGGGTAGTGGGTCGTTTGCACGAGCAATCCCCCGAGGACGCGGACCATGTCCAAGTCGTGGTCCCTTCTGAACTCGCCTCGAGTTCGCACGATGAGGAAATCCCCTTTCTTCTTCTGTTTCAGAATTTCCAGTGCAGCGGGTTCGTATCCGGAGGCGATCACGGCATCGAGCACGTGCGCCTTCATCGCCTGCGCCGTGGCCTCATCTACAATTCGATTCACGCCGACGATCCCGCCATACGCGGAGATCGGGTCTGCCGCGTGGGCGGTTCGGTACGCGTCCACGAGCCTGTCCGCGAGAGCGACGCCGGACGGATTCGTGTGTTTCACCACGACCGCCGCAGGTCGCTCAAACTCCGCCGCGATTCGGAGCGCCGTATCGAGGTCCAGGATATTGTTGTATGACATCTCCCGTCCCCCGAGCTGCTCCGCATTCCCTACGGAGGCGTAGGGAACGGTCTCCCGATACAACGCAGCCCTCTGGTGGGGATTCTCGCCATACCTCAGGTCACGGATCTTCGGCAGGGCAAGCCGAAGGGCGGGCGGGAACAACACGCCATTTCGATGAGTGAGGTAATTGTAGATTGCGGCATCGTACCCGCTCGTATACTCGAACGCCTCCCGTGCGAGCGCTTCCCGCATCGTGAGAGGAACACCGCCGGCTCGGAGCGCGTGGAACACCTCCGGATACCTGGAGGGTCGCACAACGACCGTCACCCGCTGTGCATTCTTTGCGGCGGCGCGGATCAGGGCGGCCCCGCCGATGTCGATGTTCTCGATCACCTCCGAGTGGCTCACGCCCGGCCGAGCGACGGTTTCCTCGAAGGGATACAAGTTCGCAGCGACAAGGTCGATGGGCTCGATATCGTTCCGTTCGAGATCCTCCTCGGTGCCCTCGACGGCAAGGATGGCCGCGAAGACCTTAGGATGCAGGGTCTTCACACGGCCGCCAAGGACTTCAGGATGACCCGTGTAGTCTGACACGCTCTCCACGGGCACCTTCTCCGCCCGGAGGACCTTCGCCGTGCCGTCCGTACCGAGAAGCTCGTACCCGACGGATACGAGTCCCTTCGCAAAATCCACGATGCCGCGTTTGTCCGACACGCTCAAGATCGCGCGTCGACCGTCCGGCATTCAGATTACCGCGATAACATGGGGACCGCCGCATTAAGGTTTCGTATCGAATCGGGTCAGGTCGCGCGCAACTCAATTGCAGGTCTGGGATAGAGCCCCGCATCCTTCACGATTGCGCGCACTGCGTCATCCCAATTCACCGCCATGATGTGGACGCCGGAGACCCCTTCGATTTCTCGAAGACGCGCGATCACCTCGACGGCAATCTGAACCCCCTCTGCTTTCGAATTCGACCCACGGTCGAGCCTTGCGATGATATCCTTCGGGACCGTGACGCCAGGTACGTTCTCGTTCATGAACCGGGCCATCTTCGCGGACTTTAGGGGAATCACGCCCGCAAGGATGTGCACCTTCTCGTGAAGCCACTCCTTCCGCACCAAGTGCATCCACTCATCGAACGCGTCAACATCGTAGATTCCCTGGGTTTGGATGAAGTCCGCACCCGCTTTGACCTTCTCACGGAGCCCCACAAACGCGCCTTCCCGATCCCCTCCGAACGGGTTCGAGGTCGCGCCGATGAACAGGCGCGGAGGCGTGTCGACTGCGTCACCGCCCCGAAGCGTTCCACCGTCCCGTAACCTCCGCAGGGTTTCGATGAATTCCTCGGTCTCAAGGTCGAACACGGGTTTGGCGTCCTTCTCGTTTCCCAAAGACGGGTCATCGCCGCGCAGGCACAGCACGTTTCGCACGCCGATCGCTGCGGCACCGAGGATGTCCGCTTGCAGGGCGATCCGATTCCGATCGCGAGTCGTGACCTGCATCACCGGCTCCATCCCCTCCCGGAGCAATAGCGTGGCGCCAGCCAAGCTCGACATCTTCACGAGGGCGCGCGGGCAGTCCGTTACATTGAACGCGTCCGCGTGGCCACGGATGGTCCGAGCGGTCGTGAGAAACTCCGTGGGATCGGCGGAAGCCGTCGGTGCAATCTCGACGGTGACGGCGAATTCCTTCCTCGAGAGGATGTGCTCAAGTTGCGAACCGCTCTTCATGGCCGTCCGGATACTCCGCCCCACGAGGCCTCATCCCGCCCGCGTCCCTAAAGCCTTTTCGCACGCGTAGGCACACTTCTTTATCGGAAGGGTCCGATTTCACAAAGGGTCTCCATGACGCGGGCTGTGCGGTTCCTTGCCCTCGCGTTCCCTGCCACGCGACCCAAGAGGGTGCCCGCCCCCACCGCAGATGTGCGGTTCGAGCCCGGTGTCGATTTCGAGCCGACCCACCTGATTTACCACATCACCGTCAGCAATCCTGGCGACGCCACGGTGCGCGAGGTTGTCATCCGGCCACACGTCGTCCACGGTTCCTTTCGGATCGTAGATTCCCCAAAGTCGATTCCCATCCTGCAACCGGGAACATTCGGAACCGCGTCGTTTCGCGTGGACCTCGTTGGAGAGCCGTCCGAGGTTGAATTGAGTGGTCGCGTGCAATATCGGGTCGGCGAGTCAAAGGCATCCGTCCAGGGTATCGTGCCTCCGATGCGGCTGGACCTTCGGCCACCCTTGACGAGGCCGGTGTACGTCACGCCGAGTGCGCTGAAGGAGCGTGCCTCGCGCTCCTTTTCGATCCAAGAGACGATGCCCCTCCCGGGCGACGCCCAGGGTCTGTTCAAGGTTCTTGTCTCGACCCTCGCTGCAGAAGGTTTGGAGAAGGTTGAGGAAAAGACGCAGCGCGCGGAGGAGGAGTTCACGGGTCAGGCGAGCTTTCATGGTCTCGATTCGCAGGATAACGCGTACGCGGTGCGGATTGTTGCCTCGCGGAAGGGGGCGTCGACCCTCCGACTCCTTGTTTTCGTTCAAGCTGAGGAATCGCTCTTCGGCTTCTTCTGGAGAAGCCGCGAGGCCTTGCGCCGTGCGCTGGGCGGGCCGCCTCACCAGCCGTAGAGCTCCGTCAGTGCAACCGCTCGCCGGAGGCGCACAAACTCTCTCGCATGCGCGAGCATCCCGAGCTTGCGGAGGGCCTGGCGGAGCCCGGACAGCATCGACAGTGCATGCCAGTTGCCGTCCTCGAGCAGGTCTCCGATGAAGTTCAGGACGTCGTCGTTCCAGGTCCGGATGCGGTCGATCATCCACCAGAGGAGCGGATCGAGAAACGGTGAGTTCCGGATCACGCCATCATATGCGTCGAGCCGTCCGGCCGCTGCGAGTTCCCCCGCCACGCGGCCCGAGTACAACGCCGCATGGATGCCCCCACCGTTCAAGGGGTTCGTGACCCCCGCTGCGTCGCCTGCGATTGCGACACCGTGGGCGGCGTAACGCCGGAACGAGTAACGGTACGGGACCTGGCCAGCAATCGTCGCTCGGCGCCGAGCCGGATCGATTCCTTTGTCGCGGCAGAACTCCTGGAGTGCCCGGTGGGCATCCACGTGCCCGCCCGCACCGACGTTGACTTGGTCGCCGCGGGGGAAGATCCATGCGTAACCGCCGTCGTAGCGGTGTGCGAAGTACAGCAGGAATCGGTCGGGGTCGGGGGACGGAACTTCGGTTGCATCGAACCGCCACTCGTATGCCGGGATCGCATCCGCACTTCTGAGAAGGCCCGTCCAGCGGGCGACCAGGCTTGTCGGCCCGTCCGCCGCGATTACCATGGGGGCGATCCACGAACGCCCGTTCGAGCGCGCTTCCCATTTGCCGCCGACGCGGCCGACCGACCTCACCCGTTCTTCGAGGAATATCTTCGCCCCCGCTTGGACGGCGGTATCTGCAATCCTTTGGTCCATCGATGCACGGTCGACGGCGTATCCAGGGAGGCCTGTGACGGTGAACCCCTTGCCGTTCGGCATCACCGCCCTTGCGCCGAGCACCGCCTGGCGGACAAACCTGGAATCGGGCGGAAGGCCATTCGATTCGAGTGCAAAGCGGCTAACTCCCTCCGCGCATTGGACGGGCTCGCCAACAACTCGCTTCTTGTCGAGCAACGCGACGTCCAACCCGCCCCGCGCAGCCGCGAGGGCGGCCATCCCTCCGGCTGGCCCAGCGCCGACAACGATAAGGTCCGCCTGCATCCGGGGCACGGAATGGTCGGAACGGCGATAAACCCGACGTGCGATAGGAGTCGGTTGTTCGGCTGTGGTGTCCCGTCTATATGGCGCCGGATCGGCCGACGGCGAACCTATTTATGGTAGGTCGCGTAGTTAAAAGTGGGTTGTTGGATGGCAACCTCCCCCCTCCTTTGACCCGCCGTTCAGCAACCCGTTTTATGTGGCTTCGGGAGGGGTCCCTGTCCGATTCGTCCGGTCAGTGGACCACGGCACGGCCATGCCCCGTCACGTTATAGACATAGGGCGGCACTCCGCGCTTCACGGCCCGGCCACGTTGCTTCGTGATGAGGGAAATCGCCTCGAGGACGCGGAGGTGGTTGCTGACCGCATACTCAGTCATCCCAAGTTCCTCCGATAGTTCCATCGCGGTGGCGTCGGGGCGCGTCGAGAGGTATTCGAGAATCGTTCGTCGGGGTGGCGTGAGGGCCTCGGCGGTCATCCGACGCACGGGCCGCGGCTCTAAGGAGAGACGCTCGTGAATCTTCGTACCCTTGTCGGACGGCGTCACCGTGACGCGGCACAGCTCGTCCTTTTCAATCTCGAGGATGTGCTTGTAGACCGCAACCGGTGCGATCCCGAGGCGCTCCGCGATCTCCGGAATCGCGGTATCCTTTCCGCGGTACAGCTTGTTCTCGACGACGATACTTAGGACTTCACGTTGTCGTTCCGTCAAGCTCCTCAGATCGCTCGACGCGAGCACGCGCGTTCATTCGGGCGGTCCGAATATGAACGTTCGCGTCTGGTTGCCAAACGCGATTTCATCTTGCACGTTTTTATCCCTGAGGTTGTTACGCAGCGCGATCATGGGCGCGGAGATTATCGATGGGAAGAAAATCGCGGAAACAATCCGTGCCGAACTCCGTCCGAGGATCGACGCGCTCCGGGCTCGTGGGGTCACGCCAGGCCTTGCCGCGGTCCTCGTTGGGGACAATCCCGCCTCCGCGCTCTACGTGAAGATGAAGGGTCAGGCGTGCGCGGAAATGGGCCTCCACTCCGTGACCGTGAGGCTGCCCGCTGACGCGATGACGTCTCGTCTCTTGAGCGAAGTCCGACAGCTCAACGAGGACCCAACGATCCACGGCATCCTCGTGCAACAGCCGCTCCCGCCACAGATTCCTACGATAGAGGCCGTGTCCACGGTCTCACCCGGGAAGGACGTTGACTGCTTTCATCCCGAGAACGTCGGCTTGCTGCTCATCGGAACCCCTCGGTTCGCACCCGCCACACCGGTCGGTGTGGTTGAACTCCTCCTCCGAAGCGGACACGACCCTGGTGGGAAGCATGTCGTCATCCTCGGACGGAGCAACATTGTCGGCAAGCCCCTCGCGGCCCTCCTTGTCCAGAAGGCGAGGGGTGCCAATGCCACGGTCACGGTTTGCCATTCTGCAACTCGCGACTTGCGGACGGTCACCCGGAGTGCGGACATCCTCGTCGCAGCGATTGGCCAACCGGAGTTCGTCACGAAGGACATGGTGAGACCGGGCGTCGTCGTGATCGATGTCGGCATCAACCGCATCCCGGACGTGACAAAGAAGCAGGGTTATCGTACGGTTGGCGACGTCAAGTTCAATGAGGTCCGCGAGGTCGCGCGGGCAATCACGCCAGTCCCGGGAGGCGTGGGACCCATGACGATTGCGATGCTCCTGTCGAACACCGTGAGGGCATCGGAAACCTTCCGTGAAGCGACTCGCCCTTCGTAGTCGGCGGTCGCGCGAATCAGATTGCGGATGGGCCGACCCCACGCGGTCCGACACCTCAGATGCTGTCGTCCATTGCGTAGCCTGCGGCCGTAGGTCATCTAGGGAGGAGGGGTCGCGGAGAGCCCGAAGTCAGATTACTCGAAGGGACGCGGTCGCACGTTCTGAAAGATTCCGAACCGGTTCCCGCTCGGGTCCTCGAAGACGTAGCACGGTCCGTTCGGGATCTCAAATGGGCGTCCCTCCGGTTTCCAACGTCGTTTCCGCAACCCTTTCGCGGTCTCCTTCAGATCGACCACTGCGTACAAGAGGATGCAGCTCGGGGCCGGTCGGTGGTCCGCGAGGAGGAGTAGCGGACCCTCACCCAGGCGAAGCGCGGCTACATGGGCTCCAAAGCCCTCGTGATTCCAGACGAGTTCTGCCCGTAGAACATCGCGGTAGTAAGCGAGATCCCGCGCGAAGTCCCTCGACCCCACGTACAAGTATTCGAGGTTCTCGAAAAGCCGCCCCACGGTGCCCGATGGTCCAGCGCCCGCTTTCCACCTTTCGGTTGACGTAATCAGGAAATTCGGCTTCCTTGGCCCCAACCCACGTTGCCGGCCCTCGCGCGTGCAAACGCGACAGACCAGTGAAGCAGAGGATCCTTGGGCCCGCAATGACGAAAGGGTAATGGGCGGACTCTGATTTCTGGCGCCGTGCGAGTCCTCCTGGTCGGCGGCGGCGGTCGCGAGCACGCAATCGCGAAGGCGCTCGTAGACAGCGATGCAGACCTGTACGCGGTCATGGGAAATCAGAATCCTGGGATTCGTCGCCTCTCCAAGGAGATCCTCATCCACAGCGTCACCGATGTCCCGACAATCGTCGCGTGGGCGCGCGCACGGGGACCAGACCTTGCGGTGATTGGGCCGGAAGCCCCGCTCGCAGTCGGAATCGTCGATGCCCTCGACGCTGCGGGAATTCCTGCGGTGGGCCCTGATCGGGAGGCCGCGCAGCTCGAGACGAGCAAGGAGTTCATGCGGGACCTGATGCGGGAGCACCGCATTCCCGGCCCGGTGGACTACTGGGCCTTCGACCGCCTCGAGGACTTCCGGGAATGGCTCAGCGACTGCGATTTCGAGTTCGTCATCAAGCCGATCGGCCTTACGGGCGGAAAGGGCGTGAAGGTGTGGGGAGACCACTTCCGCTCGAAGGACGAGGCGGAGGTGTGCGCGAAGGAGGTCTTGGACCACAAGGTCGGCGGGGAAGCGCGGTTCCTCGTGGAGGAGAAGATGATTGGGGAAGAGTTTTCGCTCCAGGCATTCTGCGATGGATCGCGGCTCCTGCCGACGCCGCTCGCTCAAGACCACAAGCGGGCGTACGAGAATGACGAGGGGCCGAACACGGGCGGCATGGGATCCTACTCCGATGCGGACCACCTCCTCCCATTCCTCTCCCGGAAGGATTACGAAACGGCCTTGGCCGTCATGCGTGCGACCATGGACGCAATGGCACGACGGGGAACTCCGTTCCGGGGGATTCTGTACGGTGGGTTTATCGCCACACGCGACGGCGTTCATCTCCTCGAATTCAACGCCCGGTTTGCGGACCCGGAGTGCATGAACATCCTTCCGATTCTCGAAGACCGTTTCCTCTGGCTTTGCGAGCGGCTAGTTGACGGCAACCTTCCCATGTCGATTCGATTTGCGCAGAAAGCCACCGTGTGCAAGTATGTGGTCCCTGTCGGTTACGGAACAACCCCCAAAGGAGGGACACGGGTCGAAGTCAATGAGGCGCGCCTTGAGAAGGAGGGTGCGCAGCTCTTCTACGCTTCCGTCGATGAACACAATGGTGGGCTGTACACGACCACCTCGCGGGCCCTGTCCGTCCTGGGAATTGCAGACAGCCTTCCTGAGGCGGAATCGTACGTGGAGGCCGGTTTGCGGCACGTGCGTGGGGACGTGTACGTCCGCCACGACATCGGCACGACGGCTGCGATTGCTCGGAAGGTCGAGCGAATCCGTAGGCTGCGGACCGGGTAGTCTAGGCCCGGACCTCACGCTCGGTTCTCAGTGGGTCTGTGCAAGGACCTTCTGGAGAATGAGCTCCGTGATCCCGCGAAACCCATCCTCGACACCCTGACCGGTCTTCGCACTGGTGAAGAGGTATGGGCATCCCCACTTTCGACTCGCAGATTCGATGTCTTCGACAACCAACTTCGCCGCATCCTTAAGGTCGGCCTTGTTCGCGAGAAGATAGGCAGGAACCTCGCCCGCAACGCTCTGCACGGAATGCTTCCACCCGTCCAGCTCGGATAGTGTCGAGGGACGCGTGACGTCGCAAACCATGAGGATCCCCTGGGCACCGGTGAAGAACGAATCCTGGAGTAGGCTCCGCACGCTTTTCTGGCCCATGATATCCCAGATCATCAGCGTCACAAGAACACGATCCGAGGAGCCGGGTGGCGCCGCCCGCACTTCCTTTTTCGTGAGTTTCATCCCAAGCGTGGCGACGTACGCGTCCTTGAAGACGTCGTAGACAAACCGCTGAATGAGCGCGGTCTTTCCGACGCCGTTCTCGCCGACGAGGGCGAGCTTGAACTTGATTTCAGATCTCTTGTTGGTCATCGTTCCTCCCTCGCCGGTCATCGCATTCGCCTCCGCGTCGGAATTTTCCCGCTCCCATTCACCAATCGAACGCCGTCAAACGGAACGGGACGAGCGGAGGGACCGGGGCGGGTCATCTTTCATCCTCCTCCCGGTAGGCCGCACCGACCTGTTCATTCGTCAACGCGGGAGAACACTCGAAGAGGATTTCCCGTTCACCCTGAACAATGGCAAGCTGCCACCCTGTCGAGGCTCGACGCAACGCCCGGACCAGTACACAAACCCAGTCCTCGACCTCCTTGTCAGATCTGGGCTGGAGTTCGAACCTCGTTGAGGCGATCCCCATCGAAATGAACGGTCGCGCTCCTCGGCCATAAAGGTAGCGAACCCGTTATCGACAGGAAATGAGGACCGCTCTCACCCTCGCCACGGAGGGCATCCCCTAGTCCCGTGTTGGATGCCGCTTCCGTGGTACCTGGCCGCGAACATTTGGCCCTTGGCCTGATAACAAGGAGAGAGGGTTTTTACACGGTCCTGGCGGATGCAAAGGGCGAGTGACTAGTCCAGCGCGGCGAATCTCGTCCCTTGGCTGTCTCCTCCTTCTCGCCCTGATCGCGATGGCGCCGGCCGCCAAGGCGGATCCCTATCACATCCAGGTGCAGAACGATGCCCTCGGAACAGAGCAGGGGATCCATCGTCAGCAGTGGCTCGCGCAATCCTTTGTGCCTGCCACGAGTTTCTTCCTCTCTCGCGTTTCACTCTATGCCCGTGATCGAAGTCCGAGCGAGGTCCTCACCGTCCAGATCCGACCGAGCTTTGGCGGCTTCCCCGACCCGGCAAGCCTGGCTGGGACAGCGGTGAACGGCCCGAGCTCGGCGGGCTGGCTCAACTTTGACTTCGACCCGTACGTGCAGACAGGAATCTAACTTACTGGATCGTCGCGAGCTCCAACGCGCAGTCAGGGCAAGGATATGACTGGTGGCGATCGGGCAGTAACAGCGCCTATCCTCAGGGCACGGGGGCCTTCACTCCGAACGGCGTGAATTGGTCAAATGGCACGCAAGACTTCGCCTTCCGGATATACGGGTTCCACCAGCCAATCCTGGCCTTTTCTGTCTCCGCTTCGACGCTCACCCTCGACGCAGGCCAGTCCGTCGTCTTCACAATGAACTTCTCAAATACCGGACTGGGGTCTGCGAACAGTGTCTGGGTAAACGTTTCCCTTCCGCCGCAGCTATCCTATGTCAGCGATGATGCAATCCTGATCGGTGGAATCCGCAGCGGAGCCTACAGTTTCAAGTTCACCAATGTAGGCAGCCGATTCTGGTCATTCCGTCTGACAGCATCGGCCGTCGGTGCCGTACCGACCGGGACGGTCGCCGAAACGGTCTTCGTATTCGAGGGGACAGATCACAACGGAAGGTCCTTCACAAGGGTTGTCCACGTCGCGTCCACCACAATCCTGAACCCCGGATCGACATCGAGTGATTTTCCCTGGTGGATCCTCGGAGTTGCTGCCATCCCGATTGCAGCCATGGTCTTCCTCTTCTGGCGTCGTCGTTCCGCCAATCTGAGCGTTGAAGAGGTCTTCGTTATCCATCAGAACGGCATCTTGCTCGCGCACCAATCGAAAACGCTAACCCCCGACAAGGACGCAGATCTCCTTGCTGCAATGCTCAAGACCGTCCAGGACTTCATACAGGAGGCTTTCTCCACCCGCGAACGGATGCCGATGCGGGGACTGCAGTTTGGGGAGTTCAGCGTCCTGATCGAACCGGGACGCAATCATTACGTCGCCGTAGTCCACCGAGGAGACGACGGATCTTTCGCATCCCGCGTGGGGGATCTCTCCCGAATGATCGAGGACCGATTCGGAACCACCCTTGCGTCTTGGAGCGGTGACATGAGAGAGGTTCGGGGCATCCGGGACCTCCTTCCCGTTCTGTGGGGACAAGAACCGGAGGCGTCCTCGGAAGCGCGAGATCGACGAAAGGGCCGCGCCAGACATTGGAGACAAGTTCCTGACTCCGCGACCGAAGGCGAGTCACCCGAACACGGGGCACGGGTCGGAGAAACCCGGTTCACCGATGAGGAGGGATAGGACTCCCGAATGCCCCCGAGCACCGCCTATAAGATCAAAGTGTGTTTGGTGGGAGAGGCGGCCGTCGGCAAGACGAGCCTCATTCGTCGATTCGTGTTGGACCAGTTTGATGATCGATACACGTCCACGTTAGGCGCCAAGACAACAAAGGCAGAGATCGCCGTCGAGGACCCTGAAACGGGCGAACCTGTCGGTATCGCGATGCTGATCTGGGACATCATGGGGGACCGACACGTGCCCGAAAGTCTTCTTCAGGCATACTTCCGGGGAACCCAGGGGGTGATCGCGGTGTGTGATGTCCTTCGTCTTCCAACAATCGAACGGCTCAGGGACTGGGTCCAATCGGTCTACTCGGTAGCAGGCGCCCTCCCGACGATTTGCGCCGTGAACAAAGCAGACCTCTTGAGGGAAGCGGAGGCAATCTACGAGGGGAACGACCTCAACGCGCGAATGGCCTCTCTCGGCGCACCCCACTTCCTCACGAGCGCCAAGACCGGCGAGAACGTGCGGACGATTTTCCACCGCCTCGCAGAAGACGTTCTCCGGCGACACCGCTCCGAGAGCGTTACTTTACCCGATGCCTAAACATCTCTCAGCACCGCGGGCGGACAGCGACGAATCGCACACCCGAAACGCTCCTTGGTGGAGCGGGGCGGTTCTTGCCGGCCAAGTTTCTGCCAAATCGCGATGGGCACCGATGCGTCCTCGGGGGTGAGATCGCGACCGGGATCGAGCCTCGCCAAAAGCTCTATACCGGTCGCGCCCTTCATCGCGAGTGTGAAGAACCTGCAGGACATCATCGGGGAGATCGAGGCTCGACTCGATGAGAAGGATGAGGTCCGGGAGCTCGCCATCAAGTCGTCCCGGGCACTTGCGCGGCTTTGTAGCGCGACGATCCATGCCCTCCACAAGAGCGAGGACTCCGACACACCGTTGCGTGAGGCCCGTGAAGAGGCCATGAAGCTCCGAAGCGTTCTCGAGGAGCATCCCGACCTCTACCATTCAGGCTTCGTCGAGAACGCGCTCCAGGAATTGTGCGAGGCCGCCGTTGTCCACGCAATCGCCCACGGCAGGTCTCTTCCCAGTCCGTCCGATCTCGGGGCGACGGATGCGTCCTATCTTCTCGGTCTCGGGGACGCCGTCGGCGAGCTGCGGCGGTTTGCGCTGGAGGAGCTGCGACGCGGCAACGTAAAAGCCGCCGCGGAGGACCTGAAGACAATGGAGGACATTTTTGACGCTCTCGTCCGGTTCGACTATCCGAGCGGATTCGTGGCGGTGAAGCGGAAGCAGGACGTCGCGCGTTCCTTAATTGAAAAGACACGCGGCGAAATCGTGGTTGCGACGCGAGGGAAGGCCCTTGAGGACAAGCTGGACCGCCTCGAACGGGGAAGCTGAATACCGGGACCGTGCGACGTTATCGCGAGTCAGCGTCGTCGCCGCCGCCGGATCGCGCGGATGACGATGAATGTCACGGCAGCAATCGCCGCAATGATCGTGAGGGTGACGCCCCAACTCAGGTCCGGGTCCTTCCTGTAAAACACATCGAGGATTGAAACCTCGCCCTTATCCGGTTCGATTACACCGTTCTTGTTCAGGTCTGCCTCGACCCGAACCGAATGTTGACCGACGGCAAGGCCGGCCGGCAGGTAGGACAGCGTAGCCGTCGCTGTCGCCCCTGGCTCGACCCGCGCCAGGTTGACCTCGCCGACGAATTTTCCATCAACGTAAAACTTCACGGGGACATCGGTCGCCGTCGCCAGCCCGTTGTTCGCGAACGTCGCGGTAAGGACGATGGGAGTGACGATGGTAACCGTCTTTGAGACCGTCGTCCGCTCGAACGTCGCGCCCGCCGAGGAATTCACCTCCGCGACGACTGTGACTGTCTGTTCCTTCGCAGGTGCAGTCACGTTCAAGCGGAACGTCCCGTTTGTGTTCCGGTCCGTCCGCGTGGCGGACTGAGTCGGAGCGCCGCCGGTGAGATCCGTCCCCGTGATGTAATAGCTGATTGAAAAGTTCCCGCCCGGCTCAGACCCCGGGCCACCCGTCGCGTTCAGGAAGAAGATCGCGACTGCACCAGGGGAGAGCGCATCGGGTCCCGAGAGGATCGCAGCGAGCGGCGCCTGGGAAATTGCGGACGGCAGGAACGCAGGCAAGAGGAGGAGTGCGAGAAGGGCAAGACCGACGCGGACGCCTCGACGCACGTCACCGCCTCCTGCGCAGCGTAAGGACGAAGCCTGCCGCGACTGATGCGACGACCGCGATCAGGATCGCCAGGAGAGGGTAGTTGAGTGGGAGGTCGCTCACGACACTTACTCCCGTCGCGGTGACGCGGCCGGTGCCCGAAAGGATTGGCAACTCAAGCGGGAACTCTCGCGTGGCCTGCAACGTGACGAGGTCTTCAGCGGAGACGCGGACGACCGCGCTCGCGCCGCCACCCCCGCCCGTGTTCTCGAATACAACCGTGACTGTGCGCGTGGAGTTCGCTTCCACGGTGAGGTTCCTCAGCGTAAGGGCCAGGGTACCGCCGTCCGGTGGGGCGAATCGAGCAATCCAGCCCCGGGCCGCAAGCTCGCCCGCGTTTGGCAGGGTAAGGGACACGCGTTCCGCCGCGTTGCCCGTGTTTCTCACGGTAGTCGTGTAGTTCAGCCGGTGGCCGTCGAACGTCGGGCGTACCACCGACAGGTCTAGGACGAGGCCACGTTGGCGAAGAATGTCGACGAAAACCGTCGTCTCGCCCGCCTGGCTGTCATCGGTCTCGCTCGTCGCACGGATGCGCGCGTCCTCGTGCTCGACGAGGGCGTCTCGCGGCGTGAGGATCGTCGCGATCACGGTCGCCGAGGTCCCCGCAACGCCACCGAAATCGAGGAAGAGGCGCGGCTGACTAAATCGGAAGATCCATCCTGAAGGTGAACCGGAGAGGCGGAAGGTATCCGCGACGTTCCCTGTGCTTCGAAGGACCAACGTGTATGTCACGGCCCCGCCCGGGGGAATCGTCGCCCTCTCCGCACTGTCCCACGCGATCGTCACTCGGCGAACGTCTACCCGCGCGAGGTTGAGGTTCAAGGGATCCGTCATCGCGGTCACTTCGAGTGTCGTCAACGCCGAGTAGCGGACCGCGATCCCCCTCTCCGGTACCGTGGTCACTGCGGTGACGGAATAGGATCCCGGTGGCAGGAGAATCCTGTACAGGCCGGCCGCATCGGACCTCGTTCGCGCGGTCGCGCCCGCACTGAACGTGACATCTGCGGAGACTCGTACACTGCTCCGGAAGGATGTCACGCCACCCACGGCATACGAGGGGATGAGCACGGGGCTGACCTGGGTGTCCTGTCCGGGTGCAATCGTGACCGGGCCCAGAAACGCGAGATCGCCCGCGGCCGCGAGGACGTATAGGTCGTACGTCCCAGGCTGAAGGCCTACGGAAAAACCGCCATCCGCTGCTGCGACCGTGGTCATGTTGATTCCGCTCGGTGTTCGCTGTGTGAACACGAGGGTCGCAGCCCGTCCCAAACCGCCACGTGTGACGCGCCCACTCACCGTGGCGTTATCCAAGTTGGCCGTCGTACTGATGTCGAGCGTCGCGGACGTGGCGTTTGGGGCCACCGTCAAGGGGCCTGAAAACGTGAGTCGCACGTATCGCGGGACTCCGCCAACCGGCATCGTCGTCCGGTGGTCGACGGAGGCCGTGTAATCGCCGGCCGCAAGCTCGGCCCGATACCTGCCCGCGGCGTCCGCCGTTGCCCGGACAACGCCGCCCTGTAATCGCTGCCAGGTGACGACAACACCATCGGGAACGGCCTGACCGGCAGCGGTCAACAGACCCGTTACGGCGGTCGCTCGTTGCAAGGGAATCGCAAGATCGACGGCGCCGCCGAGGGCCAAACTTGAGAGGAAGAGGTAGGTGTCCCCGTCGCGGGTCGTGCTGGCAAGCACGGAATAATTCCCGAAAGCGAGGTACGTCTGGAAGGAGCCCGAGGTCACGGGCTCGACTATGCGATCCGGCCCTTCGAACGTGACGGATGCGCCAAGGGCTTGCGCGTCGAGCGTTACGTTGCCACGGACCCTCGCCCGCTGCACGACGTGAAGATCGAACACGGCGGAGGCGGCAACCTCCGTCGTAATCCTGTCCACCGCAGCGTTCTGCCAGCGGACGGCATCTGACCCACTCGTGACATTCTCGTCCACGAGAAGTTCATATTCGCCAGGTGCGAAGGAGATTGCGTAGCGGCCGTTCGCGTCCGCGACCGTCTCCGCTTTCAGCGCGCCACCACCCTTGGCGAGCAACTGGATCTCGATCGAAGCGCCGGCCACGGGAGCTCCCGCCATGAGGAGCGTGCCGGACAGCGTGACATTCAGTGCGACAAGCGGGACGTCCCCGGCGAGGCCCAGGTTCTCCGGACGGGCCGGGCCGCGTAAGATCGTCTCGAACCCGCTCGCCTCGACGGACGCTCTGTACACCGTGTCTGGATCGAGGGGCGCCCCGAATCCACCCGTGATCTCGGAAAATACCGTGAGGACCCGGCCTTGCGGGTCCGTGATCGATATCCGAACGCCGGAGAGGCCTTCCCCCGGATCCGCGGTGCCGTTGCGATCAAGGTCGCGATAGGCCGTGCCCGTGTACGCGCTGCGGGGGACGAGCCCAAGATTCAGGACTGTCGATGTCTGGAACGTCCTCCGTTCGAGGAAGGCGAACCCCTCTGCGACGGCTTGGACATCGTATGTGCCCCTCGGAAGATACGCGAGGTACTGCCCGCCGACACTTGTGACGGTGAGATAGAGAGACCCATCCGCGGATCGGAACGCGACCGGGGTGCCCCTCGAGACGTTCGTGAGTGTCCCGATGAAGACGCGGCCTTGCACCTCGACGGCGTCCACGAAGGCGGCGGGGAACGTAGAGTTCTGTCCCCGGACAACATCGACCGTCCCCAGGATTGCAAAGAGCCGGCCGTCTCGATAGTGGCGGCCTGTGACGGCCCATTCCCCCGCCGGGAGGCGCACGGTGTAACGACCGCTCGCGTCCGAAGTGGCGCTCCGCGTCACGGACCGGTCGGAAAGGAGCGTGAGGCTCACCGTCGCGAACGGCTGCACGTTTCCACCGACAACGGTTGTCCCCGTCACATTCCCCGAGGGGAACAAGGTCAAGTCGACGCCGGACGCGGAGATTCCCGCGCTCAGGTTCGTTTTCTCCGGTAAGGAGAGGAGGTCGCCCGACGTTGCGTGGACTTCGTACGGTCCGCGAATCAAGCCGCGAGCGATGTATTCCCCAAATGGATCCGCCGCGAAGTGCATCGTCGTCCCGTTCGTCTCGTCTCGGACGATGATCGTCGCGCCCGGGACTCCATTGCCATTCGCATCCTCGGCGCGGCCTGAGACGCGAAGGGCTGGGACGACCAGGTCTCGCTCCGCGTCCTGGGGCGGGACCTCCTGGTCTCCGAGGGCGATCGTTCGACCCTCCGCGGTAACGTTCACCCGCGCGGTCCCCTCGGGGACGTTGGGAATCACGTACCGCCCAGCAGGGTCTGTCACGGTCGTGCTGCGGGTCCCGAGCTGGGCGTTCTCGTAAACAACAGTCGTCGCTGGAAGAAGCTCGTCGACTCCATCGTCGAACACGCCGTTTTCATTGACATCGAGAAACACCCGACCGGATACCGTGCTCCCGGGGAGCGCGACGTTGCGGGTGATGAGCCAATCGAGTGTGCCGTCACCGTCCGAGTCGACGTTCTCCCGCATCGCAGCGGCATCGGACACCGTGAGAGTGAGGGTCTCGATCTCGTTCGCGCCAACGCGCGTCCGGAGGTCGACGCTGCCGGAGGTCACAATGACTTTTGCCTCGCCGAAGGGGACAAGCACGGAGAACCGGCCGTCTGCATCCGTAATCGCCTCATCGTGGGGGACACCGAGCTCGTCATGGACAGTCACCCGGAGCCCTTGGACGGGGATCTTTCCCTCGACTTCGATCGTCCCGTTCACGTATGCCCCGTCGTAGTACTTCGCGAACACGATGCCGTTGCCTACGACGGCCGCCGCGGATAGGTCGACGGTTCCGACGGCGCGTCCCGCATCGATCTCTTCCTTGAGCCTCAGGGCGTCAAAGTAGTTCATCGCACGCCATTCGGTCGAGTGGTTCTGAGTGTCCGTGTACGGGTTGTAGTACGCGGTCTGATAGGCGATCCTCCAATGGGAGAGACCCCAGCCGGGCAGCGGCTGCATCGCCGCCGCCGTTTGCCCCGAAATCCCCGGGATTCCGTCGTCCTGGGAGGCCCCCGCCTCCGTGGGTCGGAATCCGATGTACACTCTGTAAAAGAAGCTGCGGTAGAACATGGCCTGGTATGCGATCTGCCCTCCGCCCTCCGGCTGCTCGAACTCCCCGACGTCCTCGATCGGGACGAGCTGACCCCCGACGCGAACGTAGATCCGGAAAAAGTCCGGTGGGAGGACGCGTCCGTCTGGGAGCTCGATGACCCGATGGTCAGAGAGCACGATTGGCGCGTAGAAAATGCCGGTGTTTTCCGCGCTCGTCGGGAACAACCGTGCATCGACCGCGAAGTAACGGATGCTTTTCCCCGTCGCGCCCCGGATCGCGTGATACAGATCCGCCTGTTCGTCGGTGTTCAGCGCTGAGGTGAGGAGGTCTCCGGCGTAGATGTAGAGTGCGTTCTGCGCCTGCATCTGGTCATCGTAGTACCCGTATCGTTCCGGATCGCCTCTGATTGCGGGGATTCTTGAGGCGGGATCGCGGTACGTTGCCTCGAGCGAGGCCACGTCGATTCCGAAGCCGGTGAGGGCGGCTCGAACGCTGGGGCCGAAGGAGCGGCCGTGGGCGTAGAAGTCGCCTTCCACGAGACGAAGCGTCAGGAGTGCGATCGCTTCATTCTCGCTCTGTGCAGAAATGACGTTGCCCGCCAGGTGATACCCGTCTTGGAAGTTGTCCGCGACAGTCGGATGCTTCCCCGCGTCGACGGCCTCAAACCCATAGTCCCACCAGCTGAGGAAGGCCGGCCGCTCCAAGGGCAGGAGGCCCGCATCCTCCCCAGACAACCACCTCCACGCGGCGGGGAAGTACTCGTCCGGTTGCGGGAGGTTGAACCCAAAGGCGCCGAGATAGAACGGTCGTCCGGCCGCGGCGAAGGCCTCGTAATTCGGTGGTCGGAGGGGTCCAGGTGTGTATTCGTAGATTGAACGGTCGTAGGGGAGCTTGCTCTCAATCGGAATCGCCGCGTCGACCCCGTACCAGATATTCGGGAGGAAGAGGAGAACGGCGAGGGCGAGCACCGCGATGACATGGCGGGGCTTCACGGTCTTCCGAATGGCCGCAATCCGACCCCCCGCGGACAGGCTCCCGTACGTCCGCTTCAGCCCATCAAAATCGAGCCGCCCGATGATGAGGGAGATCGCAAAGCCCGCGGTCGCGGCGAATGCGGGGGACGCATTGAAGATGAACCGTCCGGCGGCCTGCGCCATGATAATTGCGGCGACGCTCCAGATGACAAAGAACAGGTACGCGGTCTGCATCCGCCGACCTGTGACGATTTGCCACAGGAGGTACCCGACGCCCGCCCAGCTTAGGAAGTACGTGCCCCAGCCGAAGGCAAGGATGACCTGGCTCAGGACAGGCGCTTGGGCCTCCGCGATCGTGGCGTACAGTTTCGTCTGGACGAAATACCCGGCCCCGCTCACGAACGCGTTCGCCAGGCTGGGGTTCACGACGACTCCGACGCCGAGGGCGATGCTCGCGACCCCCATCGTCGTTGGGATCACGAGGGCCCAAGGATAGTCCCGTGTCACCGTGAAGACGATTCCGAGGAGCAGCGCGGCACCGAACAGGTACGCGGGGACGTCGAACCAGACCTTCACTTGGTTCAGCAGGACGTACCACGGAGCCGCGACCAGGAGGGCGACGCCGATCGTAATCGCAAAGGCGATTGTGATCCCCAGGGGGTCCTGGTTCCGGATTCGGTGGACGAAGATCTGGAAGACGAAGTACACGAGCAGGATGACGGGAGCGTACGCCCAGCCCTGCCACGTCAGCGCGACGGTGGCCATCGCCATCGCCGCAAGGAGGCTGTAAAGGACCGCCGCTCGGTTCTCACGGAAAAACAAAGCGAGGCCCGCACGGATGGCAGCGGGTCGAGCCCACGATGCGACCCATCGCTTTTCATTCAGCGATTGAAGAGCACGGAGGAAGAAGAAGAATCCCGTGACGACGAAGAATAGCACGAAGGCATCGTGGTCCGCGTTGCTCGCCATAGACCGCTGGAGGTGCGCGGGGGACACCGCAAGCAGGAACGCGGCGACGAGCCCCGCGCGCCGATTGAACGCCTCCTTCACGAGCGCGTACGTCGGGAAGATCGTGAGTGCGCCGAAGATTGCGGTAGACAGGATAAAGGAATACGTGATCGCATCCCACGGCGTCCCGAAGAGCGGAGAGATGGCGTACCCTGAGAGGAGAGACCACCACGCGAACAAGGGAGGGCGCGGGTTCGTCAGGCACATCGGATAATTGAGCAAGCAATCGTCTGTGAGCTGCTCGCCGGTGAGAAACGCGTGCTCCAGGATTCGGTGGTAGTAGAACGAATCCGATCCGCCGGAGACGAGGCGGTCTGGCATCGCGAGGCCGTAGACGAAGTAGACGCGCAGGAATAGGGCGAGACCGAAAATGAGGAGGAGTGCAACGACTACGGGGATGTTCTTTTTCCAACTGCTCTCCGCGACTGCCACGATCTCACCCGCGGTCGAATGCCCGCCTAAGCGGGGCGTCTATTTATGATTACGTCCGGTTCTCCGTAGGGAGGCCCGGGACGATTCGTACCCGTGCCCCGGGGAAGAGCCTTTTGGCACACGATTCGAACCCGCCTTTCCTCCGCGAACCTTTATGAGAAAACTTCGCCATGCGGCGGTGCCGCGATGCGACGAGACCTGATGGAGATACTGTGTTGCCCCGTGTGCAAGGGCGACCTCGAGCTGACGATTTCTGTCGAGAAGGACGAGATTCTCGAAGGTTTCCTTTACTGCAAGAACTGCAACCACAGGTATGAGATCAAGGACGGAATCCCGAACCTGCTGCCTCCCGACTTCAAATGAACTCGGATTGTGCGGTGAGCACCTCTGCTCTCGTCCTTGCCGCGGCGTACGCTTCCAGGGGCTCGCCATTAAGGATGAGGAACTGGGATCCCCAGGCGAATTTCGAAAGAAGTAGCTCGGCCTCGTCTCGATGGCGCAGGATGAACAGGGCCGCGGCGAGCGCCTCTACGCTCGATAGGAGGAACGGTCTGCCGTAGTTCACCGGGTTCGCGGCGAGGAGGAATGGGAGGGCCCGCGAGGGACGGGAGGCAATGCGCGGCACGCTGCCTTGCCGCCAGGAGCTATCGACGACCGCGAGTCCAGACTTCTCCGCGCGCCCCCGGTCCTCCAAAGCAAGCACGTGGTCACCCTCCGGGTGGAGGACGATGCATCCGGGCGGCAGACGTCCTCGGCGCGGGACGACCGTCACGAGACCGAACCGCTCGAGCTTGCGCGTCGTGCAACGCTTCGGATCGCACTGCTCGAAGTGCGTCGCGTACACCCGGATCTTGTGCCCCGTTTCGACTGACACGAACCGCTCCCGCCGCGTTGGATAGATTAAATACGGTCATCCCCCCTTCTGGCATAAGCACATAGCGGGTCGTCTCCGTTTGGACGAGAGGGACATGACGCAGGGACGTTCTTCCAGGCCACGCGGTGGCGCGCTCGTTCTGGTGTTCGCTGTCCTTGGCGCAGTGCTCGCTGGGCCGGCATGGGCGGCCGCGGGGATTCCGTCGGAGGCCCATGGCGGGGTGGACGACCCGGATGCGATCCCCGCTTCCCTTCGGCGGGAATCGCCGGAGATTTCGAGTCCGCCTGCGTTGCTGAGTCGAATCGGCGACCGCGCGGTTGCGTTACCTCGGGAGACACTCTCCGCCGAAAGGCAGGGTCCTTGGCCCGCAGAGGTCGTCGCAGAAGGCGTGGCGTCGCCGATCGGTGCTTCGGTTCCCAGCCCGCTCCAGCAGCGTTTCGCTCCGAACGTTCGAGCGACCACTAGCGCGGCGCGTGAGGGGAGACCTTCCATCGCAAACGATCCCGCGGGGAACCTCTATGTCGCCTATGAGCACAGCGGGACGACGCTGGACCTGCGCGTGGCCCAGTCGGGCGACGGAGGCCGGACGTGGACCGTCCTCTCGGTTCCCCAGGGAGCATACAACGAGAGCCAGCCGGAGCTCATGTGGACTCCCCCGAACACGCTCACCTTGCTGTACGCGCAGGACGACACGACACCGCCGAACCCGGCCGGGATCGAATACCTCCAGTCCCTCGACGGCGGGGCTTCTTGGAGTCGCGTCATCCTGAACACAACGAGCCTTGGGGAGAACTTCACCGCTCCGTCCGGTTTCTCGATCGGAACGAGCGTGTGGACCGCCTACCAGTTCAACTGCCTGTTCTCCCCGCCGAGTTGCCCCTCCACGGGCTCGCAGCAGCCGATTTACCTCTTCAATCCGGACGTGGGGGATTCGGCGAGCCCATGGTTCGTTCTCCTCATTTTCGTAGGAGACGAGACGGAGGAGTCCTTCCGTCCCGAGATCGCGGCAAACAGCCAGTGGTTCTTTGGCACCCTCGAACTCGAAAGCACGGCGCTCGGCGGGCCGCCCGGCTCATTCATCGACATCGCGTTCCGAATGGACCCCGCATTACCGGTCTCCCCCACTAACCCTGAGTTTGTGACGATCTGCGGCACCGCCTGCGCATCGGACGACGCGGTAAACTCGTTCATCTGGGCGTCGGGGAGCCGTGTCGTGTACGGCGGGAGCTTCCGGAATGAGCCCGCACTCGGGAGTTTCAATCACACGTTGATCGCCGTCAACTCGTCACGGTCCGGAGGGCCCGCGCCGAATTGGACGCTCGTCAACGGTGTTGGCTTCCTGGACCCATTGGATATCGACCAAACGTATGGCGTAGCTGTGGGGTCCGGTCTTTCATGGCATCTCGCTTGGAGGCGGATTTCGAATGTTGTCTATGCGCGTTCGGCCAATGGAGGCGGCACGTTCACGATGCCCGCGGACGCATCAATCGTAAACGACAATCCGCCCGGCACCGTCGTGAACGAGCGCAACACAGTCGACCTCGTGTATGGATTGGGGGCCCGCATCGCCTGGGCTGATTCGCGCACGGGTGGGAACGATATCTACGCCACGAGGTTCCAGGTCCAGGTCAATTTGCGGACCACACCTGTGAATCTCCAAGTTCAACTCGACGGTGGAAGCTTGACGGCTCCCGCATCGGTCTTTCTCGATGAGGGTTCGACGCACACGCTCGTCGCCCCCTCGCCACAGAACACGACGCCCGACACGCGGTACCTGTTCGCGAACTGGACGGGAGGGCCGAGCACTCCAGACCAGAGCATCACCGCCACCGCTCCCGCGGACTACACGGCGAATTACCGGACACAGCACAGGGCTCGGGTCACAACGACACCGGATGGTCCTTCGTACCGGGTCGACGGCACCTCGTACGTGTCCGCCCAGGAGTTCTGGTGGGACGAGGGGAGCATACACGCACTCGATGCGGGGGGAGCCCCGCAGCCCGGCGGCACAGGTACGCGATGGGTCTTTGAGCGTTGGGCCGATGGCGTCACGGCTGCATTCCGAAGCGTGGCCGCCTCGGGACCTCTTTCTTTGCAGGTCGTGTACGGCACACAGTACCGGCTTACGATCACGTCTGACTATGGAAATCCGGCGTGCGAGGACGCCGCGGATCCCGCGGAATGCTGGTACAATGCCGGATCGACCGCGCGGGCCATCGTGACGAGTCCGTTCCAGACGCCCGACGGCAAGTACGTTCTCACGGGCTGGTCCGGCGATGTGACGGGAGCCGCCGCAACGGTCACGCTCACCATGGACGGTCCGAAGTCGATTCAGGCTTCGTGGCGCCAGCTCCCGTTCCTCGAGGAGTACGGTTGGCTCGTTGCCCTGATCGCGGTCGCGGGCGTCGCGGGTTTCCTTCTGTTCTTCCTCTGGCGGAGGAGGCGCAAG
>Ga0209002_10000957_pt1 | contig 23267 bp, 23 predicted proteins | sample Rifsed16ft2_FD_184010 | JGI IMG/M metagenome (GOLD analysis project Ga0209002, IMG submission 184010) | Soil microbial communities from Rifle, Colorado, USA - sediment 16ft 2 (version 2) | ecosystem: Environmental > Terrestrial > Deep subsurface > Rock core/Sediment | place: Rifle, Colorado... | reverse complement strand
TGCGGGTGACACCAAAATGGTTGGGGGTGCCAAAAGTAAAAGGTTTGGAGCAGGTTTAGCGGAACAGATCCGGATCAGCCAACAACTCGAGTGTGCGGGGGTGATTGGCATACACGCCGCGGTAGGATTCGGGCAGCAGCACCGCGATGCGGCACATGATCTCGTCGGTTTGCTGCTGCATTACCTCCGCCCGATTTTCACGCGGCACCGGCGGCAGAATCACCGGTTTGCCAAATACCGCTGTGATGGTCGGTTTGCGGAAGGTGAGCATTTTCGCGGTGGCGGTATCGGAACCGGCGATGCCGACCGGCACCACAGGCAGACCGGAGCGCTGCGCCAACAGCACCGTGCCAGATTTGCCTTCGAGCAAACCATGGGTGTCACTGCGGGTGCCTTCCGGGGCAATGCCAAGGGCTCGACCACTGCGCAGTACTTCCATCGACTGACTGAAGGCTGCAAAATCGGCCTGGCTGCGATCGAGCCAGATACCGCCGGCGGCTTCAGCAAACCATCGAAACAACGGATAATCCAGGTATTTATTGGCTATCAAGGCGGTTATGTCAGGACGCGCCGGGTTGACAAACAAAACCGGAATATCCAGCCGGCTGACATGATTGGTCGCCACGATCACGCCGCCTTCCCGCGGTAGATTTTCGGCCCCAATAAAAACTGTGTTGGTAAGGGCTTTGATGAGCCAATGGATGAACCGCTGGACCCGGTTGCGTTTCTCGCGTGAAGCCTGGGTGTCCAGGATGTTTCCAGTGCCTTCGGCATTCATCTTCTGATCGCTCATGGGGCGTCTGCTATTTCTGGCTGGTGATCATTCACCACCAAAGTCGGGCTTTCCCGAATTGGTCGGATCGGCGGTTCCATTCGGATCCACAACAGCTTCGTCGCCGGCAGATGCCAAAGCGTTGCTGGCAGCAACAGAATTCGCATTGGTTGGTCGGGGATCTGAAACTTGAGCCGCTATGGTTTCCACGCTGGCAGGCCTGGATCGCAAGCGGGCGTTGGCAAATAACAGTAGGCCCAGGTGAACGAATACCAAAGTGACGAGGACGACAATAGCGCCGGTTTCGACTGCCTGGGTCAAAAGCGCGCCTTCGACCGGAATTTGCAGCATGGGGCCAACACCCGTGAGCACACCGCTGGCGTTCCACAGGCCATGGAGCGTCACAGCCAGGATATACATGCCGATCATCCGCTTCCAATATTGGCGGGACTGCCAGAAAGAGGCCATGCCCCAACTGACCAGGCCTGCGGTAACAATGTGCAGCAAGCCAGTACCGACCCGGGCGACAACAATGGTGGTACCGCTGCCGTCGCCGGCAGCACTCAAGGCGGTGAGGTTTTCCCACAGGGCGAAGCAGGCGCCGCTCAACATACCGGCATAGAAGCCTTGTGCCGGGGTGAGACGATCACCTGCCAGCAGCCAGACCGCCAACGGCTTGAATAATTCCTCGATCAGGGGGATTACACCGGCCGCTACGACCAGCAGGCCGAAAACCACGCCTGGCCGCTGCAACATACCGCTAAACAGGTCGGCAACGGCTTGCGGATCGACATTATTATTGGCCAGCATGCGCTGCAAGTCTGCCAATAGAGAGGCGAACTCCGGCTGTGAACTGACATACGCACCGGCAACCACCAATACCACACCCAGCACCACCAGCTCGAGAATCAGAATGATCGGCACGGTTAGCATCAGGCTGAAACTGATGACACCCCAGCCCTGAGCGGGTGACGGCAGAGATAGACCGCGCCGTCCAGTCTCAATGTACCACCACAGCGGCAGCACGGTCACAGCCAGGACCAGCGGAGGTAAAAGCAACCAGGCGAGCGACGAGGTTTCCACTGGTTTGAACAGGAAAACCAGCAGCCCCCAAACCAGGAGACCGGCGCTAGCCAGATAAAAGTATTTAGGTTTGGGCTGCCAGCGAATGGGTTTCCCGCGAATCTCGAGCAATGAAAAAACCACCGCCGGAATGCACAGAATGCCTACCAGCAACACTCCCCAGGCCAGGTTGAAGACCGTCACCGCCTGAAAACCCGGAATAGCGGTGCTGGCCAGACCAAAGCTGCCGCCGACAAAGAGCAGACCAGCGCCGATAAAGGACATCAGAGCGCCGCCGCCGCTGAGAATCAACAGAAGCCAACTTCGCCAGACCGGGGAAGCGGGCTGCTCCGACATCATGGGGTTATTTGACCTCAACGGTGATTGAAAGGATGGTATCCCCTACAGGCAATTCGCCACCCTTGGAAGGATCGCGCGGGGTCAGCTTTTGGACGACATCCATACCGCTGGTGACTTCGCCGAAGATGGTGTAATCGCCATCCAGACTGGGTGCCTCAGCATACGTAACAAAGAATTGCGAGCCGTTGGTATCTGCGCCGGAATTGGCCATGGCAACCAGACCGGCACGGTCAAATTTGAGCGAGTCACTGACCTCATTCTTGAAGATGTATCCTGGACCGCCAAAGCCGGTGCCGGTAGGGTCGCCGGTTTGGGCGACGAAATTTGGCAGCACGCGGTGCCAGCTGACATTGTCAAACCAACCTTGCTGCGCCAGGTAGATAAAGCTGTTCACCGCCATAGGAGCCTTATCGGCATATAGCTGGATGGTGAAATCACCCTGGCTGGTTTTGATGACAGCGGAGTATTCCTTATTGGGGTCGAGGACAGTGGGCGGGCAGGCTGTGAACTCCTTTTCCTTCAAATTCGAGAGGGTCAACAGGAGTTTGAGGGTTTCCAGGTCATAGGGGATCTGGTCGGAGGGCAGGAAGGTCAAGACGCCGTCAACAAAGATGAAGAGCGAGGGGGTGCTGTTGAGGTCATTGGCGACGGCGCTGCCATAACCCTGGTTGACTTTATCCACCAGCGCGGTTGATGTGAGGTCTTTGGAAAATTTTTGGCTGTCCAATCCCAGCGTTTTAGCTTGATCGACTACCCAGGTTTGGAAATCGTCCACAGACATGGCCGTCCAGGCATCCCAATTGGTCTCGGTGAACAACAGGTCGTGCATCTCCCAGAATTTGCCCTGCAAGCCGGCAGCTTCAGCCGCCTGTGCGGAAAGCGGGGCTTTGTCATGGGTGGGCAGCGGGAAATTGCGGAAAACAACCCGCACCTGGTCTGGATAGGCGGCCTGGAATTCGTGCAGGGAACGTCCAGCGATGGAGCAGTATGGGCACTGGAAATCGCTATACTCCACCAGCATCAGACGGGCGTCATCCGGCCCGCGAGACCAATCACCGGCGGTCACTTCAGGCAATTTGACCGAAGCCGGATCGATCGGGTCGCCGAAGACACTTTGCAGCGTGCACGCCATGGGTGCGGTGGTTGGGGTTGGAGCCGCGCTCGCGCAGGCAGCCAGAACCAGTAAAGCCAGCAATGCGGCAGACAGCCAAATTTTACGCATCATGAGTTTCCAATCTGGGATTAACGTTAAGGGATTTGTTTCAAGCATGGACGCGGGCAAGGATCGCCTGGCGCATAGCGGATTGTACCATTTCCAGCGGCTGGCTGGCATCGATGACCGCCCAACGCTGCGGCTCGGACTGGGCTAGCTCAAGGTAGCCCTGCCGGACGCGCTGGTGAAATTCTGGCGGATAGGCATCCAGACGATTCCATTCACCACCGGCACTGCGCTTGCGCCGTAATCCGGCATTGGTTTCGATATCCAATAGCAGAGTCAGGTCTGGGGTCAGGCCGCCGGTGGCAAAGTTAAGCAGGTTGCGCAGGATTTCCAGGTCTACTTGATGGCCGTAGCCCTGGTAGGCCAGGGTCGAATCGGCATAGCGGTCACACAGTACCCATTGACCGGCATTCAGGGTGGGGCGCACGACTTCTTCGACAAATTGAGCGCGGGATGCTAAAAACAGCAGAATTTCAGTGCGCGGATGCATGGCGGTGTTGTTCATCGCCATGATCACAGCCCGAATCTGCTCGCCAATACTGCTGCTGCCCGGCTCGCGAAGGCAAACGACCGAATGCCCCATCCGACTTAAAAAATCTGCCAGGGACGCCATTTGCGAAGTTTTGCCGCTGCCTTCGGGGCCTTCTAATGTGATGAACACCGGATGCCTGCTCCTGAATGTGTAATGAAATGCTATTCGCGGAAGATGCGTACGCGCCGGTTGGGGTCCTTGCCGTAGGAGTGCGAAATCAACTGCGCCTGGCGGGCCATCTCATGCTGCAGGCGGCGGATGCCAGCGGCAGCAGGCGGCAGGTCGATGAATCGCTGGCCGTTAAGCACGTTTTGGATGGCAACCTGCGTCTGGGCGGCAATAATATCCCACTCCGATGGGCCGCTTTCAACCGCCAGATTGAATAATTCCGCCAGCGACTGCTCCATTTGATTGATGGTATTGGCGCGCAAGACGTAAATGGGCATACTGCGGGCTTCAGCTTCCACGATGGGGTGCTGGCGCGAGCGGTAGTAAGTGCGCAGCGTCATCAAAACGTCGGCTTCTTCCAGGTTGGCAACCACCACGGCTGGAACGCCCAGGCGGCGGGCAGCTTGAATCAAGCGGTTGCGCGCCACACCGTAAGGGTAAATTTGCACCGGTTGCAGAGTTTTATTGGCATCCTGTACCACCGGATTGACGACTTCCGGTTGGGCAGGGGCCGGGTTGCCGCGGGCTGCCCGGCTAAGCGGCTGGGTGTTATCGGCGCCGTTATTGCCAAAAGCGCGGCGCGAAGTTTGCGGGGTAGAGCGCATAGCTGGCGGCGCAGCCTTCTCGATCACTACTTCGCCATCCGTATTGCGGTATCGGACTTCCGGTGAAAGCGGATAACCGCGTACCAGCGCGTCGACCGCGGCGGAGACATCGGCATGCACATGCAGCCGGTTACGTTCTTCGATTTCGATCAATACATCGAATGTCGGCGGCGAGCGGCGCTCCAGCACGGTTTTCTGTGTACCGCGGCGGCGGGCTTCTTCATCCGAAAGGGTAACCGATTCGATACCGCCAACCAGGTCCGAAAGGGTCGGGTTGAGCAGCAGGTTTTCCAGCGTACGGCCGTGGGCGGTCGCCACCAATTGCACACCGCGTTCAGCGATGGTGCGGGCAGCCAGAGCTTCCAGTTCACGCCCGATCTCATCGATGATGATTACTTCGGGGTTATGGTTTTCCACCGCTTCGATCATCACCTCGTGCTGCCAGGAGGGTTTAGCCACCTGCATGCGACGGGCACGGCCAACCGCCGGGTGCGGCACGTCGCCGTCGCCGCCAATTTCATTGGAGGTGTCGACGATTATTACGCGCTTGCCTTCGGCGAGAATACGGGCCGATTCGCGCAGCATGGTGGTCTTGCCAATGCCTGGCCTACCAAGCAGCAAGATGCTCTGACCGGTTGCCAGTAAATCTTCGATGATGTCAATGGTTCCGTAGACAGCGCGGCCCACCCGGCAGGTGAGGCCGACAATGTGAGCGTGACGGTTGCGGATGGCTGAGATGCGGTGCAGGGTGCGCTCGAGACCGGCGCGGTTGTCGGCATCAAACTCGCCGATATTATTCACCACAGCATCGATGTCTTCGTGGGTGGTTTCAATCTCGCTGAGGACCACCTCACGATTGACAAAACGTGCCACGGGCACGCGGCCAAGGTCAAGCACAATTTCCAGCAAATTATCGCTGTCATCCGCCTGAATCACCGCCTTGGTGATGCGGGTTGGCAGCACATTGAGGAGCGCTTGCAGATCGTCAGTAATTCTTCGTTGAGTCATAGGCTATAAATATTCCAGGTGCAACTGCCAGACCACGGTCTTTAAGTCCCTGAGCGGCTGCGTTTGAAGTTGGTTGGCACTAACGGCATGGGTGGTTCGCCATTGGGAGTGGTAATCATGGCGGGCTGGCGATTTTCGAAGGAGCCGTTGCGGGCGGGGGCAAATGCCGGGGCGCGCTGCTGCACGACCAGGTGTTTGACCATCAGCGCCTGACGTTCGCCTACTTCAACATCCAGTTCGGCCAGGGCGTTCTCCAGCCAGGCCTGATAGGAGCGGATCGAGAGATAAACCGGGCGTCCCAGGTGGAAGGAGAGACCGCCAAGGAAGGAGCGCACCAGACGCAGGACGTCATCCACCGCGGGATGGATGAGCGGCTGCAAGTAGATGCCGCGCGGCCCATAGGTTGGTTCGATATAAGCCAGCAGTTCGCCGGTTTGTTCGTACACCAGACCGGTCAGAGCCCGTTCCACAATGGGGTCGGCGCCCTGCACCAGCGGCGGAACCAGCGCCTGATAAAGGGTGCGAATGGGCAGTCCGTCCAGATCATTGGCAGCTTCCCAAACATTTGGAATGGAACCGCTGGGGATTTGCTCGTTAATTTTCCAGACTCGCTGCCAGCCGTATACACTGAAACCTACCCGGCGCAGAGCTTCGAAGGCCGGGCTGCTTTCTTCCACTTCGGCCAGCAGCGAACATGCACCGCGCTCGCCAGCCTGCCAGGCCAGGCTTTCTAACAGAGCTGCTAAACCGGGCGATTCCAGCCCGCTTTCCGGGGTGACGTAGGTCAGCCGGGCGGCACGCTCGCCTGGGGTGTAATGCATTTGCCCGATCAGAGTAGGATCATTGTCATCCTGGCGCAGGACATTGGTGTAGCTGCCGTACTCCAGGCGCAAATTATCCAACACCGCCCAGGCACCCACCGGGTTACCGCGGGTTAAAGCGATCGCCGTATCCAGACACAGCACATGATTGCGGTGCCGGTAGAGGGTGATCAGGTCATGCCAGGCTAACGCTCTAGCTTCTATCGTGCCATCTCCATAAAGTAGCGGTGAAAGCGATCGTCATGGGTCAGTTCCGGATGGAATGAAGTTGCCAGCCAGCGACCCTGGCGCACCGCTACGATTGTCCCGTCGGGCAGTTTAGCCAGGGTTTGGGTCGTGCCATTGGCTTTGGCAATTTTCGGCGCGCGGATGAAAACGGCGCGAAACGGACGTTCATTGGAATCCACTTCATTTAACACTGGAACTTCCAGATCGGTGGCAAAACTATCGACCTGACGGCCAAAGGCGTTCCGCTCCACGGTGATGTCCATCACACCCAACAAAGGCTGATCGAGGCCGATGTTACGCGCCAGGAAAATTGCGCCGGCGCAGGTGCCCCAGACCGCATGGTCACGGGCAAAGGTGCGCAGCGGTTCCATCAACCCATATTCCACCGCCAACTTGCCAATAGTGGTCGACTCGCCGCCGGGAATAATGAGCCCGTCGAGGTCCTGCAAATGCTGCGGCAGGCGCACCTGAATCACTGTGGCGCCAAGATGCTCCAACATTTTTTGATGTTCGATAAAATCGCCCTGCAGGGCCAGTACGCCGATCTTCATTCGGCTCCCGGTTACCACCCGCGTCCGGCTAACAGCTCGCCTTCGGGCAGCTCAGAAACTTGCCGCCCAACCATGGGCTCGCCCAGGTTGCGGCTGATTTCGGCCAGAATGTGGGGGTCGTTATATTGAGTTGTGGCTTTGACGATGGCAGCGGCGCGTTTAGCCGGGTCGCCGGATTTGAAAATACCAGAGCCGACGAAAACACCATCTACGCCGATCTGCATCATCAAGGCTGCGTCAGCCGGGGTGGCGATACCGCCGGCGGCAAAGTTGACCACCGGTAAGCGACCGAGCTGGCGGGTTTCCAGTACCAGTTCATACGGCGCGCCAAGTTCTTTGGCAAAAGCCATCACTTCCTCGTCCGGCAGATTCTGTAGGCGGCGGATATCTCCCAGTACGCTGCGAGCGTGGCGCACAGCTTCCACCACGTCACCGGTACCAGCTTCACCTTTGGTGCGCATCATGGCAGCACCCTCGCCAATACGACGCAAAGCTTCGCCAAGGTTGCGGCAGCCGCAAACAAACGGCACTTTGAAGCCATGTTTGTAGATGTGATGTTCTTCGTCCGCCGGGGTGAGCACCTCGGATTCGTCAATGTAATCGACTCCGAGCGCCTCGAGGATCTGGGCCTCGACGAAATGCCCGATGCGGGCTTTGGCCATGACTGGTATGGTGACCGCTTCCATGATTTTTAGGATCAGTTCAGGGTCGCTCATACGGGCCACGCCGCCCTGGGCGCGGATGTCCGCGGGGACGCGTTCGAGCGCCATCACAGCGCACGCGCCGGCGTCCTCGGCAATTTTGGCATGGTCGGCGGTGACCACGTCCATGATCACGCCGCCTTTTAACATTTGTGCCAGCCCTTTTTTGATATTAAAAGAACCTGTTTCCTGCTCCATCCAGCCTCCGTTATTACCTGATAAATTCATTTTGATTCTACCACGGGGAGGAAGGGTTGAAAGGTGGGCAGGCTCAGAACATTAATAGTGGGCTTATTAAGAAGCGTTATGAAATATTGATACTAGAATAATTATGCAGCCGCAATCATCTTCTTCCCATTATCAGGAGTCCCATCTTTGAAGTATCGTCTCTATATTGACGAAGTCGGAAATTCAGATCTTGCTGCCTCATCGAACCCGAATCATCGATACCTGAGCTTAACCGGCGTTGTAATTGAGTTGGGTTATGTCCAACAAGTTGTATACCCTGCAATAGAAAGTTTAAAAGTCAGGTATTTTGGTTCACACCCTGACGACCCAGTAATCCTTCACCGGAAAGAGATGCTAAACAAAAAATATCCATTCGATAGTTTAAGAGATCCTTCAATTGAGGCAGCTTTCAATATTGAATTACTTGAATTACTACATAGACTGGATTATGTAGTCTTTTCAACAGTCATCGATAAACTAGATCATAAACAGCGATATCAAACCTGGAGATTCGATCCCTATCATTATTGCTTGACGGTTCTGGTTGAGCGGTTTGTCCTCTGGCTAAAGGAAAGAAAGATGAATGGCGATGTAATGGCAGAATCCCGTGGTGGGAAGGAGGATTTACGGCTTAAGGATTCGTTCTCACGGGTTTATGAAAAAGGTTCCGAGTTTATCGAACCAACTATTTTCAGTAAGTATCTAACGAGTAGTCAATTAAAAGTAAAACCTAAAAGTGCAAATGTTTCTGGTCTTCAATTTGCGGATATATTAGCATATCCATGTTATCGAGCAATCTTAGCCCACCATAATAACGAAAAAATACCAGACAATTTTGGAGGTAAGATCGTCAAAATTCTGGAAGATTCAAAATTCTATCGAAATTCAAGGGGAAACATCCACGGGTATGGACAGAAATGGCTCCCTTAATAAAAAAAGACCCCAAAAGGGGTCAATTTCGAAGGCAACTACCTTCCACCTCCAGAAACCTGGATTAGCTCCAGTATAACGAATTTGTATTAATAAGTCAAACACCCGTGCTATCTGGACGATCACAATCCAACGCTCCGCCGGTAAAGGTGGGCGTGTTATAATTTTGGTGCCGAAGGTGGGAATCGAACCCACATACCCGGAGGGTACACGATTTTGAGTCGTGCGCGTCTGCCTGTTCCGCCACTTCGGCGCGTGTATTGATGAGTATATCGCAAAATAACCAGAAGGGTCAAGGTATTCAGCCCCATGCGCCTTGGAATTATCGGCCTGCCGCAATCCGGAAAAACCACGTTATTCAATGCGCTCACCCGCGCCACCCAGCCGACCGGCGCGACCGGTAAGATCGAAGTGCATACCGCGGTAGTAGAAGTGCCCGACCCGCGGGTGGATGTACTTTCACGCATGTTCAACCCCAAAAAGACAATTTATGCCAAGGTGACTTATGCCGATATTGCCGGACTGGACGGCTCCGCCAGCAAGAGCGGCATCGCCGGTACACTGCTGAATCAGCTGACCCAGATGGAAGGATTTATCCATGTGGTGCGATGCTTCGAGGATGACAATGTGCCGCACCCGCAGGGAAACGTAGACCCAGCGCGCGACCTGGCTGCCATGGACAGCGAATTTGTGCTCAACGACTTGATTGCTGCTGAACGCAAATTGGAGCGACTGGCGGAAGAGCGCAAAAAAGGGGGTGGGCGCGACCGGTCAATTATCGAGCGAGAAATTGTACTGTTCGAACGCATGCAGACATCCCTGAACGAGGAAGTTCCACTGCGCGACATCGAGATCTCGCCTGATGAAGACAAGATGCTTTCCGGTTTCGGTTTTCTCAGCCGCAAGCCGGTGCTGGTGGTATTCAACCTGGCAGAAGGTCAGAACGCACCGGAAATCACCTACAACCACAAACACAGTCAACTGGTGTCTTTGCAGGGCAAGCTGGAAATGGACATTGCGCAACTGCCGGCAGAAGATGCTCAGATGTTTATGGAAGAGTACGGCATCGAAGAACCCAGCCTGAACCGCATGATCCGGTTATCGTATGACCTGCTGGGTTTGCAATCCTTCTTCACAGTCGGCCCGGACGAGGTGCGCGCCTGGACGGTAAGACGCGGAGCGACGGCGCCAGAGGCTGCCGGCGAGATCCACACCGACCTGCAAAAAGGCTTTATCCGCGCCGAAGTGGTCACCTATGACGACCTGGTGACATTGGGCGGTTTGAGCGAAGCGCGGGGCAAGGGAAAATTAAGGCTGGAAGGCAAAGAGTACATCGTGCAGGATGGCGAAGTGCTCAATATACGGCATTCAGGTTAGAACTTTGGGGGGTTTCGCGGCTGGGGTATAATCTGCCGTGAACATCATGGAACTCATTTATCACACAACCTTTCCGGAGAACCTCCGCGACGAATGGAACGCGCTGCTGGACGAAAGTGTCAGCCACGTTCCTTTTTTGCGCTATGACTATCTCGAATCCTGGTGGGCGCATCGCGGCGGCGGCGAATGGCCGGACGCGGAATTAGCCGTGGTCACCGCCCGACAGGACGGACGCCTGATTGGCATTGCCCCGCTGTTCTTCACACCTAATCATGGGCGCCGGCCAACGCTGATGCTGCTCGGCAGCATCGAAATTTCCGACTACCTTGACCTGATCGTGCGCCCGGCTGACCTGCCCGCCTTTCTCGACGCGCTCATTCCCTTCCTTACCGAGCCCGGACGGCCAGACTGGCAGGCGCTCGACCTGTACAACCTGCTGGATTCCTCCCCCACACTGCCGGCCCTCGAAGCCGCGGCGCAGCGGCATGGGCTCGCCCATAGCCAGGAGCAGCTGCAACATTCACCCTACATTCCGCTTCCCGGCGATTGGGAAACTTACCTGTCCTCCATCGATAAAAAACAGCGTCACGAGATTCGCCGGAAGATGCGGCGTGCGGAAACCGCCGAGGTCCCGGCGCGCTGGTATATCGTCACCGACGATGCCACGCTGGACAGCGAGATCGAAGCCTTCTTGACGCTCATGGGACAGGATGAGGAAAAGGCCTCCTTCCTCACCCCTACGATGCGCCAGGCGATGCATGAGATTATCCGCTGTGCCTTCGAAGAGGACTGTCTGCTGTTGGCCTTTATGGAAGTTGGTGGTGAAAAAGCCGCCGGCTACATCATGTTTGACTACCTCGACCGGGTGTGGGTTTATAACTCTGGCTTCGACCGGCGTTTTATGGAATATTCACCCGGCTGGGTGCTTCTTGGCTATTTGCTGCAATGGGCCATCGAACATCAGCGCAAGGAATTCGACTTCATGCGCGGCAACGAAGACTACAAGTATCGTTTCGGTGCCGTCGACCGCTTTGTGATGCGCGCCACACTCACCCGAACATAGGGCTGCCATGCCATCACCCGAGGAAATTCTCGAAGCGCTGCGCAAGGTCTTTGACCCCGAGTTGGGTCATAACATCGTTGATTTGAACATGGTGCGCGATCTGGCCATTCACCCGGACGGCGAAGTCTCCTTTACCCTGGCGCTGACCATACCTACCTGCCCGATGAAGGATCACATGGCTTTCAACGCCCGCCAGATCCTATCCACCTTGCCAGATGTCAAAAAAGTGGACGTGGCATTTGGCGAAATGAGCGACGTGGAACGTAAAGCAGCTTTTGCCAAAGCCCGCCCGGTGCTGCCGAAATTGAATGCTTTTAATTCCATCGGCCAGGTGATTGCGGTGATGAGCGGCAAGGGCGGCGTGGGAAAATCCTCGCTGACGGCACTGCTGGCGGTCATGCTGGCGCGCCGCGGTAAAAAAGTCGGCATACTGGACGCCGACGTCACCGGGCCGAGCATCCCCAGACTTTTCGGGTTGCCAGCCGGCGGGCTGCGCGGCGGTCCGCAGGGGATTCTGCCCGCCATCACCCCGCTTGGGATCCGCATCGTCTCCACCAATTTACTCGTCCCGGAAGAAGACACCGCGGTCATCTGGCGCGGTCCGCTGATTTCTGGCACCATTCAGCAATTCTATAACGAGGTGCTGTGGGGTAAGCTGGACGTATTGCTGGTGGATATGCCGCCCGGCACCGCCGACGCCGCCATTACGGTGATTCAGAACTTGCCGCTTGCCGGCGCCATTTTGGTCACCTCGCCGCAGCAACTGGCTGCGCTGGTGGTGCGCAAAGCGGTTCACATGCTGCAAAACCTGCAAATCCCGATTTTAGGCGTGGTTGAAAATTACAGCTATTTTCGCAGCCCGGAGACTGGCACCCTGCACGAAATTTTCGGGCCAAGCCATGCCGGTGAAATTCTAAAAATGACGGACGCACCGCTGTTGGCGCGCCTCCCAATTGACCCCGCGCTGACCCAACTGAGCGACTCAGGACACATCGAACAAGCAGATACGCAAGCGTTGGAACCGTTGTTTGAACTTTTCAGCCACACTAACAACGTCCATCCGTCCAAAAATTAGGCCACAAACAGCATCAAAAGCATGCAGCCGGTGATTATGGCAAAGAGAATTCCGGCCAATATGTCATTGCCATACTGGAGCGCTGCATACAGCCCGAAAGGTGCCAGAACCAACAGCAGCATGATCAATGCCGACGCATAAAAGCGGCGGTTCTTGCCGCCAAGGTTTACCAACTGAAATTTTGATTTCCCAGGCGTGCTTTCGTTGGAGTTCATGCCAGAATTGTACTCGATGACGTCTTTTAACGTCGCCCAGACGGCAGCATGTTGATTCTCGGTGACATTTTTTGGAGGATTTGGTGACAATCGACAATCTAATCCCCAGAACTTGTGTGATATTCTATCCCTTGTATATTGGCCCTATTTCAATACCTGCAGAAGTAAGTAGGAAAGGATTCTTACCATGTCTTATGTAATTACCGATGATTGCATCCAGTGCGGTGCCTGTGAACCCGAATGTCCTGAAGGCGCGATTGCAGAGGTCAGTGGACTGTATGTGATCGATGCTTCCAAATGCCAGGACTGCGGTTCTTGCGCGGATGTGTGCCCGACCGGCGCCGTCCAGGCTGCATAATTTTCTATATTGTTTCCCGCAACAGGACAGCGGATCGCTGTCCTGTTTTGTTTTTGAAAACGGACCGTCATTCAACACCGGCCTAAATTAGCTGCATGTTATAATTTGGCAATGATAGAAGATATTCCCACTCCGATTAAACCGTCCGAAAACAGGCATAGAATTCGTCCACGCATGAGCTGGCGGCCGCTTTTGGTGGTGGGCGGTTTTATTTTATTTTTTGCCATCGGTCTGGGTGTTGGATTCTTTATGTGGGGGAAACCACTTACATCAGCGCGCATTGAGTTGGCAGAGGCCAAATCACAACTGGAAACACTGCAGGCAGCCGTCAAGCCCGCGGAAAATCAGACCAGTCAGGCAAATGCAAATGGGCCTGACTCAACCGCTGCAGACGGCGAAATCAGGCAGGTCACGCGTTACCCGGTTCCAGAAGATGGCGATCCGGCCTTTGGTCCGGCGGACGCTCCAATTACAATCATCGAATTCAGCGATTTTCAATGCCCTTACTGCCAAAAGTGGCACAACGAAGTCTGGAAAAAGTTGGCAGCGGAATACCCCACCCAAATCCGGCTGGTATATCGTGACTTTCCGCTCTACAGTATTCACCCGGACGCCGCTTCGGCTGCCAATGCCGCGGAATGTGCCAACGAGCAAAATAAATACTGGGAATTTCACAATTTACTGTTCACCGGAGGGGCGGGGCTTGGTGAAGAAGCTTACCAAAGTTATGCCGCAGCTATTAACCTGAATTCATTTTCCTTCCAGCAGTGTCTGGACGAAAACCGTTACGAGGCGGAAGTCACTGCCGATTTCGAATATGCATCCAGCATCGGAATATCATCCACTCCGACCTTCTTCGTCAACGGCGTGGCGTTGATTGGGGCACAGCCTTACGAAGTGTTTAAAGAAGTTATCGACATGGAACTGGCTGGCAAACTCTCTCAATAACGGGGGCTGGATGAAAAAATTTATCGCAGTAGCCGGCAATATTGGTGTGGGTAAATCCACATTGGTACACCTTTTGTGCGAGAAAATGGGTTGGGAGCCGTTCTACGAGCCTGTCACTGAAAACCCATACATTGCCGATTTCTATAAGGATATGAACGCCTGGAGTTTTCACTCTCAGGTGTTCTTTTTGACTCACCGGCTGCGTATTCACCAGCGAATATTGTCATTCAACGGTTCTGTCATCCAGGACCGCAGTATTTACGAAGATGCAGAAGTCTTTGCCCACAACTTGTACCTGCAGGGCAATCTCAATGAACGGGATTACGAAACCTACCGCGCCCTGTACCTGACCGTGTCAGATTTTATTCCCCCGCCAGACCTGGTCATCTACCTGCGGGCAACCGCTGCGACGCTGCAGCAGCGCATCAGCCTGCGGGACCGTGATTACGAGCGTAAAATTCCGACTGAATATCTCGACCGCTTGAACCAGTTATATGAAAAATGGATCAACAACTTTGCTCTGTGTCCGGTATTAACTGTTCCGGCTGACGATCTGGACTACGTTGCACACCCCCGCCATTGCGACTTGATTATGGCCAAGGTACAGGAAAAGCTAACCGGCAAAGAAGAAGTGATTTTCTCTGCCGAAGAAGTAAAAATGGCAACCGATTAAGCTCAGATCTGCGTTTGTTTAATCGTTATAACCAATCAACACTACCAATTACCGCGGTTCCACGGTCAATTTTATGGCCGTCCGTATTTTTCCATCGATATCCACATCGACGAATTCGGGGATGCAAATGACTGGGATGCCGTCTTCGGCCAGATAACCTCTGGCCAGTACCAGCGCCTTGATGGCCTGGTTTACCGCGCCTGCACCAATTGCCTGAACTTCGGCGTGTTTGTGCTCGCGCATCACCCCTGCGATCGCCCCGGCTACTGCGGCTGTACGAGAGTTTGCTTTGACCTTAATGACGTCCATGGCTAGGTTTCCTTTCTCGTGGTTGGTCGACGCCAAGCAAACAATTTTGCCCAGGGACAGGAATCATACACCAATTCCATAAAAATTGTACAAGAATCAAGCTTGAGATGCAAGCACCCGAAAACGAACCGATCTCAATCCAGGGGGAGGAGGAGATTTAGGAGGTTGGGGGATTAGATACACATTATTCTTAATAGAAATGGAATCGTAGCAACAGTAGGCACTGTGGATTTGTGGATAAACTGACGACAGAGGTCGAAATACAGTACAGGTGGGGTGGTGCCAGCTTTATAGGGGTATATCTGGTGTAGAAAGCTTGTTTGGTTGTTCATTCATACTGTGGATAACAAATGGCTGAAAATCGTTATTTCCAGTCTTTCTTCACAGAAGTGAGACATTTCGGGTAAAAAGAAAACTGACCCCCATATATGGGGGTCAGTGATGTGACTCGAATTCTCATAAATCGAACGTTTTTTCAGATTTGTCCACAGTTCAACCTGTTTATCCACAGTTTTTGGGGAGTTATCCACAACTTTCGCCGTGAGGGACATAACGATTCGATGGCGGTAACCCCCATATTTAGTCGGCTATACGCCATATTTTTGTGCCCAGCTGTCCAGCGTTTCCTCGACACTGTCCAAATACCGATCCAGCAGACTGAGATGCTGTTGAAAATGAGGTCCGTCGAGTTCCAACTGTATGCAGGCGTTTTGCCAGGATTGAACATGCTCCGAATCAGATTTCAGCACGCTGACCGCGCGTGTCCAGGTGCGCAATACCAGCCACAGGGCAGCGGGCGTGTTTTCCTCGTTGAGGGCTGCCGCGGCGCGCTCGTAATACAGCAAGCGAGTCGGCGCCAGCCCGGGGGGAACATCCGCTACCTGACTGGCAGCCTTAAGGCAGGCGATCCAGTCGTCGAACCAGTTGGTCAGATCCTGCGCAGCCAGACTCTCCGGCGTATATAAATCCAGCAACCCAGCCGATAGACCTGGTCGGCCGATGGCGACAGCATGCTCGGGGAATTGCAGGATGAAACGGCGTTCTGCCAGCGGTGCGGCAGTGATAGAGGTGATGCTGTTGGCGGCATTTTCGAGCGCGGATAAATATGCCAACATTCGGGCTGGCGCGGCGGTATCCGGCTGATTTTCCAAATCCAGCCAGCTTTGACGCGCCTCAGCTGCCAGTTTTCGCGCCCGGGTGACCACATTCTCCGGCTGATTGAATTGCGCACCGGCACTGGCCTGGGTAAACTCGAACCAGTGGGCTGTATCGAAGAGCGGCATGGCATTATTAAACAGGTGCGCCCCAATCCAGGGCTCTACTCTTAAGTGACGCGGCTGATGAAAAACCGTCTGCGAAAAATGGGCAATATCCAAATGAACTTCGTCGGAAAGGCGCACCACCTCGCGGGGGAAGGGCGGCGTGCTGGTGTGCACAAAAACCAGATCGATGTCAGTGGTGCCGCCAAGCAGCGGCGAATCGGACAACAACGAACCGGTCAAATAAATGCAGGCTAAATCACGGTTTCGCCGGGCATACTTTTCGGCAGATTCACGGGCAATGCTGTGTAACGTTTCTCGGGTAATACGCATTCGTTTTCCCCTGCACGGATTAGGTCTGGATTATGGGGTCGAAAATTCTATTGGGACAGTCCGCCAGCCAAAGGTAGTTCAGGTTGGAAAGGCGGCAGATGCAGCGCCTGGCGCACCCGATTCTCAATCCAATCCAGGTCCTCGGGTTTGTGGACAAAGTCCAACGTGTTCGAGTCGATCACCAACACCGGCGTTTTTCGCTGGTTGCCGAGGTAGAAATCGTCGTAAGCCTGGTTTAATTCCTGAATGTAGCCAGGCTCCATGTTGCGCTCGTAAGGCCGGTCGCGCATGGTAATGCGCTGCAGCAAGGTGGTGGTCTCAGCACGCAAATACACTACCAGCGCGGGTGAAGCCATTTTTTCTGCCAACGCCTCGTGTACCCGGTAATACATCGCCAACTCGTCACCTTTGAGGTTGATGGAAGCAAACAGGGCGTCTTTTTCGAAGGTGTAATCGCTGATCAGATGCAGGTCCTGGGTCAGCAGCTGCGGCACGTTGCGGTTCTGCTGGTGGTAACGGCTGAGGAGGAAGAAAATCTGCGTCTGGAAGGCATAACGCGCCCGGTCCGCATAGAAATTGCTCAGAAAGGGGTTTTCCTCGAACACTTCCAGCAGCAAGTTGGCCTCGATGCGCGGTTGGAGCAGCCGCGCCAGAGTTGTTTTTCCCACCCCAATGACACCCTCGATCGCAAAATACATGGCGCTCCTTGATCTGCCCAGGTTGTATCTGCGATTAATATACCATAACTTAGGCGCTGCCCGCTCCAAGCCAGGGCAGGCAGACGGGCGCCGCGATCGAACGGGGTTATCGTCCAGCGACCAGCACGATCAGCGCAATCAGAATGAATCCTATCAGGGTGACCATCAGTTTGCGTTCCATCTTCTTCCTCCATGGGCCGATTTTCTGGAAGTACCGGATCTGAGGTTAAGACGGAATTAGCCCGCAAGGTGTTCCTGGGGATGGTTAATCGGGCAAAAACCCCGATCATTCTTTTTGCGTTTTGTCTTTCGGGCGAGGTACGTCGGCCAGGGTGCTGGGGAATTCAGCCCGTAGCGGATATTGAGCATGCCAGGCCAGCAGATCGTCCACAAATTGCTTCAGCCCGGCAGCCAGCAGGGTTGGTTGTTCGATGGGGAGCAGGTGACCGGCGTTGCGAATCACATCCAGCCGGGCGATGGGCAGGGAGGTGGATAAGAAATGCGCCTGAGATTGGGTGGTAACGCGATCCTCGCGGCCGCAGGCTACATACGCCGGCGTGTTGATTTTTTGAAGTTGGTCGTGCAGGTCGAAGCGGCTGCAGGCCAGCCAATCGCCATAGAGTACGCTCGGCCGGGCTGCCAGCATGGATTTGACACCTGCATTAGAGACATTTTGCGGTGTGAAAGCGCAAGCCAGCCGATCCTGCACCATTTGCCGGCCAGCGGCGGCGGTGGCCTGGCCGCTCAGGTAGGTGATCAGTTCTGGCGGCAGGTTAAAATTGGCCCCGCCAGACACCACCCCAATCCCAATGACATGCTGGGGAAAGTCGAGCGCCAGTTGCAGCGCGATGGCCCCGCCGAGTGAGTGCCCGACGAAGGCTGCCTTGAAGATGCCCATAGCCGCCAGAAATTCGGTGATAGCTCCACTGTAATCGCTTACCGATTGGAAACCCACGCCGTCGGAATGGCCGTGGCCTGGCAGATCAAGCGCCAGAACGGTATGACCCGTCAGCCGGCGAATTTCGGCCGGCCAAAACAAATGCGAACTGCCCGCTCCATGGATCAGGATAACGGGCTTTTGCTCCGGCTTCCCCCCTTCGTGGAGCGAATAATAAAATCCAGCTTTGAAGGGCATATGCGATTATCTATTTACTTGGATTCTGGTTTGGAGGACAAAGCACCAACCGGTGACAAGTTAATCTATTGTATCAGAAATCGCTTTGATCAATCCCGTAAAACCGGTTTAAATTTGGGATTTTAAGAAAAACACGAAAATCACAGCCTTTCACCGATCGCAGCTCAAAATAACGAGGATGATTGACCTCCCCGTAATTGGAATAGAATTTTTGACACCATTCTCCAGATACTCGCGTATATAACGTGCAAATATTAAATTGAGAGGGTGTTGCTATGAATAAAAGAATGCTTGGTTTGGTTTGCTTGAATCTGTTTTTAGCGGCGGTTTTGTTCGGGTGCGGTGCGGGGTCTGATAAGCAGAAGATTTTTGACGACGAGGCTGGTATTACTCAGGATGGCGATACCTATACCTTTGTCAACCGGACTGGTTCCACGAATTCAGACGAAGACGTTGCGCTAGCCTACACTGGTTTCTCGGGCGTTCAGACCATTTGGATCATAGAGGTCAGTGCCGCCAGCGAGGTTGATTTTGAGTTCAACTCAACGGTGGATGACGGAGATTTTAAGGTGGTTCTTGTTACTCCCGATAAAGAAATCGTCACGCTGCTGACCGGCACTCAACAGGGATCCGCCACCCAGGAACTGACGCAGGGCAAGTATGCAATTAAACTTCTCGGACGAAACGCCGACGGCCAAATCAATCTGTCGCTGACGCCTGGCCCGAATGTAAACCTAGCCACAACCGAATAACGCGTATCGCTCAACGGTCTTCAAGGAGGATAACCGCTATCCTCCTTTTATTTTGCTTTTAACCCGGCCACATCCAACAACCGCCTCTATAATAGTCTTCAAAGGATTCTCCGGCAATGACCCTTGGTTTCTGGTGGGTGTTACTCTCTCTAGCGCTGTACGGCGCTCTGCATTCGCTGCTGGCATCGCGCCGATTCAAAGCCTGGCTCGAGCAGCGTTTCGGCCCTGGTTCGATGCGCTGGCACCGGCTGGTTTTTTCCATTCTGGGCGGGCTGACCTTCCTGCCGTCATTGGCACTGGTGGTGCTGCTACCCGACCGGGTCATTTACAGTATTCCCTACCCGGTTTCCAGCTGGTTCCGGCTGGTTCAGGTGATTGGGCTGGTTGGACTGGCCTTTGGGGTGCTGCAAACCGGAGTCTTAAACTTCCTCGGTCTGGACCGCGCAGTCAACCCGGCATGGATGCAGCACCCGCCGCGATTGGTAACCAGCGGGCTGTACCGCCTGGTGCGCCACCCGCTGTACACCTGCACCATGCTGCTGCTGTGGGCTAATCCGACGCTCAGTTGGAACCGCCTGGCGTTCAACCTTGGGGTCAGCGCTTATTTTGTGATTGGCAGCATCTTCGAGGAGCAAAAACTGCTGGAAGATTTCGGCGAGGCGTATGAAGACTATAAACGCCGCACCCCGTCCTTTCTACCGCGCCTGACGGGCTTGTCCGAACCGCGGGGGTAGCACGTGCCGCTGTTGTGGCTGGCGTTGGCGTTTTTGGCGGGCATCCTGACGGGTGCGGCAATTAAATTGCCTGTTCTGTTCTGGGGGGTTACCGCTGTCATTGCCGGGACATTCACATTCATTGAACAGCGTTGGCTGAGGGATAAGCCCATCTGGCAGTTGCTGCGGCGATGGCTGCCGCTGCCGGTTGGACTTGTGCTGGCGGGCTTCTTCCTGGGCGGATTGCGCTGGCAGACCGCGGTACCCATCTGGGAACCCGCTGACCTGGCCTATTACAACGGTGCCACCAAAGCCGAGCTTGTGGGCTGGGTTAATGATTACCCCGACCAACGCGAAGCCGCAGTGCTGCTGAGGGTGAGGATTGAATCGATACAACCGCAAGGGGCAGGCGTCATTCACGTGAAAGGCGACGCGCTGCTGCGTCTGCCCCCGGGGCGGGAATGGCATTATGGCGATCGGCTGGTCATTTGGGGTATTCCAGCAGACCCTCCCGACGAAGCCGATTTTTCTTATAAAGACTACCTGGCTCGCCGCGGCATCCACACCTACCTGGCTTACCCGGGTGTGCGGCTAACCGGCAGCAACGCTGGCAGTCCATGGATGGCGCGAATTTATCAATTACGCCAATTTGCCTACGCCACCATCAACCGCATCTTTCCCCAGCCGGAAGCCGCGCTGCTCTCCGGCGTACTGTTGGGATTGGACCACGACCTGCCGGAAAGCATCGAAAAAGCCTTCCAGGATACCGGTACGGCGCATATTGTGGCGATCTCCGGCTTCAACATGAGTGTGCTGGCGGCTTTATTGATCTCCCTGTTAGGCCGTTTCCTGCCGCGCGGCTGGACAGCGGTGACCGCGGCGGTCACCATTGCCTTCTATACGCTGCTGGTCGGCGCCAACCCGGCGGTGGTGCGGGCAGCCATCATGAGCAGCCTGGCGTTGTTCGGGCGGTTGATTGGGCGCGGTTCGAGCGGAGTGACACCGCTAGCCTTGAGCGCCGCGGCAATGTGCGCATTCAACCCGCTGCTGCCCTGGGATGCTGGTTTCCAATTGTCCTTTGCCGCCACATTAGGCCTGATTCTATATGGCGAACCACTGCAAAGAACTTTTGAAACCCGGGTGGCTGACCGCTGGGGTGATGCCATCGCCAAACGCCTGGCTGGGCCGGTCGGCGAGTATTTCCTGTTCACGCTGGCGGCTCAGGCGACCACTCTGCCAGTAGTTCTTTACCACTTCAATCGCCTTTCGCTGAGCGCAGTTTTGGCCAACCCTTTGATTTTGCCGGTCCAACCCGGCGTGATGGTCCTGGGTGGAGTTGCTTTGATTGCCGGTATGATGCTGCCAGGGCTGGGACAAGTGCTGGCCTGGCTGGCCTGGCCGTTGGCGGCTTACACCTTGCGGATTGTAGAGCTGCTGGCACGCATCCCGGCGGGAGCCTTGTCCATTGGAGAATTCACTCCGTGGATGGTTCTGGCCTGTTATGCGCTGCTGTTTGGCATCACCTTTGGTTGGCAGAAGCTGACGCTGCTGAGGGAGCAAATCAGGCCTGGCCTGGTGTTTGCCAGCCTGGGGTTGGTGACGCTGGTAGCCTGGAGTGCTGTGCTGCGCCGCCCGGACGAGCGCCTGCATATTACTGTGCTGGATCAACCAGATGGTCAAGCGGTGGTGTTGACCATGCCAGGCGGCGGCAGGGTGCTGGTGGGCGGCGCGCCGGGTGCGAATCAGTTGGGCAGCGATCTCGGCCGCTTGACTGGTCCGCTGGATCGGAAGCTCGAGGCTATGGTTTTGCAATCCGCCAGCGCCAATTCCCTGGAGGGACTGCCGTTGCTGGTGGAGCGCTTTCCAGTGGAGCAGGTCTTTTGGGCGGTTCCGCCGCCGGGTAAACGCGTTGCAGAAAATCTCAACCAGGCGCTGGCAGAACGCGCCACGCCGGTCACTCGGCTGGAGGAAGGGGCGCGCCTGCAGTTGGATGAGGGCATCATCCTGCAGGTGCTGGCGGTGGATAAAGATTATGCCGCACTGCAGTTGGAATACGAGAATCTGTGCGTCATTTGGCCCAGCGGATTTTCACCCATGGCGCTTAAACGCTCCGACCAGCGACTGGATGGCTGCTTGCTCCTGGTGGATGATTCGGTAGATATGGATACCTGGATCGATCAAAGACCAGTGCAGTTCATCTTCTTTGGTGCGCCGCCGCCGTCCCTGCCCAATGCCCTATCGACCGATTCTCACGGCCAAATTGAGCTGGTCAGTGACGGGGTAGGGTTGTGGGTCAACGCTGAAAAAGCGCCGAAGAAGGAATAGATCATTAACCTGGTTTTGATCTTAGTGCGTTGCACCTGCTTTTGGTGCATTGCACTTGCATTTCAACCTGGTAGGTTGGTGGATATTAAAGTCTTATAAAAACCAGGTGCATCGCACCTTAATCCAGGGAAGAGTATCCTGTTTGTTAGCCAGGTGCAACGCACCCAGCGTTAGTTAATTTCTTGTAAAATTAGTTTATCCGCTGTAATTTTTTACTTTGGAGTTCATATGGTAAAGGCTCGCCCTCCATATCTCCCTGGGTGTTACTACCATTTTTATAATCGGGGACACGATCGGTCCCCAATCTTCAGAGAAAATGAAAATTATTTATTTGTAATTCGTCAAGTCAAAAAGTATTCTGCATCTCTTCAGCTAACCATTATTGCGTATTGCTTGATGCCAAACCATTACCATTTTCTAGTCAGGCAAGATGGAGAATTTCCGGCTGGGCTTCTCCCACAACGCGTCTTCAATAGTTATTCAAAAGCCTATAACCAATGGTATAACCATCACGGCACTTTATTCGAAGCCCCCTACCAGGTAAAACTGGTTCAGCAAGATGCACACCTGCTGCACCTGTGCCGCTATATTCATTACAATCCGCTAAAGGATGGCCTGGTCGCTAACCTATCTGAATGGCCATACTCGAATTATCTTGAATGGATTGGTGACCGCAACTGGGCTCTGATTGACTCGGAATTTATCCTCGATAATTTCGATTCTTCCAAAAAGTATCAGGCCTTCGTATTGGAAGGATTGGAATTAATTGTCAAAACTGAACGGTAACCGAACAAGAGACGCCATCTTTCTATTGTTCCAGATGGTGAACGCTTTACCCTTTAGCTTTTT
>Ga0209002_10000956_pt1 | contig 23272 bp, 20 predicted proteins | sample Rifsed16ft2_FD_184010 | JGI IMG/M metagenome (GOLD analysis project Ga0209002, IMG submission 184010) | Soil microbial communities from Rifle, Colorado, USA - sediment 16ft 2 (version 2) | ecosystem: Environmental > Terrestrial > Deep subsurface > Rock core/Sediment | place: Rifle, Colorado... | reverse complement strand
GAGCCGCTCGAAACGGCCACGTCATTGATACCCATCAGCAGCGACTCTCCTTCGACGAAGGCGAAGCTGCAATTCAGGTTGTGCGGCAGGCGATGAACCACCGAGCCGTTGATATAGAGCTCGTCCAGTTCACTGAAGAGGTTGTCCTTCAGACGGTCGCGCAGCCCCCGCAGCCGCTCGGATTCTTCCGGCATTTCGAGCCGGCAAAGCTCACAGGCCTTACCAAAGCCGACAATCCCCGGCACGTTCAACGTGCCCGAGCGCATCCCGCGCTCGTGGCCGCCGCCATCAATCAGCGCCGCCAACTGCACGCGCGGGTTGCGCCGGCGAACGTAAAGCGCGCCGACGCCTTTGGGCCCGTACAGCTTGTGCGCGGTCAGCGAAAGCAGGTCAATGTTGTCCCGCTGCACGTCCACGGGGATCTTCCCAATGGCCTGTACGCCGTCACTGTGGAAGAAGACGCCCTTTTCTTTGGCAATCTTGCCAATCTCCTCGATCGGCTGAATGACGCCGATTTCATTGTTGGCGTACATGATGGAGATCAGGATCGTCTTTGGTGTGATGGCGCGGCGCAGGTCGTCGAGGCTAATGCGACCGTCTTTCTCCACCGGCAGGTACGTGACCTCGCACCCTTCCTTCTCCAGGTGCTTGCAGGTGTCGAGCACGGCCTTGTGCTCGGTCACCTGAGTGATGATGTGGTTGCCCTTCTCGCGGTACATCCACGCCACGCCCTTGATGGCCAGGTTGTTTGACTCGGTGGCGCCGCTGGTGAAGATGATCTCCTTCGGCGTGGCGTTGATCAGGAGCGCGATTTGCCCCCGGGCGTTTTCCACCGCTTCCTCAGCAGCCCAGCCGAAGGCGTGGTTGCGGCTGGCAGCGTTGCCGAACTTCTCGTCGAAGTAGGGCAACATCGTCTCCACGACGCGCGGATCCACCGGCGTGGTGGCGTGGTGGTCCATGTAAATCGGCAACTTGATGGCCATTCCAGCTTCTCCTAAGAACGTAATTCGACCAGGGCGGGCCCTTGCGGGCCCTCGCTCATCTGGGAAATCGTGACCGTGCTCAACACCTGCAGGATGCTCTCGTTGACCCGCCGGAGCGGCTCGCGCACCGTGCAGGTGGAGGTCTGATAGCACTCGCCCCGGTGCGTCACGCACGACGTGATCGAGAGCGGCCCATCAATCGCGCTAATCACTTCCAGGGCTGTAATCTCCGTGGACGGCTTGACCAACTTGTAGCCTCCGCTCGACCCGTGTCGTGCGGTGACCAGCCCCCTTTTCGCCAGCTTCTGGAGCACTTTGGCCAGCAACGTACTCGAGATGCCGTATGCCTCAGAAATGTCCGAAGCGCTGCAGGAACCATTCTCTGCGTGCGTGGCCAGGTGCTTGATGGCTATCAGGGCGTAGTCGGCTTTTTTCGAGAACTTGAACATTGATATACGACCGTTTCAGTCGCATATGTATCCTATGCCCTCCACTGTGCCCTTGTCAACAGCAAATCTCTAGTCTAAATTCAACCTTTTGTTAAAGTTAGTAAGCGAACCAAACTAATCTCACTTGGGTGACTCTGCAAGGAGAATCGACTGAGGTTATCCTGTTCCGTATCAAACGGTTGAAAATCAAGCCTGAATGGCATCAGCCGGTTGGCGATTCCGCCGACTGGCGAGAAAAGCTGCCAGCGCGGCCACGAGATAACACAACGCGCCAATCGATGCGGTGCCGGGGATACCAATGGTCATCGCCAGTACTACTGCAAGGACCGACCCGAACACCGAGCCTCCCGCGTTGGCGCTCCACAGCCAGGGCAGCGCTTCTCGGTCCTCAGCTTTCGCTGACCGCACCCCGGCCGGAAACGGTATCCCCATCACAAACCCGATCGGCAAAAGGACCGCAATGGCCAGCAGCCCCCGTGTCATCCGCGAAAACGACTGTGCCAGCGGCAGGACCTGGGGAAAAACGATGAGGTACATTCCGACTACAACGATTGCCACAGCAATGGGCACCATGATGGCCGCGCGGGCAGGCGAGCGCAACCGCCCGCTCCAGCGGCTCCCCAATCCGCTGCCCACCAGTATTGAAAAAACAACCACGACAATTCCGTACGTGGGATGGCCCATAAACAGGATGAACCTCTGGATGAAGGCAATCTCGATGACGATGTAAGCCACTCCAATCGCCAGGAAGTACAACCAGCGCACCGCAGAAGTCCCGCTCGCACCACGGCCAGACGGCAGCCATCGCGGCAGCAGGAGCAGTCCAATTACTCCCACCCCCGCCGCCAATCCCGAGACGGCTAGCAGAAACAAACCCACGTTGTTCTTCAGGTCCTCGCGGTTGGCCCGGAACGCTGAGATCAGCTGGCTCCAGCGCGTTGTGAAGAAAAAGAAAGGCCGAGAATCGTCCACTGGGCTGACGTCATAGGGATACTCCGCGGCGAACTTCTTCAAGTCCGGCGCATTCAGCAAGGCGGCGAACTCGTTCGACGTGGTGCCATCCGGCAGATAGACAGCGTGCACGCCGGGGTTGGCGTGCAAGAAATCGCGCGCCCCTTGAAGTTCGGGGACGGTGAAGGCCGAGCGCTTGATCAGCACCGACGTCTTGCGCAGCTCGCCCTGGCCGTCTTCAATCACCAGAAAATGGGCGGCAGTGTCTTTTGTTTCCAACCGCTCCAGCGCCGCCCGCCCCAGCGAAACCACACGCAATGCCTGACGCGGCGGCACAAACTCCCACCGCGTCACAATCAGGATTCCCTCCGGTGTGAGGTGCCGCAGGTATTGCTCGAAAGCATCCACAGTGTAGAGGTAACTTTCGGTGAGGGCGAACGCTCCAGCCGCTGTGCTGGCCCAGGTATCAATCAGCGTGGACTGCATCACGTCAAACTGCTCCGGCGAGCGCTGGATGGCCGACCGCGCGTCGTCGACGACGAGTTCCACTTCCGGGCGCTCAAAGAGACGCCGCGAATCTTCGCGCAAGTAATCCAGCATCAGGTCGCGGGCAATCAAGGGATTGATCTCTACCGCAACGACCCGGGAACTGCCATGCGCCAGCGCGCGCGCCACATCCCGACCGCCGCCCGAGCCAATCACTAACGTCTTTCCTCCCGGTCGCAAAACGTGCGCCAGGTCTTCGCTGGTCGAAGCGAACTGCTTTGCTAGCGCCCGCCGGTCCCCTCGCCAGAAGTCCAGCGCTGGCACCTCGGTTGCCGCGTCGCAATCAATCAAGATCCAGTAGCCTTTTTCATTGGAGTGAACGCAGACCCGCGAGATGGCGTTCCAGCGCGCATAGAACTCGCCCTGCGTGGATGCCCCCTTGGCGTATTTCACATCGAGAAGATTCCCCTGAAGGTTCGAGACCAGCAGGAACAAGACACCGGCCGCGGCAGTGGCGGCGACCAGCAGGCTCTTCCGCGCCGCGCCGGTGGTCCATCCCAGCAGCAGGGCACTGAGCGCCGCGAACAATGCGGCAATCAACACACCGTTGGGTGCACCAACCAGGGAAAGGGCGGGCAGCACCGCCAGGCTACCCAGCGCCGCGCCCACCAGGTCGTAGAAATAGATGCGATTGATTGTGGCCGAATATTGCCATACCAGAAGAGACAGAAGTTCGCCGGCCAGCAGGAAAGGCACGCTGGCTGTGACGAACAATACCACCAGGCGCATAGCCGTCTGTACCCCGGCCCAAACCGGTACATTCAGATTTAGAATGACGGCAAGCGCCAGCACAATCCCCAGGGCCATCGCCGCACCCAGGCGAACGTAGGATGCAGGTAGGCTTTTTGCAGAGATGCGGTGCCGGTTGAGGTAAATGATCAGGCCGCCGGCACCCAGCCCCATCATCGCCAGCGCCACGGCCAGAAACGCAAAGTGGTAATAGAGGATGACCGAGAAGAGCCGCGTCAGCAGCAGCTCGACCATTAGCACCGACGCGCTCAGCAGCCCCACACCGAAGGCCAGCGCTGCGGATTTGGCTTTTCCGTGAGTTTCCATCGAGGGACGCCGCGATTATTCGCTGCGGGTCTTGGCGAGTCAACCGCGGCCTGCGCGCCCTGCCGGGGAACAGTTACTGCGGCCGACCACGATTTTCCACCTTTGACCGGGGACGGACTGAGTTAGAATGGCGGCGAACGCCGGGCCGATGCAGAAGAATCCCATTGTCGCCATCTATCCGGGCTCGTTCGACCCGGTCACCAACGGCCACCTCGACCTGATCGAGCGCGGCACGAAAATCTTTGACCGCCTGATCGTGGCCATCCTGCGCAACCTCGAGAAAGAGCCGCTCTTCAGCTTGCCCGAGCGGGTGGAGATGCTCGAGGAAGTTACCCGGCCGTGGTCCAACGTCGAGGTGGACGTCTTCGACGGTTTGCTGGTGGCCTACGCGCGGAAACGAAATGCGCGCGTCCTCCTGCGCGGCATCCGCGCTATCTCCGACTACGAGTACGAGCTGCAGATGGCGCTCATGAACCGGAAGCTGGAGTCGCAGATCGAGACCGTCTTCATGATGCCGGCCGAAGCCTACAGCTACCTGAGTTCGAAATTGGTACGGGACATCGCCCGGCTGGGCGGTTCCATCGCGGGCTTGGTGCCGCCAGTGATCGAACAACGGCTGCGGGCCAAGGTGCCCTGAGCGGAACGATATGGACCTGCAACTCGCCGAACGCATCAACCGGATTTCAGTCTCCCCTACGCTGGCGGTTCTCGCCGAAGCGGAACGCTATAAAGCTCGCGGGATCGACGTCGTGGACTTCGGCCCGGGTGAGCCGGACTTCCCCACGCCGGAGAACATCAAGCGCGCGGCCATCCGCGCCATCGAACAGAACTTCACCAAGTACACCTCGACGCAGGGGATTGCCCCGTTGCGCGAAGCCATCTGTGACTGGCACGCCGCGCAGCTCGGTTCCTCGTACACGCCCGCCGAATGCATCGTCAGCGTCGGAGGCAAGCACGCCATTTTCAACGCCATCAACGCGCTGATCGAGCCCGGCGATGAAGTCATCATCCCCGCGCCCTACTGGGTGAGTTATCCCGACATCGTCAAGTATGCCGGCGGCCGACCGGTCTACTTGAACACAGAGCCATCCGACGGCTTCTGCCTGCGCGCCGCGCAGGTGGAAATGGCCCTCGGCCCGCGGACGAAGGTGCTGATTGTCAACTCGCCTTCCAATCCTACTGGCACCGTGATTCCGCCCGATGAGTTTGCGCGGATCTTCGAAGTCTGCCGGCGGCGCGGCCTCTGGCTGCTGACTGACGAGTGCTATTCGCATTTCGTTTACCCGCCCGCGCAGCCCTTTTCCGTCGCAGGACTCCCGGACTCGAAACCGCACCTGATCGTGGTCGGCTCGCTCTCCAAAACTTTTGCGATGACCGGGTGGCGCGTGGGCTATGCACTGGCGCCGAAGCCGCTGGTGGACGCCATGCTCAAATTGCAGAGCCAGTCCACCTCGAATCCCACTTCGATTGCGCAGCATGCCGCGCTCGAGGCGCTGCGCGGGCCGATGGATTCGGTGGCCGCAATGCTGGCCGAGTACACGCGACGTCGCGCCCGGATCCTCGAGGGACTGCGCGCCCTTCCTGGGATCTCATGCACCGAACCCCAGGGCGCCTTCTACGCCTTTCCAAATTTCATCGCGCGGCTGAACAATGGCGCCAACGATACGGTCACCCTCGCGCGCCAGTTGCTCGAGCGCGAGCATCTGGTGGTTGTCCCAGGCGATGCGTTTGGCGCGCCGGGCTTCCTGCGCTTTTCCTATGCAACCTCGCTCGAGCGCATCGAGGAAGGCTTGCGTCGCCTGGATCGTTTCCTGGCCGCTGCCGAACACGACTCGTGAAGCCCGTCCCCGCCCGCTTAGAACCTTTCTTTGTGCCGCGCATCTGGGGCACCCGCTCGCTTGCGCCTCTCTTCCCGGAGAAAATCGGACTGCCGGAGCCAATCGGCGAAGTCTGGTTGACCGGCGACGACTGCTGCTTCACCTCAGGGCCTTTTGCTGGACGCAAGCTCGGCGAGGCCTGGCGCGCGATGCCCGCAGAGTGGAAAGGTCGCCGCGCTCAGAGCGAGCATTCCATTCCATTGCTGGTCAAGTTCATCTTCCCCGAAGACAAACTCTCCGTGCAGGTGCATCCCGACGACGACTACGCCTGCCGCCATGAAGCCGCCGCCGGCGGTCGGGGAAAGACCGAAATGTGGTATGCGATGGCGGCTCGTGAAGGCGCTGAGGTCATGGTCGGGATGAAGCGAGAGGTCACGCCCGACGCGTTTCGCCGGGCCATTGCCGAAGGTACAGCCGAAGAATGCCTGGAGCGGGTGCCACTGAAGGCCGGAGACGTTATCTTTGTGCCGGCCGGTACGGCGCACACCATCGGGCCCGGCCTGGTGCTCTGCGAAATCCAGCAGAATTCAGACCTCACCTACCGCGTCTTCGATTACAACCGGCTCACGCCGGAGGGCAAGCCGCGGCAACTGCACATCCAGCAGGCGCTCGATGTGATGCGCTTCGGCGAACAGCTCGGCGGGAAGATGGCTCCGGTGCGCATTGCTCGCGGTCCAGTCGCGGAAACCTACTACGTCGCCTGCCGCTACTTCGCCACGGAAAAATGGGAGTTTGACTGCCACGTTGCTGGGTGCACTTCGCCGGAGAGCTTCGAGCTACTCATCATTCTCTCCGGCACCGGCACTTTGGAAGCCGCCGCAGTCTCCGCAGACTACTCAGCCGGCCAGGTGTGGTTCTTGCCCGCTGCGCTGGGAACCTATCTGCTCAGAGCAGCCAGCCCATCCGCCATGCTCCGGACCTATGTACCTGACCTCACGGAGTACTCGCGGCGGCTGGCGGAGCGGCGTGTGAGCGAGACTGATTTGAAGCGGCTGGTGAGCCAATGAGCAAGCGATCGTTATCAGCTCATGCGGTGATACTTGCTGGCGGACGTGGCACGCGCTTCTGGCCGCGCAGCCGCACCCGCACCCCCAAGCAGCTTCTCAACATCGTCGGCGACCGCACCATGCTCCAGCAGACCATCGAGCGCATCGCCCCCGCCTTTGGGCTATCGCGCATTTGGATCGTTACCAACGACGAGCAGGCCGCCGCCGTCCGCAGGCAGATTCCGCGCTTGCCCGCATCGCGCGTGCTCTCCGAGCCGATGGGCCGCAACACCGCAGCCGCAATTGGCCTCGCCGCCATCCACATCGCTCGTACATCACCCGATGCGCTGATGGCCGTGCTGCCTGCCGACCACTACATCGCGCAGCCGCGAAAATACGTGCAGTTGATGAAGGCTTCTCTGCGCAAAGCCGCCGAGGGCGAAAACCTCGTGGTGATGGGCATCCCGCCCACCCGGCCGGATACCGGCTTCGGATACATCGAGCGGCAGGGCCGACAGTCGCGCTCGGCTGGCTTTCCGGTCTTCGCCGTGCGGCGATTTACGGAGAAGCCCGAGTTGGCTCGGGCGCGCGCTTACGCCGCCTCCGGTCGCTACTACTGGAACGCCGGCATGTTCTTCTGGCGCGTCTCGACGTTTCTCGACAACCTGAGGCGCTTCCTGCCAGCCACGCACGATGCACTGCTTCAACTGGCCGAAGACATCGGCACGCCGCGCTACGCAAAATCCCTGCGACGCATCTACCCAAAGCTCGAAAACATCTCCGTGGACTACGCCATCATGGAGCCGGCCACGCGGCAGCGCGGCGCAGCGCGCGTGTTTGTCCTCCCCGCCGAGGTGGGCTGGAGCGACATCGGCTCCTGGGCGGCCGTGTACGAGCTGCTCGCCAGGAGGCCCGGTGAAAATGTAGCAATGGGCAGCAGCTACGCGCTCGACGCCGACGGCAATTTCCTCTGGAACCCCGAGAAATTTGTGGCCGCCATCGGCGTGCGCGACCTCGTCGTGGTCGAAACCAAAGATGCACTGCTCATTTGCCAGCGGGATCGTGCTCAGGACGTGGGAAAAATCGTGAAATGGCTGGAAGAGAAACGACTCAAGCGGTTGCTCTGATAGAACCTCCCTCCTTCTCGGCACAAACCGCTTCGCTTATACTTCTTTCCCGTGAGTAACATCAAATTTGGCACTGACGGCTGGCGCGGCGTTATCGCGGAGGACTACACGTTCGCGAACGTCCGCACGGTCAGCTACGCCATCGCTCGCTACGTCGTCCGCCACGAGCAGCCCACGCGCGGGGTCCTGGTCGGTTACGACACGCGCTTCGGCTCGGAGAACTTCGCCCGCGTCGCCGCCGAGGCCGTGGCCATGACCGGCACGCCGGTCTGGCTGGCGGAAAAGGCCTGCCCGTCCCCCGCACTCTCCTTGCTGGTCAAGCAGCGCGGCGCGGCCGGCGGCATCATGATTACGGCCAGCCACAACCCGTACAAATGGAACGGGGTGAAATTCAAGGCCAGCTACGGCAGCTCGGCCCTGCCTTCCATCGTCGCGAAAGTGGAAGAAGAGCTGAAGGTCGTCCTTCGTGACGGAGTGCCTGCCCTCCCTCCACGCAAAGATCTTTTGCAATCACTTGACGTCCTCACGCCCTATCTCGAGAGGATCCAGAAGCTGGTGGACTGGGACCGCATCCGCGCCGCAAAAATGCACTATGTGGTAGACCCGATGCACGGCGCCGCGCGCGGCCTGCTCCGCGAGTTGATGACACGCCACGGCGTGGCCTGCGACGAAATCCGCGGCACGCGCGACCCGCTCTTCGGTGGTGTCAATCCCGAACCGATCGAGCCTCACGTCGAAGCACTCCGCCAGGCCGTCCTGAAGGGCGGTTACGACGCCGGCCTTTGTGCCGATGGCGACGGCGACCGCATTGGCGCGATGGACCGCGACGGCACCTTCGTCACTCCGCACCAGATTTTCTCCCTGCTGCTCTGGCACCTAGCCGGCACGCGGCAGATTCCCGGCGACGTTGCCAAGACCTTCACCGCGACGAAGATGGTGGACAAAATCGCCGCGAAATACGGCCGCAAAGTGTACGAGGTGCCGGTCGGCTTCAAATACATCTGCGAGCTGATGCTCGAGAACGACATCCTGTTGGGCGGTGAGGAGTCCGGCGGCATCGGCAGCAAGCTCTACCTGCCCGAGCGCGACGCCACCGTCATGGCGCTGCTCCTGGTCGAACTGATGGCCTGGCACGGCAAAACCCTCGGCGAGCTGGTGCGGCAGCTCCACGCCGAATACGGTGAGCACCACTATGGCCGCGTGGACCTCGAACTCAAGCCGGGTCAGAAAGAGAAGGCGCTGGAGCGCTTCGCCAACGGAAAGCTGAAGCGCCTCTTGGATTGGCCTGTCGTCCGGCGCGAAGACCTCGACGGCATCAAAGTCTATCTGGGCGAAATCGGCTGGGTGATGGTCCGTGGCTCGGGCACCGAGCCGGTGCTGCGCATCTACTCCGAGACCACCCGGCCCGAGACCACGCGCCGCATTCTCGACGAAGTCAGCGCCTTCGTCCAGAAGCTCTAGCCGCACATTCCTTCCTCTGTTTTCTCTGCTGCCCCTTTCGAGTTATGCTTACGCCGGGAGAAAGCCACGTGCAGGCCGTCAATCTCTCCGAGAAGCTCCGGCAAGTTGCGGACTACTGGAACCCGAAGATCGTGGGTGAGCTCAACGACTCCTTCGTCAAGGTCGTGAAGCTCAAAGGGGAGTTCCTCTGGCACCACCACGAGCATGAGGATGAGCTGTTTCTCGTCGTGAAGGGCACGCTGCGCATGCGGTTTCGCGACAAGGATGTCGTGGTCCGCGAAGGGGAGTTCTTGGTGGTGCCGCGCGGCGTCGAGCACATGCCAGTAGCGGAAGACGAGGTCCACGTGGTTCTCCTCGAGCCCAAATCCACGCTGAACACCGGCAACGTGAGAAACGAACGCACGGTGGAAACGCTGGAACGCATCTGACTGCTTGCCGCCTCGATTGCGGCCCTGGGAGAGTCGTCTCGTGAAACGCCGCATCTATCAACTGGATGTCTTCACGAATACGCCGTACGCCGGCAACCAACTGGCGGTCATCACTGACGGCGACGGACTCTCCACCGCGCGCATGCAGGCCATCGCGCTCGAAATGAATCTTTCCGAGACCGTCTTCGTTCAGAAGCCAACCAACAACAAAGCCCTCGCTCGTCTGCGCATTTTCACCACCATGCGCGAGCTCCCGCTGGCCGGCCATCCCGTCATTGGGACCTGGTACTTGCTGGCCGAGCTCGGCGTAGTGCCGGCACAGGAGGGAGCCGTGCACGTCTGGCAACAGACCGGCGCGGGCACTTTGCCCGTCGAGATTGCCTTCCACAACGGACGCCCCTACCAGGTGACCATGACGCAGAAGCCTGCAAAGTTCCGCGCGGCACGCCTTAACCCCACGCGGCTTGCCCGCTCGCTGGGCCTCTCGCCCCGCGACTTCGATTCCTCGCTGCCGCTTGAGTACGTCTCCACGGGCGTCTTCAACCTGATGGTGCCACTGCGCAAGCGCTCCGCACTCCCGCGCATACTGATGGACATCTACGCGCTGAAGAAGTTGCTCTCCCATCACGGCGTGGTGGCCTACTGCTTCGCGCTGGGCCGGCCCGGCAAAGCTTTCGCGCGCGGGATGATTCCCTGGGAGCTTTACGAAGACCCTGCCACCGGCTCTGCCGCCGGCTCGCTCGGCGCCTATCTGGTGCGCCACAACCGGCTGGCCACTGGAAAGCATCTCGAAATCCAGCAGGGCGTTGAGATGGGTCGGCCCAGCCGCATCCATGTCGAAGTGCAGTTCGTGCGTGGAAAACTCGTGCCGCGGGTCAGCGGCGCCGCCGTCTGCATCCTCGAAGGCCACATCGAAGCCTGAGCTGCGTCTAAACAACCAGCCGGCAGGTTCGCCGGCGCTGCTGCGCCCAATTCTGGGCATCACGCTCTCAGCCAGGAGGACCCGCAATGAAAAAGAGTGTTGTTCCCATTCTCCTCGGAGCATTCTTAGCCGTCGCCACCAGCGCATTCGCAGCAGCTCGCCCCTCGGTGACGCACTACTCTCTGCGCGTTCAGCTCTTTCTGAAGGAGGAGCGCCTGGAAGCGGATGCCGAGATCTCAGTCCGGAACACCACCCAGACACCACACCAGGAAATCCCCTTTCTCCTTTACCGGCTACTTGAAGTTGCAAGCGTTCAGGATGCCAACGGAAAACCACTGAAGTTCACACAAGCGATCGCCCGCGACGCGGACGAGCGGAATCTCCAGGTGAACTACGTGCGCCTGCGGCTGCCCCAACCTCTTCTCCCCGGTGCTTCAACGACAGTCCGGATGAAGTATGGCGGCTCAGTCTACGGTTATCCGGAGGTCTGGCGTTACGTTCGCGATACAGTCAATGAGGATTACACACTGCTCCGCGAAGATTCACTCTTCTACCCCGTGCTGGCGCGACCCTCGCGAGAAGGCAGGGCGGGCATTTTGGATCGGAAGTTTACTTACGATGTGGATGTCACGGTTCCTTCCGGGTACGTCGTCGCGGCGGGCGGCCTCTGGAAAGAGACGCGCGAAGAGGGCGGGCGGACCCGTTTTCTCTATGCGAGCCGCGTGCTGACGTGGCGTATCGACGTGGCCGCGGCCAAGTTCGTGCTTCTGCGTGACGCCGAGAATGAGCTGACGGTGTACGTCCTGCCCGAACATGCTGAAGGTGGGCGTAACGTCCTAGAAGGCATGAAACGCGCCGTCGCGTTGTATTCCCGCTGGTTCGGACCTCCCAGATATCGCGGCTACACCGCCATCGAGATCCCGGACGGCTGGGGCTCCCAAGCGGCTGAGTTCTACTTCTTGCAGACGGCTGCCGCGTTCACCAAGCCGGAGAGAATGAGCGAGGTCTACCACGAAATTGCGCACACCTGGAGCCCCAAGGCGAAACCGGAAGTTCAGCGATGCCGCTGGTTCGACGAAGCGTTTGCCTCATACTTCGAATCCCTTGCGCTGCGCGAATTCCAGGGGCAGCAGGCCTTCACCGATGATATGGAGAACTCCCGTCGCATCTTTCTTAAGTGGGTCGAGGCGGACCAGCGCCACGCCGATACACCCATCGTGGATTACGGCAAGCAGGAAATGGGTGGACTCTCCTACACCAAGGGCGCGTGGGCGCTCTATGTCCTGCACGAGCTCCTCGGCGAGGAGACTTTCCTGCACTTGGTTCGACAGCTCTTGGCCGAGTATGGCGAGCGCGGAGCGAACTTCCGAGACTTCCAGGAACTTGCGGAACGCGTCGCGCAGCGCCCTCTAGAATCCTACTTCCGCGAATGGCTCAATGGCTCCGAGTCGTCACGACTCCTCATTGAAGGCGCGCCGATTGAGAAGATCGTCGCCCGGTACAAGTAGTGCGCCCTCTTGGCGCGCGCGACGGATCCAGACCCAAACTTTACCTTTTCTCCGGCGACTTGAGTATGGCATCCAGAATGCCGTTGATAAAGGATGCTGCGTCCTCCGAAGAGAATTTCTTGGCCAGCTCGAGGGCCTCGTTGATGACCACCTTGGGCGGGGTCTTGCCGGTGCGAAGTTCGTGTGCTGCGAGGCGCAGAATGGCGCGGTCGATGGCAGCGATGCGCTCAAGGCGCCAGTTCTCGGCGTGACGCGTAATCAGTTCGTCGAGGGCCGCGGACTCAGCCACGGCACCCTCGAAAAGCTGGTTTGCAAATACGCGCGTGTTCTTTTCTGCGCGGGCGTTTTTCCAGAAGCCTGATTCGATCTGACTCGCCTCCTGCTTGCCGATCTCCCACTGGAAGAGCATCTGGAGGGCAAACTCCCGCGCCTTGCGTCGCAGAGCCATGCTAGCGGCGCCGCGCTCGGCGCTTTGTCCGCGACGAAACGGATCCGTTTCGTGACGTGTTCCCGGCGGCGACAATCTTCCGCGCGAGCGTGGCCATCTCCACCGCCGTCAGCCCCGCCTCGAAGCCCTTGTTACCGCCCTTGAGTCCAGCGCGATCAATGGCCTGCTCGAGCGTGTCGCAGGTGAGAACGCAGAAGACGACGGGCACGCCCGTATCCATCTGCGCGAGTTGACAGCCGCGCGCCACCTCCGAGCAGATGTAGTCGTAATGGGAGGTCTCGCCGCGCAGAACACAGCCGACGACGATGACCGCGTCGTACCTGCGCGACTCCGCCATTTTCTTCGCCGCCAGCGGAATTTCAAACGATCCCGGCACGCGGGCCACGTCAATCGATTTCGCATCCGCTCCAGCGCCCTCCAGCGCCTCCAGCGCGGCCACCAGCAGCCGCTCAGTGATGAAGCTGTTGAACCGGCTCACCACAATCCCAAAGCGCAGCCCGGCGGCGTTCAAGCCTCCGCGCATCTGTTTCGTCTGAGCTTGTGTCTTCGCGTGTATCATCTTGGGAATAGCAAATGGGGTGAAGCCCGCTGCGAGTGACCCTTCTCTACTTCCTCTACTTCCTCTACTTCCTCTACTTCCTCTACTTCCCTCTAAATTGCGCTGGCCGCTTTTCAAGAAAGGCCTTTGTGCCCTCGCGCATATCTTCGGTCGCGCAGCAGAGGCCGAAGAGCGTCGCCTCCAGGAACAGTCCTTCCTCTTGCGGCATCTCCATGCCGTGTTCCACCGCCTCCATTGCAAACTTCACGGCCAGCGGCGCATTAGCGACGATTTTCCTGGCCATCGCCTCGGCAGCCGGCATCAGCTCCGCCGGCTCATAGACGTGGTTCACGAGCCCGATGCGCATGGCCTCTTCAGCGGAAATCATTTCGCCCGTCAGGCACAGCTCATGCGCCGCACCTTTTCCGCACAGCCGCGCCAGGCGCTGCGAGCCACCGTAGCCGGGGATGATGCCCAGCTTTACCTCCGGCTGACCCAGCCGCGCCGTCTTGCTGGCCAGCCGAATCGAGCACGCCAGTGCCAGCTCGCACCCGCCTCCCAACGCAAATCCATTAATGGCTGCAATGGAAGGCTTGCCAAGCGTCTCGAGCCGGTGGATCACTGCCTGACCAAAGATCGAGAACTCTTTCCCATCCACCGGCGTGCGCTGGGCTAGTTCGCCGATATCGGCGCCGGCCACAAAGGCTTTCTCCCCGGCCCCGGTCAGGATGAGCACGCGCACACCTTCATCGTCGCGCGCCGCGGCAAGAACGTCGCCGAGCTCTTCCATCGTTTTCCGGTTCAGCGCGTTCAGCACCTTTGGACGGTTGAACGTGATGTATCCGATCGATTCTCTCTTCTCGTAAATCAGATTCTCGTATGCCATGTAGTATCCACTCCGTATTAGACGAGTTTCGAATTTCCAGTTTCGAGTTTCTCCATCACGTCAGTTGCATTGGCTTGGGGTTCTGCGGATCAGAGTAATCGTAGAACCCGCGGCCCGCTTTGCGTCCGTTCCACCCGGCCAAGACCATGCGCTTCAGCAGCGGCGGCGGGGCGAAGCGGCGCTCCTTGAACTCGTCGAACATCACATTGGCGATGTAGCAGGTCGTGTCCAGCCCCACAAAGTCGAGCAGCGTGAGCGGGCCCATCGGGTGCCCGCAACCGAGCTTCATGGACTGGTCAATGTCCACGATCGAGCCGACCCCTTCTTCGAGCGCCCGGATCGCGTCCAGCAGATAGGGCACCAGCAGTCGGTTGACGATGAAGCCGGTGCGGTCCGACGTGCGCACCGGAGTTTTGCCTAGCTTTATGGCGAACGCAACCATCTCCTCAAAGACCTGCGGGTCGGTGGCGATTGTGCGGATCACCTCGACCAGCTTCATCACCGGCACCGGGTTGAAAAAGTGCAAGCCGAGAAAGCGGTCTGGCCGCTTGGTCGCCGTGGCCATCTCGGTGATGGAAATCGAAGACGTGTTGCTGGCGAAGATGGTCGTCCTCGGGCAGATCGTGTCCAGAGCGGAGAAGAGCTCTTTCTTCGCGGGAAGTTGCTCGATGATGGCTTCCACCACCAGGTCGCAATCCCGCAGGTCCTCGATGCGCGTCGTTCCGCGCAGGCGCGAACGGACCGCCGTACGGTCGGCATCGCTCAGCGTGCCTTTTTCGACCAGCCGCTGCAGATTCTTTTCGATCGCTTTCAGGCCCTTCTCGACAAGCTCACCGGATACCTCGCGCACGGTCACCTGGCAACCGGCTTGCGCCGCCACTTGTGCAATGCCCGAACCCATCAGGCCGCAACCCACCACCCCCACTTTCTCAATCGCCATGCCTTTTCCCCCTATAAGGTGTGCAGAACAATCAGAGCCGATCCCTAAGATAGAGATTCAACGATCATTGCAATACCCTGCCCGCCGCCGATGCAGGCGGTTGCCAGTCCATAGCGCAGGTTCCGTCGGCGCAGCTCGTACAGCAGCGTCAGGACCAGCCGCGTCCCCGTGGCGCCCAGCGGATGCCCCAGCGCGATGGCGCCGCCATTGACGTTGGTCTTGTCCCGATCCAGGCCCAGGGCTTTCTCAACCGCCAGGTATTGCGGCGCAAACGCCTCGTTGACCTCGATGCGGTCCATCTGCTCAAGCTTCAGGTTCGCAACCGCCAGCGCTTTCTGCGTTGCGGGAACCGGCCCAATCCCCATGATCTTCGGCTCCACACCAACCGCCGCCCATGAGACGATACGCCCCAGTGGCTTGAGCCCGCGCGCCTTCGCTGTCTTGGCGTTTGTGACGACCACTGAGGCCGCGCCGTCCACGATCCCGCTGGCATTGCCGGCGGTAACGATCCCGTCCTTGCGAAATGCCGGAGGAAGCTTCTCAAGGGTTTCCAGAGTGGTTTCCGGCCGCCGGTGATCATCCTCGGTCACCAGTCGAGTCTTCCGCCCTTCTTTGACCTCGACGGGAACGATCTCTTCCTTCATCCAGCACGCTTTCGAGGCAGCCTCTGCGGCCTGCTGGCTGCGCAGGGCATATTCGTCGCTCGCCCGGCGCGTAATCCCGTACTCAACGGCCACATTCTCAGCCGTATCGGACATGTAGCAGCCGCAGTAGGAGTCCAGCAGGCCGGTCATCAGCGAGTCTTCCAACTTGCCCTCGCCCAGCTTGAAGCCGGTGCGCGCGCCGCGGACCACGTGCGGCGCCTGCGACATGTTCTCCATCCCGCCAGCCAGCACGAGTGTGGCTTCGCCGAGCAGGATACGCTGTGCAGCCTGCGCGATGGCCTCAATCCCCGACCCGCACAGCCGGTTCACGGTGACCGCAGGCGTTTCGGTCTTAAGCCCAGCTTTCAAGCCCACATGTCGAGCGCCGTAAATCGCGTCCGCGCTGGTCTGCATCACGTTGCCGAAGACAATGTGGTCAAACTCGGCCGCGTCCGCGCCCGAGCGCCGGACCGCCTCGCGCGCCGCGGCTGCTCCAAGATCAATCGCCGAGGTATCTTTGAACGCGCCGGTGTAGCGCGCCATCGCCGTGCGCACGCCGGCCAGGATCACAACGTCGGTCGGAAACATGGCTCCTCTCAGCTCCGGGGGGGTTCCAGCAACACGAGCGAGTCGCCGCCCTTCCTTCGCGCCTCCTCGAGGCTCGTTTCAGCGCGGTTGATGACCTCGGTCACGATATCCTCGGCGTCGAAGTCCTGCCGGGTGATGGCCTCGGCCACGACCATGCTCACCGTCAGTTGGCCCGCATCCCAGGGCGGACGCACACTGGCCGCCACTCGGCGCAACCTCTCGGCCAGGCTCCGTGCCCCGGCCAGGGTGGTATCGGGCAGGATTAGCGCGAGCGACCAGGCCGTATACTTTACCGCTAGGTCGTTTTGCCGCACGAGCGGTTGCAGCGCGCGTGCCACCTGCTCCATGTGACGTTCCACCGCAGCTTCGCCTTTCTGCCGGAGCAGCTCCGGGCCGCGGTCCACCTGCAGGATGGCCAATGAAAGCGGCGTTCCCTGCGACCTGGCGCGCTGCGTTTCCCCCATCAGACAATCCGTGTACGAGCTGCGGGCCAGTAGGCCCGTTTTTTCATCCGCAACGGCCAGCGTGCGGACCAGCGTGCGCAGGCGCGTATGGTTGACGTAGAGCAGCATCTGGTCGCCAATGGCCTGGACGAAGTAGGTCTCATTCGGCTTCCATTTGTAAGGCGCCGAATGGCCGGCCACGATCATCCCCGCCGGAGCCTGCGTCTCCCTGTCGCTGAGCTGCACGCCGAGCACGGTTTCCAAGCCCATTTCCCGCAGCACGGGCGCCGCCGCCGCATCGAGTGGCAGACCGCCCAGTGAATCCGGCGCCGCCCGCTCGAGCTGCGCGAGTAATTTGACGATCAGGCTTCCCGAAGAAGGCACCACGCCCGGAGCGCAATACTCTGCGGCCATTTGGGGAGGCTGTCCCGAAACACCAATAACGACCAGGCAGCGCGCCGCCTTCAGATACTTCCCCACCTCGTTGGCCGCAAAGGAGAGCACGGAGCGGGGTGTGGACTGGCGGAAAATCCCGTGGTTCACTTCAGAAATTTTGGAGAGGTCGCGAAGCGTATCAGGGTTGTAGGCCCCGGTCTTGCTCGCAGGAGCGGCCGGCGCGGCTTCCGGCGCAGGCTTGCCCTTCGAGCCGGCCGGCCACCAATGCGCCATTTCAAACAGATTTCGGAGGCGCTCATTGCGCTCCTCCTCGCCCGGAAACATTTCCGCGATCTTCTGCAGCCGCTCGACAGCTTTTGCGTGCAGCGAATACTGGAGAAAAATCTCCGCCTGCACCAGCAGGTCCCCGAGCGCCTGGTGGGCGCGGCCTTCTTCTTTGGCGGGTTCGCGATCGGCGAGGGAGGAGGAAATCACCGGCGCCTGTGGCCCCATCGTGGCGGACTTGGCGAGTTGCGCGGCAATGCGGCCCAGCCGCGCGGCATCGACGCGCCCCTGCAGCCGCTCGATGCGCTGCTGGTGTTGGAAGTCGTAGGCGTCAATATCCACCAGCCGGCCCAGCGTTTCGCAGGCAGCGCTCACGTTGTCCACACTGAGGTGCAGGTCAAACAGTCGCACCAGGATGTCGAAGTATTTCGCCTCGCGGTTCAGCTCGTTGTTGAGAGCACCCCAGAACTCGGTCAGGCGGATGGAAGTCGGACTGGCTTCGGCCAGGCGGTCCAGCTCGGCTGTAAACTCGTTTTCCTTATGCAGGCTGAACAGCTGCATCTTGAGCCTTGAAAGGAAATCGACTGCCCCGGCCTCGTTGCCCGCTTTCACGTAGGCATCGGCTAGTTCAAAAAGCAGTGGAAAGCGGTCCGGTTTGGCGTTGAAAAACTCTTCAAGCACATCTCGCGCGCGGTCGAGCTGCCCGCTCCGCACCAGGGCCATGCCGAAAAGCTCGAGGAAACCAGGATCGGACTCGGAGCCTGAGAGCGGTTGCAGCAAGGTTACCGCTTCAGCGGCAGCTCCCCGGCGCAACTGAGCCTCAGCGAAGAGCATGGCGACACTGCGGTCGGCCGGAGCCAACTGGTGGGTGCGTGCAAACAGCTCCAGTGCGCGCTTGGTCTGGCCACTGAGAAGCGCCAGTTGCCCGGCCCGCAAGAAGCCACGGACGGCCACGGCCGTCTCACCCAGTTGCTCGCCCAGCTCGCCCAGACGGATGTGTCGCTCGGCGTTGTCGGGTTCGAGCTGCGTTATCCGCTCCCAGCATGCCAGCGCGCCGGCCGCATTCCGTTTAGAGAGATAGACCTCGGCCGCCTTGGAATACTGCTCGATGGCTTCTTGCGTCTTCTGTTGTTTCTGCAGAAGCAAGGCAAACCGTGCCATGCGCTCCGGGGGCTGCGGGCTGGACCTGAGAAACCGCGCATAGATCGCAGCCGCTTTGCCTTCGTCTCTGGTGTTGGTCAGCGAATCAAACAACAGGGTGTAGTACGTCGCGGCGCGCTCGGGCTGGTTCAGCCGGACGTGCAGGTCGCCCAGGGCCTGCATGGCCTCCTGATTGGTTGGTGCGGCATCGAGCGCGGCCTGAAAGGCCTCAATCGCATCCTCGAGACGGTTTTTCTCGAGGAAACGCTTGGCTCGTTCCAGGTGCTTGGAGACGTCAACGGCCATGTGCGCTGGTGTGTTCTGATCCCGGCTCAGCGCCTGCGAGCGCCGGTCTCCGGCTTTGCCTGCCGGAGGGGCCACGCAGGCATGAAAAGCCCATCCACTATATACCGCCCGGAGCAGTTGCGCCAAACTTCGGCCAGCCCGAACCGGCTAGCTCACTGCTTCGAGTTGTGGCACACTGACAGGTTCCGGCGAGTCCGCACAGACCATTGGGAGCCGCTTCGCACACGGAATTCGGGCTGTTCGCTCGCAGTTCGCTCTAACTGACACATGGACCCCAGACTCATCCGCAATTTTTGCATCATTGCGCATATCGACCACGGCAAGTCCACGCTGGCCGACCGGCTGCTCGAGCTGACCGGCGCGCTCACCCAGCGCGAAATGACCGCGCAGGTGCTCGATTCGATGGACCTTGAGCGCGAGCGCGGCATCACCATCAAGGCAAAAAGCATCCGCCTCAACTACACTGCCAAAAATGGACAGACCTACCAGCTAAACCTAATAGATACGCCCGGCCACGTGGATTTTTCCTACGAGGTCTCTCGTGCGCTTTCGGCCTGCGAAGGTGCTCTCCTTGTCGTGGACGCCAGCCAGGGCGTCGAAGCGCAAACGGTGGCCAATGCGTTTCTCGCCGCCAGGCACAACCTGACCATCATCCCGGTGATCAACAAGATTGACCTGCCCGCCGCCCAGCCAGACGTAGTCAAGGAACAAATCGAGAGCGTGCTGGCCATCCCCGCCAACGAGGCGCTCGCCATCAGCGCCAAGAGCGGTCTTGGCGTGGAGAAAGTCCTTGAGGCGATTGTCGAGCGCGTGCCGCCTCCCATCGGCTCGTATGAGGCTCCGCTGCGCGCGCTAATTTTCGATTCCTGGTTCGACTCCTACCGCGGCGCAGTTGTCCTGGTGCGCGTGATGGAGGGTCGGGTGACGCGCCACACCAAGATCCGTCTCTGCGCCAACAACGAGATCTTCGAGGTGGAAAATTTGGGCGCGCTCACTCCGAAACCAATCGTGCTCGAGGAGCTGGCTGCTGGCGACGTGGGCTTCATTATCGCCAACATCAAGCGCGTTGCCGACGCCCGCGTCGGCGACACCATCGTTGAGGCCGAGCGTCCCGCCGCGCCCTTGCCGGGCTTTGAGGCCATCAAGCCCATGGTCTTCGCCGGCCTGTACCCTGTCCTGGCCAATGATTACGAGCCGCTCCGGGATGCCCTGGGCAAGCTCCAGCTCAACGATGCTGCTTTCTTCTACGAGCCGGAAAACTCCGCCGCGCTCGGTTTCGGTTTCCGCTGCGGCTTTTTGGGACTGCTGCACATGGAGATCGTCCAGGAGCGGCTTGAGCGCGAGTTCGGCCTGAACCTGATTACCACCGCTCCCAGCGTGCAGTATCGCATCACAACCACGGCCGGAGACGTAATCGAAGTGGATAACCCGACCAAATTTCCCCCGCCCAATGAGATGGACCGCATCGAAGAGCCGATGATCACCGCCATGATCATCACCTCGGAGGAGTCCGTGGGCGCCATCCTCCACCTCTGCGAGGAGAAACGCGGCACGCAGAAGAACTTCGAATATCTCTCCCCCACACGCGTCATGCTCACCTATCTGCTGCCGCTCAACGAAATCGTCCTCGATTTCTACGACCGGCTGAAAGGCTCCTCGCGTGGCTACGCTTCGCTCGATTACCACTTGTCCGGCTACCATGAGGCCGACCTGGTGAAGCTGGACGTGCTGGTGGGCGGCGAGCCGGTGGACGCTCTGACCGTGGTCTGCCACCGCGAGCAGTCCTACGAGCGAGGAAAGGATCTGGTCACGCGCCTGCGCAAACTGATTCCGCGGCAAATGTTCGAAGTGCCCATCCAGGCGGCCATCGGCAGCCGCGTGATCGCCCGGCAAACCGTCGCACCCATGCGCAAGAACGTAATCGCCAAGTGCTACGGTGGCGACATCTCGCGAAAGCGCAAGCTGCTCGAGAAACAAAAAGAAGGCAAAAAGCGCATGAAACGCGTCGGCCGCGTGGACATCCCACAAGAGGCGTTCCTGGCGGTACTGAAGGTCTCGGGCGCTTCTGACGGCAAGTAGGCCGCCCGTCTCGGTGTCCCACGCATGTTGCGGGACGCTACCGGCGACGCGTCGGCCGTGTGGACATCCCGCAGGAAGCTTTCCTCGCTGTCCTCAAGGTGGCTTCCACGACCGACGAGTAAGCTTTCCGGCACTCCCTTCTTGTGAGCGCTTCCGTTGAAAGGTACACTTTGTGCAACAGGAGGAGAACGTGGCAAAGACCCCCGAATACATAGTTGACGAACAGGGGAAGCGCACCAAGGTCATCCTCGACATTGAGGAATACGAAAAGCTCCTCGAAGAGCTTGAGGAGCTGGAAGACATCCGGGCGTGCAATGAAGTGAAGGCCTTAGGTGAGGAGGCAATTCCCCTGGAGCAGGCGATCGAGGAAATTGAGCGGCGGAAGAAGTGAATTACCGCGTCCTGCTCCAGCGCTCAGCGCAGAGAGCGCTCGAATCGCTGTCTCGGGAAGCCCGTGAACGCATCTTTTCAGCTGTGGCCGCCCTCAGTGTGAATCCCCGTCCTCCAAGATGTAAGAAACTGATGCAAAGCGACTATTGGCGGATTCGCGTTGGCGATTACCGCGCGATCTACGAAATCGATGACGCGGCCAGGGTCGTTCTGGTCCTGCGCATCGCCCATCGGAGTGAAGCGTACCGTTAGCCTGGGTTCGCACTTCTTGAGGCGGTTGTTCTTTCCGCTTTTGTCGCGCGTCGGCCGCGTGGACATCCCGCAGGAAGCCTTCCTTGCCGTCCTCAAGGTCACCAGCCCGAGCGAGGAATAACGACGACTGCTGGCGGTAGGGTTGTTCCTTCAGTCTTCCCTGTCCTTCACTTCCGCTCGAATGCGCCCGCGGGCGACCTGCACGCGAATCTCGTCTCCAGCCGCAACCTGCGCGGCGGCGCGCACCACGTTGCCGGCCGCATCATAAACAATGGCATACCCGCGTTCGAGCACGCGCAGCGGGCTGCGCTCGTCGAGCTGCAGCATCAACCGCTCGAGCCGCTGGCGCTTGACCACCAGCATTCGCTCGGCGCGTACACGTAAGTCGCCAACACGCTGCTCGAGGCGCATCCGGAAAGTTGCGATCCGGCCTCGCAGGTCAAACGCAACGATCTTCGTCTGCGCCACGGTGAACCGCCGGCGGGCCCTCTCGAGCCGCGTCCGCAGCGCCAAACCCAGCCGGCTCGCGAACTCATCCGTGAGCTGGCGATAATCCCGCACCAAATCCTGCAGCCGGCGAAAACCCGGGTGCGCAGCCAGCTCCTGGAGCCGGTGACGGTACTCCAGCAGCACGTAGCGCATCCGCTGCGTCATCTGCTCCAGGACTTGCGCGAGGTGCCGGTCGAACTCCTGCCGCGTCCGCACCACAATTTCCGCAGCAGCCGACGGCGTGGAGGCGCGCACGTCAGCGACGAAATCAGCGATGGTGAAATCCGTCTCATGTCCCACACCGGAAACAACTGGTATCAGTGAAGCAGCGATTGCTCGCGCAACGATTTCTTCGTTGAATGCCCACAGGTCTTCAAGCGACCCACCGCCGCGCGCCAGAATCAAAACGTCTGCCAGCTCTTTGCGGTTGAAGAACTTGATCGCAGCGACGATTTCCGCCGCGGCTCCTTCGCCCTGCACGCGCACGGGGAACAAAAGCACGTGCACATTGGGAAACCGTCGCCGGAGGATGCGCAGGACGTCGCGCACGGCCGCGCCCCGCGGCGACGTGATCAGACCGATTCGCCGCGGCAGCATCGGCAGCGGCTTCTTCCGTGCCGGATCGAACAGACCCTCGGCCTCAAGGCGCTTCTTCAACTGCTCGAAGGCCAGTTGAAGCGCGCCCAGGCCGACCGGTTCGACATGCTCAACGTAAATCTGGTATTCGCCGCGCGGCTCATAGACGCCCACCGACCCGCGCACCGTCACGTGCAGCCCGTCTTCCGGCCGGAACTTCAGCAGCCGGTGCTGGTTCTTGAAGCACACGCAGCGCACCTGCGCGCGCGCATCCTTCAGCGTGAAGTAGAGGTGTCCGGACTGCGCCTCGCGGCAATTCGAGATTTCGCCCTCTACCCAGATGTCGCGGAACTGCCCCTCGAGCAGTTCGCGGATGCGCGTCGTCAGTTCGCTGACGCTCCAAATCTTCCGCTCCGGCGCGAGGTTTAATGAAAACTGTGTCATGGAAAGTTGAGAGCCTGCCTATTTCCGCAGGTACGATATCAGCCAGAAAACCAGCGTCAAGAGCGCGCTCACGAGTAAGGACGTCACAATGGGAAAGTAAAACGTCGTGCGGTCGCTTCGGTAGATGATGTCGCCCGGCAGCGGAAGATTTGGAG